>Ga0206123_10002046_pt1 | contig 18020 bp, 12 predicted proteins | sample Helgoland_Spring_2_FD_160086 | JGI IMG/M metagenome (GOLD analysis project Ga0206123, IMG submission 160086) | Pelagic subsurface seawater microbial communities from Kabeltonne, Helgoland, North Sea - Helgoland_Spring_Bloom_20160316_1 | ecosystem: Environmental > Aquatic > Marine > Epipelagic ...
CGTTAAACTTATCAACGTGGAAGATAGCATAAAGCAAAAGCTCTTAAAATTAAATCATATGCCTGTAACTGAATTCAAAAAGGCAGGTGTTTTTATTGGTATTTTATATTTTGGTGAATATATAGATAACCCACATATTATATTTACTCAACGATCAACAAAACTATCATCGCACTCTGGAGAGGTTAGTTATCCAGGAGGGAAGTGGGAGGATGGAGATACCGACCTCTTGGATACAGCATTAAGAGAGTCAAATGAAGAAATCAATCTGAACAGGTCTGACGTGGTTCCATTAGGAAACCTGCCTTATCTAATTTCCAGACATAAAATAGAAGTTCATCCGTATGTAGGTTTAATTACAAAAGAGCAGCAGTTAAAGGGAAACTTTGAAATTGAGGAAATTTTTACTGTACCTGTGAGTTTTCTTATAGATAAAAAGAATGCAAATATGCACGACAAAATCAAAGGAAATATAGGCCTTAAAATTCCAAGTTGGGATTATAATAATCAAAGAATATGGGGCTTAACTGCTATGATTACAGCAGATTTAGTAAATATTTGTTTTGATGGGAAGATTGAAACAAATTTAACACAAATAAGAGAGCAATATGATAGCTACCCTCGGGGATAAAAAATTAGTTACCTCATCTGAAGATTTCTGGATTGCACCTGATGCCAATGTTATCGGGGATGTAAGAATGTCCAAAGATTCCAGTATATGGTTTAACGCAACTTTGCGAGGAGATAATGAGCCAATTAATATCGGTGAAGGTTCAAATATTCAAGATGGATCTGTAATTCATACTGACCCCGGGCATGCATGCAATATTGGTAAGTTCGTCACCGTTGGTCATATGGTGATGCTACATGGCTGTGATATTGGCGATGGAAGTTTGATTGGTATTGGCTCGGTTATATTAAATGGTGCAAAAATTGGTAAGAATTGTATTATTGGTTCTAAGGCTTTAATTACAGAGGGAATGGAAGTGCCTGATGGATCAATGGTTATGGGTATGCCAGGGAAAATAAAAAGAACACTAAGTGATGAAGAACAAAAAATGATACCTTTGAGCGCTCATCACTATATAGATAACTATAAAAAATATAAAAAATTATTAGAAATTAAAAATGAAAACAAGTGACATAAGAAAAGCATTTCTAAACTTTTATGAATCTAAAAATCATACACAGGTTGAATCAAGCTCTTTAATCCCAGTAAATGATGACACTCTATTATTTACTAATGCTGGCATGGTTCAATTTAAAGATCTATTTTTAGGAACTGAAAAAAAAGATTACGTTAGAGCAGCTTCTTCGCAAAGATGCATTAGAGCCGGAGGCAAGCATAATGACTTAGAGAATGTTGGTTATACCTTAAGGCATCATACGTTTTTTGAAATGCTTGGAAATTTTAGCTTCGGTGATTATTTTAAAGAAGAGGCAATTGAATTTGCTTGGGAGTTTTTAACCAAAGAACTAAAGCTTCCAGAAGAAAAATTGTGGATTTCTGTTTTCAGGGAAGATGATGATGCAGAGAAGATTTGGAGAGAAAAGATTGGAGTTAATCCAAATAGAATAGTTAGGCTTGATGAGGAAGATAACTTTTGGTCTATGGGTGAAACAGGTCCATGCGGCCCATGCTCTGAAATATACTATGATCATGGCGATCACATTGAAGGGACTCCTCCTGGATCCGATGGCGATGAAGGCGATAGATTTGTTGAGATATGGAATCTTGTATTTATGCAGTTCAATAGAAATGATTCAGGTGAGATGACTCCTCTTCCAAAGCCTTCAGTTGATACGGGAATGGGATTAGAAAGAATTGCTGCGGTTATGCAAGGGGTGAACTCAAATTACGAAACAGATTTATTTAAAACACTCATTTCTGCATCTCAAAAAATTCTTAAAGATGAAGGCAATAATTCTCATAAAGTTGTAGCTGACCATATTAGATCAACAAGTTTTTTAATAGCTGATGGCATCACTCCTGAAAATGAAGGCAGAGGCTATGTGCTCAGAAGAATTCTACGAAGAGCTATCCGACATGGTTACAAGATGGGCGCAACAAAACCTTTTCTATTTAATTTAGTGGATGATTTATCTAGTTTAATGAAGGATGCCTATCCGGTGCTTGTTGAAAAACAGCAATATATAAAAGGTACCATTCACAGAGAAGAGATTAAGTTTTTTGAAACCCTTGAGAAGGGCATTAAGATTCTAGATCAATCTATTGATGAGCTTGATGGAGATACAATTCCTGGAGATGTAGTATTTAAATTACATGATACATTTGGATTTCCGTTCGACTTGACTGCAGATATAGCCAGAGAAAAAAATCTTAATATAGATTCAGAAGGTTTTGCTAAATGCATGAAGCAACAAAAAGAATCATCTAAAGCAGGGAGTAATTTTACTTCCGATCTTCCAACACCTTCGGATATAGAAGCCACTTCTTTTAGCGGTTACGATGAGCTAATTTCAGATTCTAATGTCATATCTCTTTGGCTTGGGCAAGACAGTGTTGATGAGGCCAAAGAAACCCAAGAGGTATATTTTGCACTAAGCAGCACTCCTTTTTATGCTGAGTCCGGTGGACAAGTTGGCGATACTGGAGAGTTCAAAACAGATACTTGTTCTGGAATTATTTTAGATTGCAAGAAGCAGGGAAAAGTTTTCCTTCATAAAGCTTTGATTGAAAAAGGGTCTCTTAAAGTTGGCGACCAGTTAAATGTTTCTGTTTCATCAAGCAAAAGGAATGCAACTGCTATTCATCATTCAGCAACACATTTACTTCACTCTGCATTAAAAAAAGTGCTTGGTGATCATGTGCAACAAAAAGGATCGCAAGTTGACAGTGAGAAACTTAGATTTGATTTTGCTCATTCTAAACCGGTATCTCCTGATGAGATATCAGAAATAGAGGCTCTAGTGAATGATCAGGTGCTGTACAACTCTGAAGTTACTACTAATGAAATGGATCTTGAGAAAGCAATTAAGTCAGGTGCTGAGGCTTTATTTGGAGAAAAATACGATTCTAAGGTTAGGGTTCTTGCAATGGGTGAAGAGGATTTTTCTGTTGAGCTGTGTGGCGGAACTCATGTTAGTCGAACAGGTGACATAGGTTCTTTTGTTGTAACCAGCCAATCAAGTGTTGCCTCCGGTATTCGAAGGATTGAAGCGATTGCAGGTAAGCAAGCTATTAACCACCTAAATAATATTAGGTCAGTTAACCAGAGCTTACAAAAAGCACTCAATACAACTTCTGATAAGTTGGCAGAAAAAATTGAAGCACTTATTCAAGAAAACAAGAAACTCAAGAAATCGGGTCCGGTCAGCACCTCAAATGAAACTATTTTTTCTGAAGAATCAACCATCAATAACTGGAAGCTAATCATTAAGCAAGTTGCTCTAGAAGATAATAAACAGCTCAGAGGATTGGTTGACCAAGCTAAAAAAGGAATTGATAGGGGTGTTGTGATATTACTCTCAGAATCTAACGGCAAAGTAGCCATTGTTGCTGGCGTTACCAAAAATCTTATCGATGAAATATCAGCTAAAGATATTATTAGCGAGCTATCTTCTCAGTTAAATGGAAAGGGTGGTGGCAGACCTGATTTCGCACAAGGTGCAGGCGTTTCAGAAAAAGTAAATGAATTCGTGACATCTATTCCAAATACAGTAAAATCCATCAGCGCAAAATAAAGGAATTATCTTGGATATTGTTGTTCAAAAATTTGGCGGAACATCTGTAGGCTCGGTTGAGAGAATAGCTGCCGTTGCAGAATTGGTAAAAAAATCCTCCAATAAAGATAAAATTGTTGTAGTTGTTTCGGCAATGAGTGGAGAGACCAATAAGCTAATAGATCTAGCAAAAAATTTCACACAAAATCCAAATCGAAGAGAGTTTGACGCACTAGTGTCTACTGGAGAAAAGGTTAGCTCATCTTTGCTGGCCATTGCACTTGATTCAATTGGTATTAAAGCAAAATCATTATCAGCATCTCAGATTTCTATGAAGACAACCAATAGTTATTCTAAGGCAAGAATTTTAGATATTGATAGCTCAAAGATAATGCAAACAATCAAAGATGGATATATTCCTATTATTACCGGTTTCCAAGGAGTGACAGAGCACGGAGACGTTACCACTCTTGGACGAGGAGGCTCAGATACTACAGCAGTAGCTATTGCTGCAAACTTAAAAGCTAAAAGATGTGATATTTATACCGATGTGGATGGAATATATACTACTGATCCAAGGGTTGTTCCTGAGGCTAAAAAGTTGGACTCTATTACCATGGAAGAAATGCTTGAGATGGCAGGCAAGGGCGCAAAAGTTATACAAATTAGAGCAGTAGAATTTGCAAATAAATTTAAAGTTCCGGTTAGAGTTTTGTCTAGCTTTGAACCTGGTTCAGGTACACTTATATCACTTGAGGAAAATAATATGGAAAATGCTTTAGTATCTGGAATTGCCTTTCAAAAAGATCAGGTAAAAATCACACTCCATGGTGTTGTTGATACGCCAGGTATAGCATATGGAATCTTAGGTCCTTTGAGTGACGAGAATATCGAAGTGGATGTTATTGTTCAAAATGTAAGCGTTAACGGTAAAACAGATTTCACTTTCACAGTTTCAAAGGAAGATGAGCTATCGGCTACCAATATTATTAAAGCTAATAAAAACGCACTGCAGTATGAGGACGTGCTTATAGATCCAAGTATCTCAAAAGTTTCTTTAGTAGGTGTTGGTATGAGAACGCATGCTGGTATTGCGAGTGAAGCTTTTAAATCTCTTGCTGAAAATGATATAAATATACAAATGATAAGCACATCTGAAATTAAAATTACTATAGTAATCAATGAGATTAATACTGAGAAAGCCGTAAAGTGCTTGCATAAAACCTTCAATCTGGACAAGTAAATATGTATGACTTAATTCTTAAAAATTGCCAAATAGTTAATGAAGATTCTATTTATCACTCTGACATTGCAATTAAGAATGAAAGAATTGCTTTAATAAATAATACTATTGATGCAGAAGCACAAGAAATAATAGATGTTGAGGGTAAATATGTCATTCCCGGCATGATAGATGACCAAGTTCATTTCCGTGAGCCAGGACTTACACACAAAGGAAGTATTGCAACCGAATCAAGGGCAGCCTTAGCAGGTGGAATCACAAGTTATTTTGAAATGCCTAATGTTAATCCAACTACCACTACTAATGAAAACCTTCGAAACAAATTTGATCTTGCTAGTCAAAAATCCGTAGGTAACTATTCTTTTTATTTAGGAGCTAGCAATCATAATATTGAAGAGATAAAAAGAGTTGATACAAGTCTTGCTGCAGGTCTGAAAGTTTTCATGGGTGCATCAACCGGAGACATGCTTGTAGATAACCCGGATACGCTTGAGGATATATTTAAGTACTGCCCAGTCAATATCGTTACTCACTGCGAAGATACTCCAACCATTTTAAAGAATGAGCAAATATTCGCTGAAAAATACGGTGACGATCTAAACGCAACACATCATCCATATATTAGAGATGACATAAGTTGCTATCTATCAAGCTCTATGGCTATTGACCTTGCAAAAAGAAATGATGCTAATCTTCATGTTCTTCATCTAACAACAAAAAAAGAGATGGATCAATTTGTTTCAGGTGCAATTGATGGAAAAAAAATTACTGCTGAGGTTTGTGTTCACCACTTAAGATTTAACGAGCATGATTATGTTGATCTAGGCAATCAGATTAAATGCAATCCTTCTATTAAAAAAGAAGAGGATAGAGCAGCGGTTATGGCCGCGCTTCTTAATGATCAGATAGACATTATTGCAACTGATCACGCCCCGCATACATGGGAAGAAAAATCTGGCCCTTATTCAAAAGCTCCAGCAGGACTGCCTTTAGTCCAACATGCAGTGCAGGTTCTTCTAGATTTTTATCATGATGGAACATTGTCTTTAGAGCATATTGTTAAAAAGACTAGTCATAATGTTGCAAAAAGATTTCAAATTAAAGATAGAGGTTATATAAGAGAAGGCTATTATGCTGACCTTGTTATTTTAGATATTGAAAAACCTCATACTGTTAAAAAAGAAGATCTATTATATAAATGTGGCTGGTCTCCCTTTGAAGGTACTACATTTAATTCATCAATAAACACAACCATTATTAATGGACATATTGTTTATAAAGACTCAAAAATTCAAGAAAATATCCGATTTGGAAAACAAATAGAGTTTTCTCGTTAATTTTTTAATTTTTTTTATTTCTTAATTTTTTCTCTTCTCGATAAGTTCAAACATTATTCCTAAAGCATCTGCAATGTTTTATGTAAATAATTTACATAAAATAACACTACCAGATAACATTTTTTCTATTAAATAGCATCATTTTGTTTTGAAAATTCATCATTAAAGATGTAGTATTAAACCTTGTATTTTTAAATTAATTCATTTTGTGAACAGGGAGTACTCAACATGAGCAAAAACTATTTATTAGGTTTTACAATTTTATTCTTAACAGCGTGTGGCGGAAGCGGTAGCGGACCATCAGGTTCATCATCTACTGGCCCTTCTAATGCAGCGCCTGTTATATCATCAGGAAACACTTACAGTGTTGCTGAAAACACAACTGCTATCGGCACGGTTGAGGCATCAGATGCTGACGGCGATGCTTTAGCTTATTTCATTCAAGGAGACGATAGCTCTCTAGTAACATTAACAGGAAATGTATTATCTTTTACTACTGCTCCTGATTTTGAAGCTCCAGCAGATGCAAACTCAGATAACGTATATAAAGTTACTGTAGTTGTAAGTGATGGCTCTTCTAAAGATGCTAAAGATTTAGAGATCTCTGTTACTAATGTGAATGAAGGTCCTCAATTGATAGTTGATAGTTCATACACTGTTACAGAAAACACTGCTACTGTTGCAACGGCTACAGTTTCAGATTCTTCAAGTGCAGTTACTTTCTCACTAAGTGGAACAGATAGTGCGGCAATGACAATCGGAGCATCTTCAGGTGTTTTAGCTTTCGCTGCCAACCCAGACTTTGAAGCTCCAGCTGATTCAGATGGAGATAACGTATATAACGTTACGATTACTGCTACTGACGATGCAGGTTCTAACTCAGAAGATGTAACAGTTACTGTTACTGATGTTGTTGAGTGTACTGGTGCTTGTGATCTATTTATCTCAGAGTATGCAGAAGGTTCATCAAATAATAAATATTTAGAAATTGCTAACTTTACAGGTGCTACTGTAGACCTTGCTGGCTACGCGCTTCCAAGTGTTAGTAATGCTCCATCAACTGATGGTGAATATGAGTATTGGAACCCTGATATCTTTGGTGCTAATGCAACTATCGCTGATGGCGATGTTTGGGTTGTTTGTCATCCAGATTCTGATGCAACAATAATCGAAAGATGCGATTCTGAGCATACATACATGTCAAATGGTGATGATGGTTATAAGTTAGTTAAAGGTACAGAAGAGAGCTACACAGTTGTAGATACTCTAGGTGACTTTATGGGAGATCCTGGTTCAGGTTGGGATATTTGTGGAGTTGCTAGCGGTACTCAAGATCACACTTTAGTTAAGAAAGAAGGCAAAGAAGGTAATGCCGATTGGACTTCATCAAGAGGAACTACTGCTGATGATTGTGACTGGATTGTTGCTGAAAAAGACGCATTTATGCTAACTGACTGGGATGGTTTAGGATCACACTGTTATGATTCTTCAAATGATTCTGTAACCTTTACTTCAGATGCTACATTCAGCGTTGCTGAAAACTCAACTGCTGTTGGTACAGTAGCTGCAGGTGTTGTAGGTTGTAATTCAGGTGACACTGTAACAATGGCATTATCAGGTGCTGACGCTGCATTATTTACTATTGATGCTGCTGGTGCGCTAGCTTTTGCTGCTGCTCCAGACTTCGAAGTAACTGGAAGTGCTTCAGGTACTAATGACTACACTGTTGTTGTTACTGCAACTGCTGGAACAAAAACTGCTGAGCAAACAATCACAGTTACTGTTACTGATGTTGAAGAAGCTGATCCAACTAAAGTAGATTTCTCAGGCGCGTTTGCTGGAGCTGTGTATGATGCAGCTACAAGTACTCATACGTTCCCAGCAGGTGCAGAAGGTTATGCTGGTTTTGCTAATAATAACGCTGATCTATATCCATTCACATTCCCTAACGGAGGTACAGTAACATTTACTGCTGCTGCTCCTGGGGCTGATGTTAATGTTAACTTTAGATTTGAAAGATTGCCTTATCCAGATGTAGATCCTGCATTTAGCACAGCTAATGTAACTATTTCAGGTGCTGAAGAAAAAACATACACAGTTGAGTTTGACGCTCAAGGTGAAAATACTTTTGCTTCTTTGATTATGTACATTGTTGAAAGAGATACTGCTGTTGTAATTAAGGATGTTGTAGTTGCTCAAAAAGCTGCTACTCCTGCAGGTGACTTGATGGATATGTCAGGTACTTTCGGTGATGTTGGTTATAATGCTGAAACAAATGGATTTAACTTCTTATCAACAGCTCAAGCATGGGGTGGATGGGCTCATAATGCTGATGGTGATGCAGGAACAGGTATGTATCCATTTACATTTACAGAAGCTGGAAAAGTAACATTTAAAGCATCAGCTCCAAACGGAGATGTTGTTGTTAAGTTTAAGTTTGAAAGATTACCTTATCCTGATACTACTCCTGAGTTCTTTACCGAAACAGTAACAGTTACTGGAGCTGAAGAAGCAACTTATGAAGTTGCTGTTCCTGCTCAAGGAACAAATACATTCAGTTCATTCTTAATGTATTTTGAAACTCAAGATGTTGAAATATACATGACTGAATTCTATGTTACAGCTGACGCTAAAGATGATACTGGCGGAGGCGGTGGTGACACTTCTAACGGTGGCGGAACTATGGTTATGACTGAAGCATTTGGTGGAGCTACTGTAAACGGAACAACTTATAATGTTCCAGCAGGTTCTGAATCTTGGGCAGGTTTTGCACATGATCCAGCTCAAACAGAAGGTTTCTATCCAATTAAGTTCCCTAATGGTGGAACAATAACCGCTTCTTGGAATGCTGTAAGTACTTCGACGCAAATTTATTTCAAGTTTGAAAAAGACGCATATCCAAATACTACACCTGACTGGCAATCAGATAACCTTGTTGTAACTTCAACTCCAGATACTATGGTAGTTAATGTTCCTGCAACGACTAATACATATAAAAACTTTTTAATGTATATCGTTGATCAAGATACACCAGTAGTTGTTAATAGTGTTGTGGTCACACCTGCTGACTAATCAATAAATATTGATATTAAAAACCCGCATTTGTGCGGGTTTTTTTTTGGAATTATCAAATCAATATACTTATCAGTGTATCTAGATTAGAATAAAGTAATCATTTTTTTAATATAATTAATCATAACAACTATGCAAAATAAATTACTTTCTATCGTTTTCACTTCAATTTTTATAGCCTCATGTGGCGGAGGCGGCGGAGGCGGCGGAGGATCTACTCCAACCCCACCCACACCACCCACACCACCTGCAAATAATGCACCAACATTTGCTAACGTAGGAACAATTGCAGTTGCAGAGAATACCACTGCTATAGGAACAGTTACAGCAACAGATGCTGACGGAGATACTCTTACATATTCTGTTTCAGGAGATGATGCTTCTTCAGTTTCTATAGGTTCAGGTACAGGAGTTTTAGCTTTTAATACAGCTCCTGACTTTGAGAATCCAGGAAGTGCAAGTGGTGATAATAATTATTCTATTACAGTTCTTGCATCAGATGGTTCGGCTACTGGTTCAGTTGGGATTGTAGTATCTGTTACTGATGTTGATGAAAATACTAATAGCGCTCCAGTTATTACTTCATCAGACTCATTTACTGCAGCTGAAAATCAAACTGCTATTGGAACTGTAACTGCAACAGATGCTGATGGAGATTCTATTAGTTTTACTGTTAGTGGTTCTGAATTAGAAATAACGTCAGCAGGAGTTCTTACTTTTGCATCAGCACCTGACTATGAAACTCAATCTACTTATACAGCAACTGTAACTGCTAGCGATGGAACGGATACGGATACACAAGATGTAACTGTGACCGTTACTGATGTAGATGAGAATTCTAACTCTACAAACGCAACTGACTTATTTATTTCTGAGTATGCAGAAGGCTCTTCAAATAATAAGTACCTTGAAATATTTAATGCTACAGGCTCATCTGTAAATCTAAACGATTATGCGATTAGATCAAAAGTTAATGGCGGCACCGTATATTACAATGAGTATTTTGAAGCAAATATCACTCTTGATGACAGATCTTTATATGTAATTTGTCATCCACAAGCAGAACAAGTAATTTTAGATAAATGTAATATAACAAATCAGTATCTATCAAATGGTGATGATACATACCAGCTAGGCAAAGGAGATGAGTCTAGTTTTGAGGTAATTGATACTATTGGGGATTTTGGAGACGATCCAGGTGATGGTTGGGATGTTTGCGGAGTGACAGAAGGAACTAAAGAACATACTTTAATCAAAAAAGAAGATAAAGAAGGAACAGGCAATTGGGAGTTGTCAGCCGGGTCTAACTCAGATGACTGCTCTTGGGTTGTAAAAGATCAAAATGATTGGGATGACCTAGGCGCTCATACTTGGAATGGTTCAAGTAGTGGCGGCGGATCAGGTGGTGGATCTGGAGGCGGCGGTGGCGGCGGCTCTGGCGGCGGAGGCGGCGGCTCAGGCGGCGGAGGCGGAACTACACCAGCTGACACAGAGCTATATATTTCTGAATATGCTGATGTTGAGTCATCTAATGAAACTACAACACCTTATGGAAATACAAAGTATATTGAAATATATAATCCTAATACTGAGGCTGTAGATCTATCTGACTATACTCTAAAGGGAATTGCCAACTCTCAGCCAGACAGCTGGGGCTCTGGTCAGACTGCTGACGGCAGGGTTCTTGAGCTAACAGGCACTTTAGCAGCAAAAGATGTTTATTTGATAACAGGTGTGGATAGCAGCTATGGTGATATTGATGATTATGTTGTTTCTCAGGCAGATCTACAACTAGACTACGAAAGCCCTGTTCACTTTAACGGTGACGATGCTGTTGGTTTATTCAAAGGCGATGTCTTATTGGATTCTGTAGGTACAGATGGACCTGCTGATATAGGAATTGGTTGGGAGGTATGTGGAGTTGAAAATGCAACCAGAAGACATACCCTTATAAAAAAATCTGACAAGGTGGGTGAAGCCGATTGGTCTGTTTCTGCTGGAACCAATGCAGATAACTGTCATTGGGTTGTTAAAGATGAAGGCGACTTTACTGATGCTGGATTCCATAACCAAGAAGTCAAGACTGTAACTGTGCCAAATGGAATATCAGGAGGCTATACAATTGATGGTCAAAGCAAACCAAGTCTCACTCTTGAAAGAGGAAAAACATATAGATTCGATACATCTGACTCAAGTCTCTCTTCACACCCTATAAGCTTTGGAGATACTACTGAAGAGAGCTCATCAACGACAGTTTATGGAACTCAGGTTGGAACTTCTGGAACTGCTGGTTCATACTATCTACTAGAGGTTACTGATGAAATGCCATCAACATTTTATTATTTCTGTGGCAATCATTCAGGAATGGGAGGTTCAGTTACAATTTCTAATACCTCAAATACTGCGCCTGAAATAATTTCACCATCAGAAGTTTATACACAACCTTCTAATTATGTTTATGTTGATGAGGGAACAAAATCAGTTGCAGCGTTCAGCGGTAATGATGCTGAAGGTGATTCACTAAATTATTTTGTAACAGGCACCGATGCATCTTCATTTGAAATTTCATCAAGCGGAGTTTTGGCTTTTATTAATACACCTAGTTATTCATCTAAAAAGGAATTTTCACTTATTGTAAATGTTTCAGATGGGCTAGGGTCTGACTCCTTAATTCTCTCTGTATTTGTAGATAGATTATGTACAGATACATTGATCGGGTTTAATGTTTGCCTTGAAGGTGAGTCAACAGGTGGCATTTCTTATGATCGTGATAATGATTACGACACATGGAAGGATTGGGATAATGATTGTCAAAGCAATAGGCATGAAGTTCTTATAGACGAACATGATTCATCCACAGGAGTAGGCCTAAGCTATACATCAACTACTAATTGTAGTGTTGCAACAGGTCGTTGGTATGACCCTTATGATAATGCATATTTCTCTAGCGCCTCTGAGGTTCAAATTGATCACTTTATTCCACTATCAGAGAGCCATAGAAGCGGAGCATGGGCATGGTCTAGAGAAAGAAAAACAATTTATGCAAATACGCTAAATGTTCCTGAGCAGCTAATTGCTGTTGGAGGAAGCTCAAATAGTGCAAAAGGAAGCTCGGATCCATCAGATTGGATGCCAAACAACTCTTCATATCACTGTACTTATCTAAGAGATTGGGTGAAGGTAAAATCAATTTATAGACTGGGTATTAATTCTTCTGAAGAAGACTATATTAGAAGCGCCTATAACGGTTGTAGTTCTCAAAATACAACAGAAACAATTGCAGTAAGCATTGCTGCAAACGCAAATGGCTCAGGAAATGTATATGTAATAAATGGTGTTCAGAAGAAATCTTTAACTCTCAATGTAGGAACTACGTATACATTCACTCATTCTAGCGCTCATCCGCTAAGCTTCTCTACAACTTCCAATGGCACTCATGGTGGTGGTAACGAATATACATCTGGAGTTTCTAAATCAACTGGCTCTACTGTAATTGCAGTGACATCTAGCACTCCTTCAACTCTGTATTATTTTTGTGATGCCCATTCAGGAATGGGTTCAAATATAAGTATAACTAGTAGTTAATATAAGCTACTAGTTGTATTATAATCCTCAAATTCGGAGAGTTGGCTGAGTGGTCGAAAGCGCCTCCCTGCTAAGGAGGTATATGGGTAACTGTATCGAGGGTTCGAATCCCTCACTCTCCGCCATTTTTTGTATAATTTATTTAAACAGGTTATATAATATTCCATGCTAAATGAACTGACTAAAGATTTTTTAGATGATTTTTCAGTTGAAGTCACCCCTAAAGTCTTCAAAAAAAATATTCACCTAATACAAAAACTACCTAATAAGACCCATATTTATATTACCCATATTGATGGCCTCCAAACAAGTGAAATCATAAATACAGCAAAAAAAATAACTGATTTAGGTTTTATACCCGTCCCACATATAGCAGCAAGACAGATTGAAAATAAAAGGTCTTTAGAAAATTTACTTAAAGCTTACAAGAACGAATCAGGTGTATCTGAAGCTCTATTAATAGCCGGTAGCACCGATAAGATTTATGGAGATTTTGAATCATCAATTGACCTCATTCAAACCGGTTTATTTGATTCCTCTTTTAAATGTATTTATTTTGCAGGGCATCCTGAGGGCAATAGGGATATTGAAGCATCTAGAATTAATCTCAAAGACTCATTGGGACTAAAAAGTAATTTTTCAGATATCACAGATGCTAAAGTTGTCTTAACAACCCAGTTTTGTTTTGATGAGCAAAAGATTCTAGATTGGGAAAATTTACTTATTAAAGATGGCATCAATTTACCAATCCATATTGGAGTTGCTGGCCCAACTAAATTAACTAACTTAATGAGATACTCTATAGATTGTGGAGTAGGGCCCTCAATCAAAATATTAGAAGATAATATTTCGGGAGTGGGCAAACTTCTAACAAATTACTCCCCTAATATCTTTTTGAATGCACTTGCTTCTAAAATCTCGCTAAATAAAAATACGAATATACAGAAAGTTCATTTTTATCCCTTTGGAGGAATTAAAGAGCTTTTAAATTTATATAATTAATTTATATTTTTGTATTAACTAACCATTTTAATTTCCATTTTCTAGTAGTAGTATTAAACAACTACTTAAACTCGCGGGAGAGAAAAAATGAATAAAAAATTATTTAAACTATTAACACTTTGCTCTGTATTTTTTGTTGTTAGCTGTGCTGATAACAAAGAAGTAGCAGAGGCTTCAGGTGATCAAGGACCAATCCATAGAGGTCCATATCACATTGAATTTTTAGAATGCAATGCTGGGCCTGACTATAGCATGGAGAATGCTCAAAAAATGCTTACTGACTGGAAGAACCTAGATCATTCAGAGGATTTAAGATGGGCTGGCGTTCATGCGCCAACAGGCGATAACCATAGATTTGATAATGGATGGTGGGAACTAGAGTGGACATCAGAAGAGGCTGCTAATAAAGCATGGTCAACAGAAAATGCTGAGTTCATGGCCTGGGCTCAAAAATATGAATCTGTTATGTCTTGTGATGGAGAAGGAAGATATCCATGGGAATTTTATTTACCAAGACCATCAGACTCCTTTGGGACCGTTGAAGCTGAAGATGGGTATTACGCATCTGCATATCTTGAGTGTAATTTTAATGAAGGGTATGGTCCAAGTGACCTAAGGGCATCAGTAGTAGAATATAATTCATACCTTGATAATTCAAATGATGTTGGCCCATATTATTTTGGAGTTTATTATCCAAAATATGAAGATGGAGCTGATTTTTTATGGATGAATGCTCATTCTACTTTTGATGGAATGCAGGCTGGAAATTCTGACTGGGAAAAAAATGGAACTGCTATGCAAGCAAAATTTGATACGATTTCAAATTGCGCTTCTCCAGATCTTTACAATAGTTGGCAGCTATTAACAGTTGGAGCAGAAAGCTAAATCTAATTTATTATTAAAAAGGGGTTATTTAACCCCTTTTTTTTATTAAAAGAGCTCATTTAGCATGCATCTTGCTGAGCCGCCTCCAAATCTCTCGATAGTCTCAAGATCACTATGAATAATTTTTTTATAATATTTAGAAAGCGTTAATTTTTGTTCATCTGAATAAGCATTAAAAGCTCTAGAGGACATAATAAGAAAATATTCACCATGAACGTTCTTTGCTTCAAGCGCATTTCCACAAAAATCTAAAATCTGATCCTTGCTAATTTCAAATACATCGTGATATTTACCAACTTTAGATCTAACCACTTCTCTATACTCAGGAAGTATCACATCCAAACAAATGCCTATAACCTTTTGACCAACATACATAAAGACATCTGTGTGATAAATGGGTGGTCCTTGGTGACTTGCTGTTTCAAAAAGAACAAGTTCATAATTATTATCAGCACACCATTTCTTTGTAAGCTCTTTATTTGTTCTTGGTGATAGGCCTGCATACACAATTCTGTTAACCCTATCAAAGACCATGCTGCTTGTTGCTTCAAGAAACATATTTTTTTCTTCATAAGATGAAAGGTCACCATTAAGAGCATATTGTTCTTTTAAAAAACCTATCATTTCTGGAGTCTTTTCCAATCTTCTATTTTCAGCTTTCATGCTAAAAAGCTGAAAAGTTGAATCATCAAATGTTATAAACCAATTTGGGAAAATATGATCAGGGCAATTTTTAATGCCTTTCATTGAGGTAACTTTAAGATCATTCTTTTCTATTTCTGATTTTAATTTATTAAATTCTATAAGCGCATGTTCTTTTATTTCTTCAAGAGATAGGGAATCGTCATTTTTACTTTGGTAATGATTTGAAGCAAGCGTTTGATCATTGCTATGAAAAACTTCAGGTTCAATCATGAAAAGATGGTTCGTTGATTGATTTTTCATTTTTTTATACCCTCAAGATTATATGCGGTTAGAATACTATTATGAGTAAAGATTTACAAAGCAATTATATTGAAAAAGAGGCAATACATGGTGCTCAAAACTATTCACCATTACCTGTAGTTCTTAAAAAGGGAGATGGTGTTTTCTTATGGGATGTTAATGATAAGAAATATTTGGATATGATGTCTGCATACTCGGCAGTTAGCCATGGCCACTCTCATCCAGAACTTGTATCAACCTTAGTTAATCAATCAAAAAAGTTAGCAATTGCTTCTAGAGCATTCTATACAGAGCCCTTGGCTGACTATATAGAAAAACTATCAAATTTAAGCGGATTTACCTCAGTTCTTCCAATGAATACTGGAGCAGAGGCTGTAGAAACTGCAATCAAAGCTGCTAGAAGATGGGGTTACTTTACAAAAGGCATAGAGGAAAATAAAGCTGAAATTATCGTAGCTGATGGAAACTTTCATGGCAGAACTACAACCATAGTAGGCTTCTCTTCAGAGCCTGATTATAAAAAAGGTTTTGGTCCATTCTCAGGTGGATTTAAAACAGCAGAATATTGTTCATCAAATTGCGAATGCTCCAAAGTTTGTGAAACATCAATCAATTCAATTGAATCATTAATCACTGATAATACCTGCGCAGTTCTTGTTGAACCTATTCAGGGGGAGGGAGGCATTGTTACTCCTCGAGCGGGATGGTTAAAACAATTGCGAGAAGTGTGTACGCAAAATAATGTCTTATTGATTCTTGATGAAATTCAGTCTGGACTTGGCAGAACTGGAAAGTTATTTGCATATGAGCATGAAAATATCCAACCTGATGGCTTAATCTTGGGCAAGGCTCTAGGCGGGGGTTTATTGCCAGTATCAGCATTTTTGAGCTCCAGAGAGATTATGGATCATTTTAATCCAGGCTCTCATGGATCTACCTTTGGCGGCAATCCTTTAGCAGCAGCAGTGGCATCAAAAGCTTTAGATCTTTTATATGATGACAATCTTATTGAAAATAGTAGAGTAATGGGAGATTACCTAGCCAATCAATTAAGAGCTATTGATACAAATATTATTAAAGAGGTAAGGGGGAAGGGTCTATGGATAGGAGTAGAGCTTCATAAAGATAGTGTAAAAGCTAAACAGATTTGCTTGGATCTTCTTGAAATAGGAATATTGGCAAAAGAAACTCATGAAACAGTTATTAGATTTGCCCCTCCATTAATTATCACAAAAGAGCAAATAGATTGGGCTTTAGAAAAAATTAGAACAACCTTTAAAACATATTCAAAATAAAATTATGCAATATCCATTTATACAAAAAGATGAAGAATTAAAAAAATATTTATTTAACCTTAAAGAGGTTTGTATTATTGAACATGAAGATAACTGGTTCAAAGAAAAATCTCATACAAAACTTTATCCAAACTTAGAAGATGCCAAAGCTAAGATAGGCAAACCTCATTATTGGATTTTAAATGCAGTAGATGAGTATGAAGAATCTGGCGGTCAAGAGGAGGCAATGATAGCTTTAGCAATTCTTGTTTTTAAATCAAACTATTATTCACAAAAACTAGTTTCATCTGATGAAAATATAGATGCAAAAAAAGATTTAATCACATACTTGCATAACCTTGGTATTGAAACAGATAAGATATGTGAATGCATCTCTTCAATGGATGCTCCAGCATATGTCAGAGTCGAGCTTGATAAAGCAGAGTTAATCAAATTTGTTGAGCAATTTGTCTAAACCTATTGGAACTGCATTCCAAAAGCTTGTTTGGGATGAGATTGACAAAATCCCATACGGGGAAGTCCGAACATATAAAGACATAGCAATCGCTATTGGTAATCCCAAGGCATCAAGAGCAGTCGCTAATGCATGTGGAAAGAATCCAACTCCAATTATAAGACCATGCCATAGAGTGATTTGTACTAATGGGGATATTGGAGGATATAGCGCCCCTGGAGGCGCTATTGAAAAGAAACGATTAATTGATTCTGAAAAAAATTAACCTTCTAGATAATTATCTATTTTCCATGAAAGGTATTTGTAATGATCTTTCACCAATGCATTATTTGGAGAGTTTCGAGTAAAAACTCTTATTTTATTAACAGCGCTAAATATCGCTGCCTTAGAGATATCATCATACTTCTCGCTCTCTAATGCACTTAATAGCTCATCTACATAGCTTGTTTGTAGATTCATTTTAAATGTTGAAGGAATCTCTCTTTGAACAAATATTCCATTATGAAGATCCGTTAAGA
>Ga0206123_10002053_pt1 | contig 17978 bp, 13 predicted proteins | sample Helgoland_Spring_2_FD_160086 | JGI IMG/M metagenome (GOLD analysis project Ga0206123, IMG submission 160086) | Pelagic subsurface seawater microbial communities from Kabeltonne, Helgoland, North Sea - Helgoland_Spring_Bloom_20160316_1 | ecosystem: Environmental > Aquatic > Marine > Epipelagic ...
CTACCCATAAGTACCATTAATATTTTAATTGGGTGCTATTCTTCTGAGCCTGCATATCCATTTGGGTTTTTGCTTTGCCAGTTCCAGGCATCGCGGCAGATTTCTTCAATACCGAACTCGGCTTCCCAGCCCAGTAGTTCTTTTGCATATCCTGGATCTGTGTAGCTTGAAGGTATGTCACCCTGTCGGCGAGGACCAATTTGATAAGGAATTTTAAGATTGTTAGCTTTCTCAAAAGCGTTAACAATATCCAGAACTGAATACCCGGTGCCAGTTCCAAGATTACACATAATCAAGCCCGGATTCTCTGCAAGTTTTTCAATTGCCGCCAGATGACCTTTGGCCAGATCTACAACGTGGATGTAGTCTCTGATACAGGTGCCGTCACTTGTCGGGTAGTCACCACCAAACACGGTGAGTTCTGTTCGTTTTCCAACAGCAACCTGGCTAACAAAGGGTAGCAGGTTGTTGGGGATTCCGGTCGGGTCTTCACCTATTTCGCCACTGACATGCGCTCCACCAGGATTAAAATAACGGAGCAATGCAATATTGAGTGTTGGTTCTGAAACGCTCACATCTGCCAGGATCTTTTCTATCATCAACTTGGTACGGCCATAAGGGTTTGTCGCATCGATGACGGGACTATTTTCACTGATCGGCATTTCACTCGGTTCGCCATAGACCGTTGCCGATGAGCTAAACGCAAGATTACAAACTCCGTGTTTAATCATGGCTTCACAAAGATTGAGCGTCGTTGTGATATTCGTTCGGTAATATGCGAGGGGTTTACTGACGGATTCACCGACGGCTTTGAGCCCGGCAAAGTGTACCACCGCATCAATATTGTGCTCAGCGAATACCCTGTCGAAATTGATGGCATCAAGCAGATCAATTTCATAGAACGCAATAGATTTGTTGGTCAATCGCTCTACGCGTTTTACTGATTTTATTGAGCTGTTGGAAAGATTGTCGACGACAACAACCTCATGTCCTGCATTCAAAAATTCAACGGCTGTGTGACTACCGATATATCCCGCGCCGCCGGTAAGCAGCACTTTATAAGGAGGCTTCATACGAGTTTCATATCCAGATGTTTTTCAAGTTCTGCAATGGCAATGTCAGGATCAATGACTTTTATTGTCCGCATCCCCAATAACTTTGCAGGTTTCAGATTAATGCCCAGATCATCCAGGAACAAACACTGGTCAGGTGAAACGCCGATAGACTCGCAGGTAAACTCATAAATTTTGGGATTGGGTTTGCGAACTCCGACTTTGCTGGATTCCACGACCAGATCGAAAAGTGCCATGACATCAGCGACGCCTTTTGCCCTGGCTGCGTCTTGAGCCATACCCGGACCAGTGCCTGTTTTCACATTGTTTGTGATGCAGGCGACCTTGTGAGTCGTTTTAATCGTTTTTAGCGCATTCACCATTCCTGGCCGGATGTCACCTGAGAGCAGTGCAAGTACCTGTTGACCGCGAATTTCAAAACCGAGTGCCCTGGCTTCCGTCGCAAAAGTTTCGTCAAACTCATCGACCTGAATCGATGCACTTTCTAATTGGGCCCAGGCGTTGGAATCGGGATTGGTAGAATTGATTTTGCGGATCGTGTCTTTTGGGATCCCCTGCTCGATTTCAAACCGGTTAAATGCCTCAAAGGGACTCGTGGTTAATACTCCGCCGAAGTCCCAGAGCACAGCCTTGATTGCTTTCTGATTAGAATTATTCACTGACATTGATTTCAAACATTGCTGATTCGGGCCTCGCAAGTCCCCTTTGTGAAGCATTGATTGCCTCAACCATTAATTTGACGTTTTCTGAATTCGGGAACTCTTCTTCCACTTCCTTGACAGACTTTTCAAGGCGCAATTCTCTCATAAAAAGAATACGGAATGCTTTACGAACTTCGGCAATCTCTGCTGTCGCATAACCAGCTCTTTCCATACCAACCTTGTTGATGACCCGCATATGGGCTGGAAACCCCTCTGCAATGGTGAAGGGTAAGACATCCTGAATAACCCGGGACATACCGCCAACCATGGCTGCACGACCTACATGGCAAAATTGATGGATGGCTGATAAGCCGCCGATGTTGGCATGATCGCCGATCAGTACATGTCCACCCAGCGTTGCACTGTGGGACATCACCACGTGGCTGCCAACGACACAATTGTGAGCGATATGTGCATGGGCGAGCAGGGTGCAATCATCACCAACACTGGTTGTTGAGCCTTCTTCTGTGCCGCTGTGTATACTCACAAATTCCCGAACGATACAGCGGTTACCCACTTTTGTGTAAGTCACTGTACCCGGTATGTATTTATTATCCTGGGATTGGATACCAATTGTCACAAAGGGAAATATATCGCACTCGGTCCCGATGCTGGTATTTGCCTCGACAACAACATGTGAGCGTAAAACGGTATTTGCGCCAATCGTCACATTTGCGCCGATAGTACAAAATGGTCCGATGGTGCAGTTATCGCCAATTTCAGCTGTTTCATGGACTACGGCCAATTTATCTAGATGAATCATGAAATCCCCGGGGTATCGTCATTATTATTATGCCGGCTCTCGAAAGTAGATTCCGGGCCGCATTTTTAAGTATTAAATATTATGACCAATGCCGTTATTAATAGTTCCTCGAACTGGAATTGACATGATTTATGGCTATTGTTTGGAATAATCAGTAGATAGCCATTGATCAGGATTGAGCGTGACGACAATACTGCTCTCTGAAGTCCCGGAAGCGGCATAAAGTTTACCTTGCTCTATCCCAAGATAGCGGGTCGCCATACCCAGTAATTGATCGTTGTTCGATTGGCCGATTTCGAAGGTGCCTTCCACCATCACATATTTGTATGGCAGGTCTTCCGTCTGCACACAGAGGGAAATCCGATCACAAACCGCCAGGCATCGACCTTTTAGTGAGCCTGAATCTGTGATCATCCAGGGCTTGCCGCCGGGCGTATAGTCGTACCATATAGGTACTGTAAGCGGGCCACGGTTTGATCTCGGTATGCTTATTAAACCTATGTGTACTGCCGCGAGAAATTGTTCTCTTTCAGCGGATGTCATTGCTAACGACATATCAAATTCCTTATGCTCGTGATTCCCAACAATCTGATTGAGGTTGGATGAATATTAATTGTATCAGCATGAATTACAACGGCAGACAGTAGGGCAATAATGGATGTTTGTCCATTATTCGTTGTGTCTAGTTTGTTTTATTTTGCTTCACCAATGATATAATCGCGGAGAATTTCTTACCACAGGTAAAAACGATCAGGTTTGGGTAGCATTCAAGCTGGCATCGTACACTCTATGCAAGAATCTAGTTCAGATAGTTCGTCAAGTAGCCAGTCAAGTAACCCATCAACCAATTCGGTGGAAACACCGGAGGTCCGGCCAAGAGATAGAAGCCTTATTGACAAGCACTCGTTTAGCAAAGAGGAGTTGGTTGAATGCGGTAACGGTACTCTCTTTGGTCCCGGACGAGCACAGCTACCCATCAATGAAATGCTGATGATTGATCGTATAACCGAGATCAATGAAACCGGTGGTATAAAAGGTAAGGGGCAGATTAAAGCCGAGTTGGACATTCACCCGGATCTCTGGTTTTTCGATGTTCACTTTGTATCCGATCCTGTGATGCCGGGTTGTCTTGGCCTTGACGCGCTCTGGCAACTAGTAGGTTTTTATTTGGCCTGGAAGGGAAACTGGGGAATCGGCCGCGCATTGGGATGTGACAAAGTGGCATTCCGCGGGCAGGTGCTACCAACAGTCAAGAAGGTACAGTATGAGATTGACCTTACTCGCGTCAGGGAAGGTCGAACTGTCCTTGGAATCGCCAATGCCAGAGTACTGGCAGATGGTGAACAAATTTATACGGCCGAAGGTATCAGAGTTGGCCTCTTCAGTTCATTAGATGATTTTGGATAACGCTATGAAACGAGTTGTTATTTCCGGTATGGGATTGGTCTCTCCGCTTGGCAACAATAAAGCTGAGGTACTTGAGTCTCTTCGCGAGACCAGGTCAGGCATTAAATTTCAGCCAGCTTATGAAGAGATGGGCTTGCGGAGTCACATTGCGGGTAGTATTGATTTGGATACCACCGAATTGATCGACCGTAAGTTGCTCCGCTTTATGGGTGACGCAGCTGCTTTTTCTTACATTGCAATGCGTCAAGCAATTGAAGATGCCGGCCTCAGTGAAGATCAGGTTTCAAACTTCAGAAGTGGCCTGGTTGCCGGATCTGGTGGTGCGTCTTCCTCCAATATCATTGAGGCGGCGGATATTCTGCGAGAGAAGGGATTAAAGCGAGTTGGGCCCTATCGGGTTACCCGAACGATGGGTTCCACTGTATCTGCTTGTCTGGCGACTGCATTTAAGATTAAGGGTGTGAATTATTCCATGACTTCAGCCTGCTCAACCAGTGCGCACTGTATTGGACACGCTTCAGAACTTATCCAGCTTGGCAAACAGGATATCGTTTTTGCCGGTGGTGGTGAAGAAGAACACTGGAGTATGACTTCCCTGTTCGATGCAATGGGTGCATTGTCGACCGCGAGAAATGATTCACCGACCACGGCTTCCAGAGCCTACGATGCAGACCGTGATGGGTTTGTTATCGCCGGTGGCGGCGGCTTCCTGGTTGTGGAAGAACTTGAACATGCACTTGCCCGGGGTGCAAAGATATATGCTGAACTGGTCGGTTATTCTGCAACTTCGGACGGACACGACATGGTTGCGCCTTCAGGGGAAGGTGCTGAACGGGCAATGATTCAAGCGATGTCGACTGTGAATGGAAAAATCGATTATATCAACGCTCACGGCACCAGTACGCCAGCGGGAGATCCGCCGGAAATTAATGCGATTAAGCGAGCATTTGGTGACAATGTTCCCAGAATCAGTTCAACAAAATCACTCTCGGGTCATTCTTTGGGTGCAGCCGGCGCCCACGAAGCCATTTATTCATTACTGATGCTGGAAAATGACTTTATTTGTGCGTCAGCCAATGTCGATAATCTGGATCCAATGCTGGAGGGCGTTCCGATTGTTACCGAACGGATTGACAATGCGGGCATCAATACCGTTATGTCTAACAGTTTCGGTTTTGGTGGGACTAATGCGGTACTGGCTTTTCAAAAGTATGCCGATTAGGACGACAGCTTTGGCTTGATTGATGATTCGGGGTTCGGCTCAAGACTGACCCCGTTAGGCCTAATCTGTTCTATTAAACCTAATTGGTATTCCTGGCCCTAGTCGGGGTAGTTGAGTCTCGAGGCTTCGGAGAAATACTCTCCCATCATCTTATCGATTTTCAGTCCCTGAAGAATACTGGCTTGTTTCTCTGTTGTAATTCCATCGACAATGACTTCGATACCCAGATCATGCGCCATGCCTGTGATGCTTTTCAAAAAGATTGTACTTTTCGGACTTTCCTCAAGCTCATCTAATGCAGACAGATGAATTCTAATTGCGTCCAGATCCAGTTGAAACAGGTGGGTTAATGGGGTTTTGGGGGTGGAGAACAAGTTCAATGCCAGATGAACACCAAGATCTGCAATCGACCTCGCAAGATCCTTAAATTCATGGAGATTAAAGTCCACTTTGGATTCATTTATTTCCAACATTAGCTGTGATGGTGAAAGTTGGGAGTCTTCCAGTGCAGCTTTTAAATTACTCAGAAAATTTGAATTGATCATGTGGTAGGCGGGGAAGGGGATGACCAGCTTCAAATCCAGGTTTGCAACAGTACGCTCAAGTAATTTCTTGTATTGTATACAACCATCACGCAGTAGCTTGTAAGTTAGCTTCGTTTGAATTTGATTCTGTTCAATACTTTGCAGCGTATCGGTGACATCTATCAACCCCCTTTCAGGATGTTGCCAAAGCAGGGTGGCATAGTGGCCGGTAATTTCCTGTTGTCTGGAGAGGTAAGCCTGAAAAAAAATCTGTAGCTGGTCTTTTGCCAGTGCATCCCTTATTTCTGCTTCGAACTCGACCTTCTCCAGGTAATTTTCGTTCAGGGAATCGGTAAAAAAGAGTATGCCGTGACGTCCATTTTGTTTTGCTGTTTGCATTGCAAGATTACTGTTAGTCAACAGTTCGCTGGAAGAATCACCACATTCCGGGTAGGTTGCAATACCAATACTTGCACTGGTGAAAATTTCATTGCCATCAATCAGAAAAGGTTCATCCAGCTGTTTTTGTATTTTCTGCGCAGTTTTTGTTGCATCGTTTGCATCAAACATGTGGGTCAGTGCCACAGTAAATTCATCACCACCGAGGCGCGCCACCAGATCCAGGTCTGTTATACAATTCCTTAGCCGGTGTGCGACTCCTTGAAGTAGTTTGTCACCGGCATCGTGACCAAGTCCCTTATTGATATGGGAAAAGTGATCCAGGCCGACATAAAGTACTGCACAGGGTGCAGAGCGTTTTCGAGAAACCAGGACGTTAGTTTTTGCCTTGTAGAGATCAATTAAACCGCTCAACACTTCCTCAAATTTGAACCTGTTAGCCAGCCCTGTTAATGGGTCGTGAGTGGTGAGAGAGGTGATCTGTTCGTCTGAGCGGGAGCGACGCGAAATGTCCTTGAACACCAGAAGGCCCGCAAGAACCGGGTGATTGTTGATCGGCACGGCAACAAATGTTGTCGTTACCTTGCCACCATCATTGGTCCAAAGGGTTGCTTTTTTAACCTGAACTGTTTTTCCTGACCTTAACGCGGTTGCAACCGTGTGTTCAGACCAGCGCGGGTCGGTTTCGTGAAAGTCTTTCTCAAACACAGTTTCCAGCCCTGTGCCGAGGAGTTCCGAGTATTTTGTCCTGAGCATTTTTATCATGGCTGGATTGCAGTACCGAATTCGACCCTGCAGGTCGACGCCAATCACCCCCTCGTCGGCCTGGTCACCCATCTCGTCTTCAAATTCCTGGATCGTGGTGATGGCATTACGGTATTCGTTGAGTTGCATCAGACTGGTTAATTTGGTTCTGAGCTGCTCGTGGTTGATTGGTTTGTAGAGTAGCTCCATTGGCCAAACCGAACTGCCGTGAAGACTGCTCTTTCTGCTTGAAAAGTTGGTTTCCATCAGAATGACTGGAATGTTGGTTGTCCTGCCATTACCTGCCAGTTGATTCATTACCTGATATCCGTCCATATCAGGCATATCGGCGTCGAGGATTACCAGTGCTGGCTGATGTTCAATTGCCAGTCGAATGGTTTCCAGACCACTGCTGGCAATGAGAATATCAACATCCAGTACAGTTGCTGATGCCGCTAGAGAGATGCGATTGGACTTTGAGTCATCTGCGATGAGAATTTCAGGGATATCGGTCACATTTTTCCTTACTGGATGTTATCACTTGGCCCTTGCCTGGTTTGGCCCGGAGTTGTTTTGCAGCGATCTGCCCGAATAAAATTACCTTCCAAAGTATAGACGCTCGACTCTATAAGCTGCGAATTATTTCCCGGGCGGCATTATGCCCGGGTAATCCACTGACCCCACCACCCGGGTGGGTACCGGAGCCGCAGAGGTACAGGTTCCTAAATTCAGTATGATAGTCACCCATTCCGAGCATGGGACGTGCCGAAAATAGTTGATCAAGACTCAATCTGCCATGGAAAATATCTCCTCCCACGAGGCCAAATTTTTGTTCCAGGTCCCAGGGTGAGTGAATCTGTCTTGCAATGACGCTTTGCCGGAAACCTGGTGCATAACCCTCAACTGTCTCGAGAATGATATCTGCCACATTTTCCCGATGTTCATCCCACTTTTGTCCAAGTCCGGGATCAAATTGCTGGCAGAAGAGACTGGCGACGTGTTGGTCCGTCGGTGCCAGCGAGTCGTCTACAATGCTGGGTATCAGCATCTCAACTATCGGCTTGTTTGACCATCCGCCCAGTCGGGCGTCGGTGAATGCAGTGTCCATGTAATTGAGGGAAGGGGCCATGATAATGCCCGCTTCCAGTACGTGTGGGGCGGTGCGAGCGGTGAAATCGGGTAATTTGGAGAGCGCGACATTCATCCTGAAGGTGCCGCTCTGGCATTTATAAGTCTGGAAATGAGTGCGTGTTTCCGCCTTTAGGTCAGAGGCGTCAATAAGTTCACTAAATAGAAGCTTAGGGTTCACATTTGCAACGGTGATGTCAGATTCGATGACCTGGCCGCTTTTGAGAGTGATTCCATTAACTTTTTGCCGTCCAATTTCCAGATTTTCAACTTCTGCTTCAAGTTGGATTTTGACTCCCAGGGAAATTGCTTCCTTTGCCATCGCCTGGGTTATTGCCCCCATACCCCCGATTGCATGTCCCCATAGCCCCTGTTTACCATTCACTTCACCCAGCAGATGGTGCAAAAGTACGTAGGCTGAGCCAGGGGCGTAGGGGCTGGCAAAATGCCCCACGATGGCGTCAAAGCCGTAGAGTGCCTTGATCGGGTCCGATTCAAAGGTGTCATCGAGCATTTCTCCTGCACTAATAGAAAATAAGCGCAACAGCAGGCGCTTTTGACCGGGGGTCAGGGTGCGAAAATGTCTGCTGAGCTCGAAATAACGACCGATGTCGGCGAAGCCATTGTCAATAACCGAAGGCGGGGTAACCAGCATCAAATCTTTGATAACAGGCACCACCGCATCCAATAGCTGGTTATAGTGCGTTAGTTGATCCACGTCCCTGTTGGAAAATCGGGCGATTTCTCTATGGAATCGCGTGGCAACCGGATAGCTAATGAGGCTGTCTCCGGACGGAAGCGGTACAAAGTTATTGATTTTTCTCTCCAGAATTCGCAAACCATGATGGTGCAAGCGCAGGTCTGAGATTACCTTTGGATGCAGCAAGCTGACGGTATAACTTGCTGCTGAATTGCGAAATCCGGGATGAAACTCCTCCGTGATTGCTGCACCACCAACAACATCCCGCCGCTCGAGAATCGTGACGTCAAGTCCTGCCTTCGCCAGGTAGCAAGCGCAAACAAGCCCATTGTGGCCACCGCCAATAATTGTCGCTGTTTTTTTCATCTTCTTCCTTTTTTGACACTAACGATGCTGATGGTGTAAGTTACGCGCCGCCCCATAAACCTTCGCAAATTGCGCTCCCGGATATTCGATGTCTGATTCTAATACATCCGAGGTTGAAGAGTCGGGCCAATCAAGCAAACTTTCCCTTGGTATTTGGGAACTTGCCTGGCCTGCGATTCTTAGTAACCTCCTGTTTTCGATTATTGGCATTGCCAGCATAAAAATTGTTGGAGAATTAGGCGCGTCCGCAGTTGCGTCGGTGACGACCGGTCACCGGATATTTTTTGCTCTCCAGGCAATTTTGATGGCTATTTCTGCGGGAACCACCGCGCTGGTGGCTCGTTCAATTGGTGCGAAAGAGCCAGAGGAAGCTGCCAGGATTACCAGTGCATCCCTCTGGATCGGTAATATTGTCGCGATTATTCTGATGTTGCCCTGTATTTTCTTCTCTCGAGAGATTGCCAGTGTGTTTGGCCTGGATGAACAGACAACGACCCAGGCGGGTGAGTTTATTCGCTACCTGAGTTATTTCAATATCGCTTTCGCCATCAATATGGTGCTTGGTGCGGCACTTCGTGCTGCCGGCGACACCAGAACACCGCTCTGGATTGGCGTCATCACAAATCTGATCAATCTGGTGCTGGTTTATGTGCTGGTCTACGGCAAGTTTGGCTTCCCGCAAATGGGCGTGTCCGGTGCTGCAATCGCCAATGGGCTGTCGTTTCTAATCGGGGCGATTATCCTTCTGGTGCTATGGCAAGGACAGTTGCTCAAAGTTGGTGTCGGGGGTCTCAGTTCGTTAACCCGGGTTCGCATTAAGAAATTGGTAGATATTGGTTATCCGGCGGGTCTTGAACAACTGGTTTTTCAAGCCGGATTTCTGGCTTTTCTCTGGCTGGTTGCGAAATATGGTACTGCCGCCTTTGCTGCCTATGGTATTGGCGTTCAGATCCTGTCCATGTCTTTTGTTGTGGGATTTGGATTCTCGATTGCTGGTGCTACCCTGGTCGGTCAACATCTGGGAGCGAAAGATCCGGATGAAGCGAGAAGACAAGGCTGGCGAGCAACCCGACTCGCCGCATTAAGTATGGTCATCCTGGGCGCGGTGATTGTTGTGGCTGCCCCGCAAATTGCGCGATTCCTGATTGATGATGATGAAGTTGTAAAGCTGACAGTCATTTTCATTTTTATGCTTGGTATATCCCAGCCCTTGATGGCGATTGAGTTCACGCTCGGTGGCTGCCTGAGGGGGGCGGGGGATACACGGTTTCCCCTGATTGTTACCTTGACCGGACTAATTGGTGCGCGAGTTGGTCTGGCGTTAATATTTATGCTGATGGATTTGCCTGTGGAATATATCTATGGCGCATTAATCGCAGATTATATTGTTAAAGCTACAATGCTTGTGAAACGATTTAACTCAGGTAAGTGGCAAAACATTCTTTCTGATAAAGAAGAGCAGCAGGATTCCCCCGGTAAAAGACAGGCACTATAGTTCTTGGGTCCCAACCAGTTTCAGGAGGGGCGACAGATATTTTTCTTGACACTCAATAATTTCCGGGTATTATCCTTCGCCCAATTGCTGGCCCAGCCTCAGGCAGCCGAAATTGAAAATCGTACAAGGTGCGATACCGAAGCGAATTTATCTCCAGTCAATAAGAAGTTAGACATGATCAGTTATAGCCGTAATTTTCATACAAGTTTGCCGCAAGGAGATGCGTCCCATGGTGGTCAGTACTATGTCACCATGGCTTGGCCGGTCCGTAACCCAATGAACTATTTTGCCAGTCGGTGTTGCTCGATTGGCTCAAGCCATGCGGGCCACGATCTTGGCTGTACCGCAGCACCAGCGCTAACGATTCGGGGGTTGTATCGCCACTAGGAAATTTCAATAACTGGAATTTGTGAAAAGCCCCTGGTGACGTCAAATCCCAGGGGCTTTTTTTTTGCATAAAAATCATGCGTGGCAATTTGCTGATTAGGTTCTTGGAATAACTGTTGGCCAGCTTCTGAGGAATGTGCTGAAACCAAGGTGGTTCACGACAACTTTGGGTGAACTACAGTAACGCTTTAATCGAGGGGTTGCCAGGATGCGACCTTAATAAAATGAAAACTCAACTTAAGAGAAATATCAAAATACTTTATATATTCAGTTTTTTCTGGATGTCGATGATTATTATTCCTGTCATAGTGCCGTTCTTTGAATCCAAAGGACTGACACTTGCCGAGGTGTTTTTCCTGCAATCCTTCTTTGCATTTTTTGTGGTCGTTTTTGAGATACCTTCCGGATACGTCGCGGACATGCTTGGTCGAAAGAATGCACTTCTGGCCGGCAGTTTGTTCCATGGTATGGCTTATTGCTGGCTGTTTTTCGCAGACTCCTTTGCTGGCCTGGTCCTATTCGAGATGCTGGCAGGCATCGGATTGAGCCTGCTGTCAGGTGCAGATCTATCGCTGCTCTATGATAGTCAGGAAGCTCTGGGGCAGAGTCCCGAGGAGAAAACACGTGGCATCGCAAATATGCGATTCTCCAAGTCAATGGCAGAAGGTGTATCGGCGTTAATTGGCGGGGTGCTGATTGCCTGGTCATTTGATGTCACTGTGTTTGCAAATGCGATAGCGGCATGTGTGCCTCTCATCATGGCATTGTTTCTGACAGAAGCCCCATTCACCAAAATGGCGAAAGGACAGCATAAAGAAAACCTTAAGGAAGTTGTTTCTCATCTGTTCTTGCGCGATCGATTACTCCGGCTTATATGCTTGAACAGTACTTTTTTTGGACTAGCAACATTCTATGTGGTTTGGATGCTGCAACCCTACTGGCGAGATCAGGGCATCCCGCTGACGGCATTTGGGCTTCTCTGGGCGGCACAGAGCTTTTTGTTTGCCGGCGCAACGAAGCTCTGTATGCCGCTGGAAAAGAAATTCGGCGCCCGTCCATTGTTAGTTGCTATGGGATTGTTACCTGTTGTGGGTTATGTCGGTATGTCGACTTTGGGCGGGACGATTGGAATCTTGCTGAGTTTTAGTTTCTTTTTGAGTCGGGGTATTAATCAAGTGTTACTAACCGATGCACTTAATAGTCGGGTGCCAGGTGCTTTCAGGGCGACAGCAAACTCAATGACCTCCTTTATGTTCAGATTGATCTATATTGTGACCGGACCCCTGGTGGGATTGATGATTGACAACTTTGGCATGAAAATGACGCTATTGTCCCTGGGCATTATTGTCATCGGAATGTGCCTGACAGTACTACTCCCGCTTTTGCAGGGCGTAGGTGAAAGCGAACGGGGAAAAGGGAAAGGCATGCCAGAGATTTAGGCGGCACCATTCGGACCGCAGGGTTTGGACACTACAGTTTAGACCTTGCAAAATGGACCCTCTTTAAATCTTACCGTTTGAAGAAGGGTCCAGATCTGGAAGCTAGAGGACAGTGAGCACCATTGGCTTGTTTTTGGTAATTACCATGGTGTATTCATACTGGGCAGAATAGTTTCCGGCTTCTGTACACAGGCTCCAGCCGTCAGCTGCGGTCGTGGTTTGATTACTACCCGTCGAAAGAAAGGGTTCGATCGTAATGACTTGACCTTCCTTTAATCGACGGGTGTCTTTTTTATCATAGTAGTTGGGAATGAAGTGGGGTTCCTCGTGGAGGCCGCGGCCGATGCCGTGACTCCCCAGGTCACGGATGGTGACGAACCCGGTTCTTTTTGCCGTTTTCTCTATAGCAAGTCCAATCTGGTTGACCTTTGCGCCGGCTTTCGCTGCTTTCATTGCATTCTTGAGGGCAGCCCGGGTTGATTGGCACAGATATTCTATTCTGGGATCGACCGGCGGTACCGGGAATGTGCCACCTGTGTCGCCAAAGTAACCATCCAGTTCTGCTGAAACGTCAATATTAACCACGTCTCCGGGTTTGATAATTCGGTCAGACGGGATGCCGTGGGCTGCTTCTTCATTAATGCTGATACAGGTGTAACCCGGGAAATCGTAAGTGACCTTGGGTGCGGAATTTGCTCCGTATTTCTCAAGGTTAATCCGACCTATATCATCCAACTCAAGCGTTGTCATCCCTGGCTTCGTCTGTTTACGCATGATCATCAGGGTTTCGTATACGATACGACTGATGATCCTGAGTTTTCTGAGATCATCCTCATTCTCTATGGTCATTGTCTTTCTCCCGGGACCCAAATCACAATGAAATTGGTCGCCTGCATCAACGAATCATCAGTTTGTCTGTTTTCAACTGTACCTGAATGTCATTATGTCATAGTCATCATCGTTAACGGAAACCGCGCCATTATTCATAAGTGGCCGTATTGGTGCTGTTAGTGTATCTTTTTCATTGTAAAATCTCCGTCAGTCAGGAGATCGCAGTCAACAGAAGCCAGCTCAGGGCTGTTTATTAGAGCCGCTCAGGGCTGTTTATTAGGGACAGCTCAGGGCTGTTTATTAGAGCCGCTCAGGGCTGTTTATCAGGGATAGCTCAGGGCTGTTTGTTAGAGCCGTTCAGGGCTGTCATAAATTGTCGCTGGAGAGAAACAGTTATGTGGATAAGAAAACTAGTTTTTGGGAGCATGCTCCTGTGCCTGTTACAGGGCTGCGCGAGTCTCACAACCAACCCTGCGACTCAGTTGATCGGCAAATGGCAGGTTGAGATGGCTGGCGTCAAATTACTGGTTGAGTACACCGGGGACATGGTTCAGATCGGAAATAACGAGCCAGTTACCTACACTCTCAATGATGCTGAACTCAGTTTTGAAAATGGTGGCAGCCAGAAACGACTCATTCGCTTTTCCGGCAGGAACGAAATGATCCAGACTGATCCATTAACCGGTACCGAGCGCATTTATACCCGTATTAATTCCGCCAGCTAGCGCTTTGGATCCTCCAATGTGGATGTGAGCTTTCAGGATAGCGGATTGATTCTGGCACAATATCGAAATTGACACTGTATATAATTACAGCTATCGTGCACAAAACGAGTCATGAGACTTCATGAGTGGCTGATACTGCTGTCCCCAGAATTGCGTTGTATGATGGCTATTACCTGGATAATTTCAAATTCCTGCTTAACTTTGTCTGCGGGCGTTATCAGGACCTGCTGACACCGGCGGAAATTGAATATGTACAGACTTTTATGGCGGCGAGCGAAGCTGCCCAACGTTTGTACGTCAGATTGGTGCTTAGAAAGGGCCCCTGGTTTCGTGCTGATAAACTCAATTATCCCGAGATAAACGATCTCGACCAGGCCGCGTCGGAGCTCATCTCAATCGGTATCTTGACGGCCTATCGGTCCAGCGAATCACCGGTTGAGGACCTTGTTGAAACCGACACAGACGAGATAGAGCAACTATTATCCTTGCTTACCAAACAGGAGTTAATTGCACTACTCGAGACTCACCTGGAATTTAATTCAAAGCCGTCCTCACTCTACAAAGTGGAGCTTCTGGCGCTGGGTTGTGAGCATTTGAGTAAGCCGGATATTTTGCGTGCAGTGCAATTCTCACTCTTTCGACCCGTTGGCATAGAAAATCTGGAACTATTGAAATTGCTGTTCTTTGGCAATATGTATCAGGATTTTACCGAGTTTGTGCTCAATGACCTTGGTGTGACGCCGTTCGAACAATATAAGATTGATCATGATACGCGATTCTTTAGTCGGCGCAGTATCGTTGATGACACCGTACACCTATATCACCTGAATGAGCTTTCTCATCAGGTAATCGACAATAAAGATCCCGAGGCGTTACTACAGGTTGCCGAGATGGCAAATCAGGTTACCGAGACTTCGCTGCAGAGGCGAAAAGACAGGATCGTCAATCGAGTAGCCCGGCAACTGGAGAGACTTGAACAATATCCAGATGCTTTGCGGTTGTTTGAAACAAGTAAAAGTGCGCCCTCGCGGGAGCGTCAGGCCAGAATTTATCACTCAATATTTGAAAATATAGATCAGTCAATAATGCAATGTAGTGAGATCATCGCAAATCCGGAAGATGAGGCGGAGTATGAATTTGCGATCAAGTTTGGCCGAAGGATTCTTAAAAAGCATAAGCGAAAAATACCTGAATCTTTTCCAACTCTTGAAAAAATTGCACCAGTTCCTGTTTCTCTTGAGCTGCAGTTTGATCCGGATATTCGAGTAGAAGAGGCGACGCGCAAATGGTATGCGGCTCAGGGTCATCAGGCAGCTTATGTAGAGAATGCGCTTTTCACTGGCGTGTTTGGCCTGATATTTTGGGACATCATTTTTAGTCCAGTCAGGGGTGTCTTCTTTAACCCTTTTCAACGTGGTCCGGTAGACTTGTTCTCTGCGGATTTTGCGCTGCAAAGGGAGACCGAGATTGCTGGCCGCCTGCTTGAAATCGAGGAAGCAAACGGAGCATCTGTGCGAACCCGTTTCTTGAAAACCTATGCTGACAAGCAGGGGATCGCTAATTTTTTGGTGAATTGGAATGTGCTTGATTATTCCCTGGTGGAATTAGCGCTGGATCGAATTCCCCTGAGACATTTTCATTCAGTATTCTCAAGATTACTGGCTGATCTTAAGTCTAATCGTAGTGGCCTACCGGATCTGATTATTTTCCCAAAGCAGGGTGGTTACCGCTTGATTGAAGTGAAAGGTCCGGGGGATAAATTGCAGAATAACCAGACCCGGTGGATCCGACATTTTCAGCGCGAGAAGATGCCAATAGAAGTTGTTAACGTACAATGGGCCTAGACAAGGATAAGGACACAAGTAAAGGGTCAGAGACTGACACAGACACAGACCTGGATCTGGACATCCGTGAGTCGGAAAACGAGAAAGGAGACGTTCGGCTGGCGGTCCGTGAACTGGTTGAGAAAACGGAACGCTCGGGAGACATTAATTTCCGTTTTTCGTCCAGAAGTTCCGCCCAGGAGGGAATCAAGGGGCATCAGAAAATCCAGAAGTCTCGGAGCGACGGTTATATCGCAGAAAAGAAAGTTTCCCGGGTATTTCAGATCGCAGACCTTGCGATTGAAGTGGGTGGTCGGGTTGACGGATTTCGATTTGAAGGTCGTCAGTCGGAACAAGTCTCCACCAGTGAAAAAGACCCCGGCCAGGATTATGACGGCTTGTCCACTGTCTCACCCCTTGTCTCACCGACTGTCCTATCCACTAGCCAATCGAATGCAAGTCTCTGGGTGGAGGAAATCAAGACCACCCGCATGGATGTTCTTCATATCCCCGATAATATCCTGCGGCTCAATTGGGGCCAGGTTCGCGTCTATGCCTATCTGCTTTCGTTAGAGTTTGAGTTACCCGCGCATGAGGAAGTTGTCCTCAACCTTTGTTATTACAACCTGGACGATGAGGTTGAGTATATATTTGAAGATAAATGTACCTGTGGTGATTTGGCAGATTTCTTTAACGGCTTACTCGGCCGTTACGCACGCTGGCGAAGAAAATATGAGCGATGGCAAAAGCGCAGGAATGAAACCATTTCCGACATGACATTTCCCTTCACCGGTTATCGAAACGGACAGCGGGAAATGGCAGTGAGTATTTACCAGACAATGCGGGACCGTCAGCAGTTGGTGATGCAGGCGCCTACCGGCATAGGTAAAACGATGGCAAGTATCTTTCCCTCAATAAAAGCAATGAAAGAATTCAGCTATGACAAAATATTCTATTTGTCGGCAAAAACTTCCGGGCAATCCATGGCAGCTTCAGCCGTAAATGAGCTACGAAAGAACGGCTTACGTTTCAGGGATATAACGCTTACCGCAAAGGACAAAATTTGTTTTACCCCCGGCGCGCCCTGTGACTCGGAACACTGTCCTTTTGCTGTAGGCTATTATGACAAACTTCCCCTGGCGCTTGAAGAAACCCTGGCAACCGAGGTTTCCCTCACTAGATCTGTTATCGAAAAAATTGCGCAAAAGTTTACTATTTGTCCGTTCGAGCTCTCCCTTGATCTTTCCGAAATCTCGGACATGGTGATTTGTGATTACAACTATGTATTTGACCCCGCGGTGTACTTGCGTCGTTACTTTATTGATGCAAAATCCGATGACGTGGGAGGGCGGTACGGGTTTCTCATCGATGAAGCACACAATCTGGTAGATCGTGGTCGCGATATGTTTTCAGCCGAGTTGGTCAAAGAAACTTTGATGGCTTACAAAAGGAATCAAAAAAGTGCACTTCCTGTTATCGCAAATCGCCTCGAGTTGATCAACAGGGAAATACTGAAATTAATTAGGCCACACAAAACGGCACTGGAGACTGACGGACATTTGTTATTCGATTCGTTTCCGGACCGGTTGTCAAAAGCGATTCGGCAGTTTTGTGATGCAACCGAAGAATGGTTACATGGGAACAGCGGGGGTGCAGAACAATCTGATCTGTTAAAGATCTACTTTGATTGTTTGCGGTTTCTGAGGCTAGGTGAATTGTATGACAGTAACTATAGTTTTCTAATTACTCGAAGGTCTGGTCACACCCTGGTTAAACTCTACAATATCAATCCGGCACCAGGTCTTTCCGAGGGATTGAAGCGGGGACTTGCGTCGGTTTGTTTTTCCGCGACCATGGGACCGCAACCCTATTTTCAATCATTGATGGGGGTTTCCGAAGAGGCAAGCTGGTATAAGATTCCGGCTCCGTTTGATCCATCTAACCTTGGTGTATTTGTCCCGCGATATATTTCTACCATCTACCGGGACAGGGACAACAGTCTGGATGATCTGGTTTCACTAATTGCAGATGTCGCAAGTCAACGGGTGGGTAATTATCTGGTATTTTTCCCATCCTACGCCTACCTGAATGAAGTATTTGACAGTTTCAGCGTGTGTCATCCACATTTCAATGCGATAAGCCAGGTACCTGTCATGGACGATGCGGCGCGGCGTGTATTTATGGAAAAGTTCGAAGTTGCTTCACCCCAGGACGACGCAGACAGGCAGTCACTGGTTGGCTTTGCAATTAT
>Ga0206123_10002058_pt1 | contig 17965 bp, 19 predicted proteins | sample Helgoland_Spring_2_FD_160086 | JGI IMG/M metagenome (GOLD analysis project Ga0206123, IMG submission 160086) | Pelagic subsurface seawater microbial communities from Kabeltonne, Helgoland, North Sea - Helgoland_Spring_Bloom_20160316_1 | ecosystem: Environmental > Aquatic > Marine > Epipelagic ...
CGGGGTAAGAGGTGTTTGAGTTGGAACAGCCGCCTGTGGGTGTGGGGTAGCGAGGTGGAGTTGGAGGATGGCGCTTACGTGTACGATGCGGCTTTGGGGAAGGCTGTGTGGACTCCTGATGCTGGCCCTACTTCTTCGTTCTACGAGGACACTTCTACGCTGTATTTCTCGTTTGCTTATGGGCAGCGGGAAGATGAAGGGCCTCAAGACTTTTACGCTAATTGGGCGTTGAGGTTTGAGCCTGACGGCATGGGCGAGATTGTGTCTTTGGCTTCTTTGGGCGAACGCCTGTTTGTGTTCGGTGATAATCGAATCCATGTGGTTAGCCCTAACTTTGCTGAGCCTGTGGAATTGTTTTATCAGGTGCAGGAGTATCGTTCGGATATAGGTTTGGCTAACAAGCACGCTATTGCTGCTTCAGGGAACAGTGTGTGGTTCTTTGATCAGGAGAAAGGGTTGATGGAAATCAATTCTGAGGGGGCGCTGGTTGGGCACATGGAAAAGATTGACGGCTTGATGCCGTTGCTGCTGCGTGATAAGTCTTCCGTGTGTTTGGGTTTGTATGACGACCGGGTGTGGGTGAGTGTCCCTGAGATCCTGCCTGGCGGGAGCGCTACGCCTGATGGCAACACTCGCACGTATGTGTATGACATTAAGACTCAGGCTTGGACCCGTTACAATTTTGGGGTTGACAGGTTTTTCTTCTACCGTGCTTATTTAGAAAACGGTGAGGACAGGTTGTTTGCTTGGGTGCATCAGCACGCCGACAATCCTGACGTAGAAAACTCTATTGTCCAGTTGGATTATGATCCGGTGGATTTCGCTAACGATTATTATTTGCCTTCGACTGTCGCTGGGAGCGGCATGGTGCCTATCGAGTCTTATGTGGCTACGTCTTGGATTGATGCGGGGAGTCCCGAGCAGACGAAGGATTGGGTTGGGGCGGAAATGTTTTTTCGCACGCTGCCTGATGTGACTTGTTCTATTACTGCGGCGAGTGATTGGGATCCGGCTTCTCCTGCGTTGAGTGTGGTTAAGGATGTGGGAAACGAGGGGACTTGGGATGATGGCGGGTTTTTGCCTACGTCGTTTACGGGCAATTACCCGAATTTTACTGCGGTGCCTAATGCGGTGGCTGGTGCGTGGAAGGAGAACTCGGTGTTGTTTCCGACGCTGGTGGCTCGGGAGGGGCGGGATGGGGAGTATGACCCTGTTGTGCCTGTGAGTGCTGAGCGGTTGGCTCAGCCTGTGCGGGTAAACAGGTTTTGTGCGTCTCGTTGTGTGAGTGTGAGGGTTGAGCCTGTTGAGGCTGGGAAGTGGAACTTGGATCGTTTGTCTTTGTTCTTTGAACGATGGCTGATTAGGACTTAATATGAGCGGCAACGATTTTGTAACTATTAATGTAGGCGACTTGACTATCACAGCGGATTTGTCGCTGGAACCGGTAGAGGACCGCCCTGCAATTATTGAAGAACTTACCGTTTCCACTCAGGCATACTCGGCAGTTACTGGTGTTCCGTCAAGTGTTAATCTTTTGCCGGGTTCGAGCACTCAGCTCCAAAGAAATCCTTATAGCACTGCGGACCTGGGGTTGCCGGGTTTAAGCTTTGATGGCCCGGCTGTAGACCTTAACACTATTGATCAGTTTATGGCACGGCAAGGACAGGAAACTTATTTTCAGTACATGCAAGAAAGCCGTGTAGCGAACAGGGATGCGGCTGCTGCTGCTGCCGCTATTGCTGCGGAAAACAAACGATTTAATGACGCCATCTCTGCTTTTGATCGAGAGGTGTTGCTGCAGAATCGCAAGTTTGAGGATGAAGCCCGCAGGCTGTCAGACATTGCTGCGCAAACAAAATCACAATACGACATCCAAGCGGCTCAGCGGGCTGTGGCTACCGCTGAAAGGAACAAGGCGGAACAGGCTGCAAACTTTGAATTGCAGATGGATTCGTTTGAGAACACTCAAGGCGATTTCTTTCGTGATACTTCCACGGGGGCTGACCCTTCACGGGCTATGCGTTCGGCTTATGTCGGTAACCAGTCTCCGTTGGCGCAGTATGCGCAGCGGGTGCAGGATCTTGCTACGGCTTCGAATCAGGAGAAACTTGATATCCAGCAGGAACGCATTTCTGAGGCTGACCGGCAGGCTCAGTCTGCTATACAGGATCGTCAAGACGCGGCTCGGGCGTTGGAACTAAAACGCCAGAAGGACGAGGAACAGCGGCTTCTGGCTGGTGCCCTTGTCGGCCAATCTACGGGAGCTAATCGTTTGTCCTTCGACCAGAGGGAAGAACTTGTCCAAATGAAGCTTGCTGGCGGGGATTGGGAAGGAACTATGGCAAGCTTTAACACCGTGTCGACAGACATCGGGGCGGGTAGTTCTGCTGTCGATACTGCTGCGAATAGTGCTGCTGGAGCTGGTGGTCAAGTTAATACTCAAACAGATCCAGCACCCGAGCGAATTACAAATAATTATGTATGGGGCGGCATACCTCTATGAGTGAAAAACTTCCTCCTCGTGTAAAGCAGACAGCAGTCGATCACCGGCTGGCTGTCGAATCTGGTAGCGCTGGCTGGGACCAGCCGGGCGGCAAACCGTACAAACAATCCCCTACCCCGAAAACGCGCAAACCTAAACTGCCTGCGGGCGACGGCATGGATCCCATGTTCCTGCCTGCACCGCAGTACAAGAAACCTGCTCGGGTTCGGCCTGAGAAAGCTAAAAAGAAACAGAAGGCCAAGCTGCCCAAGCAGCCGCCTAACGTAGACCAAGTGTTGATGGACCTTATTGATTTGCCTGTAGTAGGTGATGACGTGTGGGACATCCTGTTAGTTGAACCGTTAACTGTTGGTGCCCGTGCAAAGTCTACCAAAGCTGCCAGGCCAGCAGCCAGGAAAGCTTCTGCGTCTAGCAGGAAGCCTGCACCTAGGCAGGGGTTTGCTGCTTTGGCTGAGGATTTGGCGGTAGCGGAAACTTTAGAAGATGTGACGTTGGATAAACCTCCACCGTTTAGGGGTGTGTGATGGCTGAATTGTATGAATCGTTAGCTGCTCCTAGCGTGGACGCTATGGTCCGCTCAGGCAGCCTGGTTGAGGCTCCTGCGAGTGACCTGTCTAAGGTGGCTTCTCGGGCACAGTTGCGCCAGCAGCGCATTATTGACAGGGACCTATCTCCTGATCTGAATCAGGACATGCGTGTTGGTGCGTCAAAGAGGGATAGCGATAAGTCGGGGTTGGGGGATGTGAGCGGCCAGCCTCAGGGCGTTAAAGGTATAACAAACTCTGTGCCTAAGGCGGCTGTGGAAGGCAGTATGGGTCAGGCCGACTTTGTGCTTGACGATGTAGCCCCTTCGTCTGTGTCGACAAGGGTTGAGGCGCGTCCGTTGGACACGGATTACACGTCCTTGTCTCCGACTCAGCGTGGCGCTGCTTTGCGTGACACGGGCATGGACGCTGTAGATTTTGCTGTGAGCGAAACGGATGGCAGTATGCGGAAGTCTCGTTCTGGGGCTGCGGTGTTGGCGTTCCAGTTGCCGTCTGTGGCTGAGCCTTTGTTCTTGGCTGAAGACGGCGCTCCGGCGCATGCCGCTTTGATCAAGGCTATTAAGAAGTCTGGGGTGCGAGCGATTCCGGCTAATGGGTCTGGTGAGTATGAGGTTTCTTACACTGTCCATCCTGAGGATCGTGCGAGGTTTGCTCGGATGGTCGGGTATTTGGAGGCGGGCCGGATGGAAGAGCTTTCTGATGGCAAGTTTGCTGTAGAGTTTACTGAGTCTAATGCGGTGAATCGCGAGTTTATGCGGGCACCGTTTGGTAGCCGGAAGAAGAAGGTTTAGTTGTGGTCAGGTTCCAGGTTTTTGATGCGGTTACTGGTGAGGAAACGTCTGAGGATGCGTTGCCTCGGGATATCCAAGGCATATTGAATCGTTATAAAGGCAGTTCGCAGAGTCGCGGGGGCGATGATCTTTCTCGGCTGGCCCGTCGGCAAAGCCAGGGCATGGTAGGTGCGGGAGCAAGCGGGTCGTATGGGAGGACTCGGCTTCCAAATAACCCTCAAGGGAAAGCAGTTGAGTTCAACAACTCGGAGATACCGAAGCCCACTCTCGGGGAACTATTTTTGGGTTCGACTCAGTTGGATGAGTTGTTTAAACTTCAGGACGAGTATCCTCGCCAACTCCCTCCGTGGGGCGTAGGGCAGCAGCCTTCCCCCCGCCCCGGAGGGATGGCTGATATGGCGGAGCGACTTGGCGGCAACTTCACTCCTTACGGTTCCAGCATCTTAGAGCAGCAGGCTGAGCGAGAAGCGGCGACGCAGGCCGACTCTGACAGGCGGCAGCGCGAACTTGATGGACTCAAACAATACTATGATGCCCGTACAGCCCAGCAGAAATCAGATGTGTCGGACGCTGCCCGTAACGTCCTCGCCGCTCCTGATGAGTGGGAGGTGGGGGATGAAAGCGAGTGGTCTGTGAGCCAGCGGGCGTTTGATGACTTGTGGTCTACTCCTGCTTCAGACGATTCTGACGGCCTGCAATCTGTGTGGACGGAGATGCAGGAGGCGGAAGCGTTCTTTAACAATTTCGGTTCCACGCCTAATGAAATCATTTCTGGTTTGTTTGCCAATAACCGTGCGGCGGCTGAAAGAGCAGAAGAGTGGGCTAAGTTGGCCGCAAAACCGGGGGCGACTGCCCAGGTTGTTAAGACTGCAGAGGAATTGGGGGCGCTAAGCGCATATACCCGTAATTTCAACTTCAACGCACTGGAACGTTACCGTGAGTTGGCAGAGACAGAGGAAGGGCGGATAGTTGCTCGGGTTCAGGAGTTGGCTGGTGACAGCGTTGACATCTTCGATAGAGACTTTGACGAAGACGACTTCTACCGGGAAGCGATGCGGGCTGTGAGAGTCGCTGACCAGACGGCTAGCGCCGACGTGGGGGATATGACTACACCCGAGGGGCAGGCCCAGGCGATGGCCCATCTTACAGACTTCTCAATTGTTTCTGAGAAGGGCGGTAGTGTCCTGATTTCTCACGAGTTGGTTCAGTCTCCAGCGGAGGCGGAGGCGGCACTCACCTACACCTTTATGACAACGCCTCTTTCAACACTATTCGTCGGTGAGGGCTTGGACTTATTGAAGGAGATATCTGACCCTTCAAATTGGTTGGATGGCTCTCCTCCTGATTCGCTTGGGGCGATCATGCCCGTACCTAATAGGGAAGAACAGTTCTACGAAATACTGGCTTCCGAGCTGGCTTTCATGACCAAAGGGAAACCTACGGACCCGGCCCCCGGCTGGTATTCTCAGGCCCCCACTGATGTGCAGGTGGCGGTGGCCAAGAAGGTTCACCAGAATCTGATTGCGACTATAAACCCTGAGACAGGGTTCCCGTCTCCAATGTTGCCCACTCAAACCGGGGGGAATGGTTGACATGGGTGAAACAATTAGCGAGCTGACTGCCCGCTTAAGCGCACGGCGCGACTCCCGTAGCGGAGACAGTGGTGGTGGCCGTGTGGATCAGGAGCTCATCAGGCCAATAGTTGATGAGTTGAATAAAAAACTGGTTGACCCTGCGTTCAGTGGGCAGCGGGATCAGATCCGGGCGCAGATCGCTGACCTGCAGTCTGGGGCCACTGATGTCTCCATGCTGAATAACGATAAAGGGTTCTTCGGCAACCTGTTCTCAGGGCTAGGGACAGCAATAGACGTGCCGTTAAGTCTTGTGCAGTCTGGAAGCAATCAAATTTCAGAACTGGTCAAGGAGGCAGCAGGAAGGCGTGCCCCTGAAGGCGAGCGGAATGCAAGTGATGAACTCGGTTGGGGCGGGTTTGTGGCTGGGACAGCGTTCGGGGATGACAGGGAAAACACTCGGGGTTTGGAAGCGCTGGGTCTTGATAAGGACTGGGAAGGCGGGGAGATCCCTGGCTTCTTCGATCTTGACACTATCCTAAACTTTGGCACAGATGTGGCAATGGACCCTCTGTCTTTCTTGCGGGCACCCGGCATTATCGCTGACGCCGGAGGGGCTGCAGCTAAAGGATTGAGGGGCGGTACCCGTGCCGCTGACGCTCGCATTGGGCGGGCTGGGGCACAGCGAAGGCTGGTCGACAACGCTCAGGCTGTTGCTGCGAGGACTGGGAAGGACATTGATCAGGCTAAGTTGAATGCGGCTGTAGAGTCTTTGGATTCGGGCGGTGTGACTTCTTTGCTTCGTGACGTGAAGAAGGGGAAGAAGCCTTCACAGTTTTCTTTGGATGAGTTGGCCGAGCTGGGTGTGGAATCAAAGATGCGGCTGGGTGCGTCCCGGCTGGGTTCGTTCGACCTTCCTGGTACTGGTGGGGTTGCGACTGCTCTTGGTGCTATTCGCACGGGCAGGCTGGGCAAGTTGAGCCGGTTGGGCGACAAGATCGACCAGTCGGGTTTGAAGAACAGTTCTAATGCTATCCGTGATGGCGGGTCTGAATTTGCGTCGCTGAGGGCTGTGACGATTGAGGCAGGCAACCGGCGTGCAGGCAACATAGTCAAAAAGATTATGGCCCAGAATGAAGAAGTGACTAGAAGGTACGCCGACCTGTACCCTGAAGTGTACAGGTCTGCTACTGAAAAAGGTTTAGGTTCTTCTATTGAGAACGATGTAGCAAGAGTTCTTTTGGCCAAAGGTAAAAAAGACGAAAGTTTTACTGCAGCCGTGGATGTGCTGCAGCGTTGGTCGCAGGATATTGGCTCTCCCACCTTCCAGAGGATTAAGGACGAGGGGCTGTTTGACGACTACATGCGCAACAGTGATATCCCAGTGGAAGCTAGAAGGCTTGCCCCAGCCATAATGAACTCGCTGAAGGAGTTAGACGAGTCGGCTACAAAGCTGGGCATGTTGACCGGGGAGGTCACCGAAAGAGGCTCGTCAACTATTGACGACTTGTTGGGTGTGACGCCAGAGGCGGCTGATGCAGTGCAGACTTTGGTGCAGAAGCCGGGTGTGCTGGTCCAGGGTTTCGGGACTGCACGCCAGCTTGTTAATAACGTTGCAGTAGTCAAAGTTTTGGGGGAAAGCGCTACTACGGTCGATGGAAGTTTAGGTGAATATTTCTTTAAGGCTTCAGACAATGCAACGCAGAAGGTCTTTGAGACTTTCGGGATTACATACACGGACATTGGGGAAGAACTGCAGGGGGTAGTGGACGAAGCGCTTGAGACTGTGACCGGTAGTGGCGACGAACTTGCTGGCCTGTTGTCAAGAGGGGAAGATCTTGTCGGGTTGAATGTGGCCCGGAATGTGCAGAGAGCTTACCAGGGGTTGAAGGCGGGCGACACCGCTGCCTTTGCAACCGAGTTAGACACTGCCGCCGAGTTGGGCGCAGCCCAGTTGGACAAGTATGAAACTTTTATCTACGAAGTACTGACTGATGGCGGGGGATTGGAAACGGCGGCACGCAACGAGGTAAAAAAATTACTCAATAATACTGCGGATGGCGGGCGGAACGCGTTAGAGGCGAAGGTTGACCGGATTCTCAAGAACGAGATGTACAACCCGGCCATGAGGAACTCGGACGTTTTCGACAGGGCCAAAATGATGTCTACGGAAGACAGGAATTTTTTGCGGGCAGTGCAGGAACTCCACCCCGAATACATTACGGGTTCCCTAGCCGAAACGCGCAGCTGGTTCACCGATTGGGCTGTGGGAGCTAAGGCCACATTCGAGCAGTACTCCGCCAACTTTACCCCTGAGACAGCCAAGGTGTTGACTGACATTGACACTTTCTTCCACTCGGCTTTACTTCAGTCGAGGTTGATGGTTGCGGGTTTAGGGACAGCAGCGGGAGGATCAGCGGCCCTGCTCCGCAAATTCCCGAAAGAGCAAGCCGATCTGCTCGCCCGTCAGGTGATGGATTTCCATTACAAGGCTGGCGGGACAAACACGTTCGGCGGCATCAGAGGAAATGGCACCTTGGGGTGGGATGCTGCCGATGCGATGGCAGAACATTCGAGGTATTTGAACTCGTTGAAGCGGGCTGACTTCGGGGACAGCAAAGTGTTCGGGGCTGCCCAAACGATTAACCGGGCTTTCCGTCCTTTAGCCACGTTCGGTCCCGGCTTTGTCGCCCGTAACGCTATGGGTGCTTACCGGGTGAACTTCACTCAGGGCGTCAGGACAGCAGGCGTGGGCGGGTACAGGGAATGGCAACCTGTCTATACGACTGCATTGAAAGCTCTTAAAGATGAGACGGCCAATGATTTGGCTGCGGGCACTTCTGCGCTGTGGAAGGGGATTCCGGCTGGGCAGAGGGAGACGGCTAAAGATCTGGCTGCTAGTGGCGTGTTAACCACGGGTTCTGGCACAGGTGCGATTGGTCGTGCGTTTGAGTTGTCCGAGCGGAGTGTGGGTGCGAGGACGGGTGCTTTGGCTGACACGGTGGGCCGGACACAGAACCGGATAGAACAGGCCGTCGGGAGTTTGGTTGAATCTGGGACGGCTGTTCGGCGTTCTGGTAGAGGGGCGGATGATTTCAAGAAGGGTGTTGACGGCATTGAGTCTTCCACTCGTAAAGAAGTTGAAACGTACATGCGTGGCGCTTTGATGTGGAGTTCCATGCGCAAAGGGGAGAGCCTTGACGCTGCCTTGTTGAAGGTGAGCCGAAACCATTTCGATTATTGGGATCTGTCTACTGCAGGCCAGCGGATAGATGAACTGATGCCGTTCTACGTGTTCCGTGCCCGGATGACTACGCTTTCTGCACAGAACGCCATTGCAACTCCCGGCCTGGCCGCTCAGGTGAGCCGTCTGCGGGATGCGGGTGAGGACGAGGATCCTTGGGGTCGAGGCAAGTTTGAACGTTACACGTTTGGTGCTGGCAAGTTCAGGGGAGTCGATTGGGCTACTGACCTTGAAGACCCGTTTGAATCTGGGTTCGCTACTATCGAAGCGTTTGCTGATCTGCCTACTTCGGTTCAAGGAATCAAGAAGTTGTGGGAGACTGAAGGGGTGGGTGCCGCCGCACCTGTATACGGGTTTGCATACAACGCTCTCACCGGGCTGGCTTCCAGCCAAGATGGCACTTACGCTGAGACGGCTAAGCCTTTACGTGAAGTAGACGGCATCGGCCCCCGCTTACTGGAAGGGCTGAGTTCCATCCCCCCACTGCGCTTCATGCTAGAACAGTCTGGGAACTTGAACGTTGTCGACGGGGAAGTTTTCATCACGAAGAACTCTGCACAGTTCCTGTCTAACGCTTTGCCAATTCTTGGCAGGCTGGAAAGCATGTTCACTAGCCGGGATTTTGTGGAAAGCGATGGGACACGACGCAAGCGTGCAGAAGGCGATGAGCCTGACTCTATGGGTGAGGGGGCTGTTAAAGCCTGGAACACTTTCTTCAGTTTCACTGGTATCCCGTACCAGTTGTTCTCGGAGGGGTACCGTGACGCCCAAGTGCAGGACGCTGTATGGGATGTGAGAGGGTATGCTGATCCGTTCTCGGAGTTGCGGGATCTGCGTGAGGCTGACCAGAAGGAAGATTTCGACAAGCTTTATGCGTCCTTGTTTTCTAACTGAGATACGGGTATGACGCCTGTGTGGCGGAGGAAGATGCGTCCTTGTATGGGGCGTATCTCAAACTCGCCGTACTCGGCTGCGTGTTCTTTAGCTTTGCGTTTCAACCGGCGCAGGGCTTTGTCTTGACGTGACTTGACGTTCTCCACTGTCATCAGCCCTTCAGGGCAGATTTCTTTCGGTAACGCTATGACGTACTCTGCTTGCGTGTCGTACACACAGATCCAGTTGTCCTCACCGTCAGGGTGGATAACATGTTTGGCCCGTGCCATGTGGAACAAGGGCTTGTATCTGTCCCAGTGGGTTTCGTCAGGCAGCGCAGTGAACCCTTCAAAGTGGGTGAGCGCCGATTCGAGCTGCTTGTAGAATGCTCGTTGTTCTGCGGTCAGGTACCTAGCCATATGTTTACCCTAAGCTGTGGGGAGACGACGTCAGGGTCGATGCCGCCTTTGAGGAAGTTGACTCCGTATAGGTAGTCTGGGTTGTCTTCAACGAGCAGTCCGTCTAGGACCAGCCGGTCTACGATGGCTTTGATGGCCCCGTACCAGTTGCCAAGGTCGAGGTGGTGGGCGTTGGAGTGGTAGTCCATCCATGTTTCTACCCTGAATTCGCCTTCGTGGGGGGTGGCTCCGAGGTCGAGGAGCTGAGCTACTGCTTCTTCACCATAGGTGTCTCGCCATAGTTTGGTGTCTGCTGATCGTTTGTAGCGGCCTTGTGCGCGTTCTTGGTTTAGGCTGCGTGGCTTGTCTGCCACGTCGATATCTCTGAGGCTGGGCCACAGGGCCGCTACTACAGTCATTTCATTTCGTCCATGATGGATGCGACTGTGGACAGCAGGGTTGATCCGTGTTCGCAGTCAAGGATCTTGCCTGCTAACGCTTTGATTAACGCTAGTTCCAGTCCGGCTGCGGGCACTGCTTCTACTGGTTCTGGTTCTTGTTTCAGTGGGGCAAGGTTGATGACTTCGAGGAGGAGGTCAACGTACATGGCCTGCTCGACTGCGGAGTCTACTTGTGTGAGCCGGTGTCGGATGCCGTCCCATTTAGCTTCGTTTAGCCTGCGCATGATCCCCCAGTTGGGGGGTGATTTGAAATCGGGGATGTCTTCGATGTCGAGCAGTTCGGTGGTCACTGGTTATCCTTGGTTGTAGACTCGGTGGACTTTACTGACTGCTTCTTTGTATGGGAAGGAAGCTTTGTCTTCGGTTTGTTCTTCCCATACTTCTTGGACTACTGAGATGGCTTCGTCTCGGTCCATACCCATGCCTTTGAGGTGGGAGGCAAGGGTGAAGAACACTAAGTCCCTCTCGCCTTTCTTCACGTCAGTTTCGCCCCTGAATACTGACACGATGTGCGAGTTGTTCTCACCCCTACCTCCCGTCCTGTCTCCGTTGAAGCTCGATTGTGTGCGCTGTACCGGCTTGGGTTTCCAGAGCGCTGCCAGGCGTTGCAGGGATGGGACTGGCGTGCGGTACTCTTCGACTTGGTCTAGCCAGTCATCGATTTCTAGGGGGGTGGAGCGGTCGGCCCACATTACTTGGCGTACTGTCCCTGCGCCTGCTGCCGGGTAGGGGAGGCGGACACAGTTCCCGTAGCCTCCTGTTTCAAGGAGTTCTTGTTTGGGGTTGAGTTCAATCGCCTCGATCTCCGCTAGCTCGTGGACCCACAACCCTGCGCGTCGTGCGATGGTGCCGCTCATCCAGTCGTCTGCGAACACCCAGACGTGGTATCCCTTGGAACGGGATGTTTCGACCCAGGCTTGGATGCCGTAGTATTCCCATGCCTCGGCGTATCGCCATGCGAGTTCTTCTGCCTCGCTGGTGTCGAAGTCGCTGCAGATCCATTTGCACCGGTTGCCTCCTTCGAGCGGGTAGATGCCAATGGGGGTGGAGCCGTGGAGGTGGAGGTCAACCAGGCTGAACATGTCTCCTTCTTCAAGTTTTTCTTGGTGAGGGTGCGGCTGATCGACAAACGCTACGTCTTCCCGCCCTTCAAACAGTTCGTAGAACAGGTCTGTTCGTTCGGCCCGAATGGATTCTTCCATCTCGTCGGTCACTAGTCTCATTACCGGTAGCCTCCTGGCCTGACATCTCTGATCCCTGAAAGTAACAGGTCTCCTGGCTTGATGGGCCGCACAAGCCCTGACTCTTTGGTGATGGCGTATTGTACTTCGTGGCCTTGCCACTTGCCGTCGAGGTAATTGTAGGTCTGTTTGTTCTTGATCATGCCTACAGTCAGGAGGGGCTGGTGTTCCTCCTGCATCTGGTCTCGTGTGGTCATGCTCGGGTCTGACGGTTGTGGTCGTCGGACTGTGAGGATGGTCACGGCTTGCTGTTCACCGCCGTATGAAAGGGATGAGGCTGAGAGTTGCCCGCCTTTCGATGCCGAACGGTTGGCCTGGTGCAGCATTAGCCAGGGGATGCGGGTGTCTCGGGCCAGGTCTTTGGCTACGTTCGCTGCCTTCTGCATGGACCCTCCGAAGTCTTCGCCTCGTGAGCTGGCCAAATACCCCATGTAGTCGTATGCGCACATCTTTACTTTCTGTTGCCAGAACTGTTCTGCCTCCTGGATGTAGGTGATCATGTCGTATTTGGATCGCTTCTCGTCGTCTATGGCGAGGAGGGGGAACCACTCGGTGATGATCCCTCGTTTCCAACTGGCACTCATGCCGAGGATTTCGGTTAGGGGGGTTTCCGTTACGAGCGAGATGAGTTTGAACATGACTTGCTCGGCGTCTTCATCGGGTGAGAACAGGATCATTGGCTTGTCCCTGTTCTCATGTAAGAGGCGCAGCAGGAGCTGGGTTTTGCCGTTGTGTTGGAACCCTACAAGCAGGTGGAGTCCAGCCCTGAGGCCACCTCCAAGGGCTGTGTCGATTTCGGGTAGCCCAAACGGGATGGGCGGGGTGAGATCGGGGTCGTTTAGTAGTGAGGCTGATGGGCGGAACAGCCAGCCTGACCTCTCGGCCAAGAGTGCGGCTTCCCGCTCCTCAAGGCCAAGAGAAGGTGTGTCTGTTTCTTGTTGTAACTCGATGCTCATTCTTCTCCTCCGTCGGCGGGCAGGTACTGCCATGCGTGGATGGTTCTTGCCGTGTGCCTGAGTTGGGCTGCAAGAATTTCGCAGTCGTACAAGATGGTTTCCCTGTATTTATCCCAGATCGCTTCCTGTTCGGGGTGGCGTCTGGTGTTGAAGTCGGTTAAGAAGTCAACAACTAAGTCAGCGATGATGTCTGCTGTGGGCAGTACAGGGTTGGGCGCAAGCTGCAGCGTGTATGTCCTCCCTCCTATCTGCAATGGTTCCACAGTTAGAGTTCCACGCCGAACTGGGCGCAGTACTTGTCGGGGCAGGCGTTGAGCCAGAGCGCTTTGGCTTCCTTCTTCTCTTCAGGTGACGCATTGCGGTCTACCTTCATCTTGAAGTCGGGTGCGTTGGGGTTGGTTTTGCCTGCACGGTTGTCCCAGAACTTGGACGGGTCTGCTACGAGCATGTCCCAGAACTGGACATCGTTACCCGAAGGGGTCTTGGTGCGGCGGACGCCGCCTGGGCTGGCGGTGGGGGCACCGGCAAACCCTCCGGTTGACGGGGCTGGCATCTGGGTCGGGGCAGGCATCTGTGCCGGTGCGGCGGTGGACGCTACGACCATCACTTCGTTCTCACCGAATACCTCTTGCACCATCCGCTCGTTCTCGGAAAGCTCGAATGGCAGGTTCTGCTGTGAGAGGACGGCTGCTTTCACGAGCATCATTTCGTTCTCGTAGACGCTCATGGCTTCTTCGAGGGTGCAGTTGGCTGGCAGGTCTGCTTCCATCGTGGCTGACACGGTGGCTGGTTCGAACTGGCGTGCCTGCACTGTGCGTGAGTAGCTGATGATCAGCTTGCGTTTGACGGGTTCAACAAACTGGGTCTGCTGCTGTGGTGCGTATTGTTCTTGGGTGTCGTAACTCATATTTTTGCTTTCTGTTTGGTGTTCGCCTGGCCGGAGTGGCCCGGTCTCTACTTCTTGGTAACTCATATCGGTGCTTTCTGGTTTAGGGTTAAAAAATTCCCACATCTCACGACGCGTGGAGCCGAGTTTCTGTTCGTCGTGCTTCTCGTACAGGAGTAGGAGATCTGAATCCGTGGGAGGGTTGTCCCAGGTTAGGGGCCGATTGGACATCAACCCTTCCCCCGGCCGTTCTGGTTGTTGGTATTCGCCTGGGACTAGAGGCCCGGTTGCGACTTGTTGGTTGAAGAACTCGTCTGCGTCGCTCATCTATCCCATTAGTCCTAGCCAGTCGCAGTCCACGCCGTGCCAGTCCCAAACTGTTGAGTTGTCTTGCGGTGTGGGTGCGACGTGGCCGCACCATTTGCATCGTGAGTGGGTGGCTTTGATGCGTGGGTCTTCGGGCAGCAGCCCTTGGACTAACGACTCTAGCCTGTCCAGCCTTTTTCTCATCGATTTGGTGGTGTCAATTGTGTCACTGCTGGTTGGGCTAATCATTGGCGTGCCTTTCTCTATGTTCGCTGATGCGTTGGCGTTGGGTTGTCCCGCCCCAGACTCCTTGGTACATGTCTAGGTTGGAGTCGGCTTCCCGCCTGCACTCGGCTTTAACTTTGCATGTGTTGCAGACTGCAACGGCGAAGGTGGGTTTTTTGTGCGGCGGGTCTGGGAAGAACACTTCGATGTCCATGCCCAGGCATGCCGCCTGGTCGCGCCATCCACCGCTCATTCTTCTTCGTCCTGAATGTCGATGTAGCCGTTGAGTATGTCCATGAGAACTTGGATGCGTGTTTCCAGGCGAATCAGTTCGTCCCTGAAGTTTGGGTTCTCTTCTAGGACGGAAGCCAGCATGGCGTCGTAGTCCTTCTCGTCACTCATCGGGGTGGTGCTCCGTTGGTGCAGCCACTAGCCCTGCGTCGACCTTGCGTTTCAGTTCGACAAGCACGGAGGGTTCGTCTGGCCAGAAAGAGTCTTCATGACTGCCCCGGCATTTGCCGAGAGCGAACTCGCTGCACCAGCGTGGGCTGCAGTGCCAGTCATCTGGGCCTAGGGGCCACGTACTGGCCGTGCCAAGCTTAAGGATGGTGTTGCCCCATGATTGTACTTCGGCGAGCATCATGGCCCATTTCTGTTGGCCTAGGGTCATGCCCCAAGTGTTGACACCGGCCTTGCCTCGGGGCACGTAACCGAAGTTGAAGCTGAGTCCTGCCAGGTTCTCTTCCAGATGCTTGGCGTACGTGTAGATGGGTGCTTGGATGTCGTAGCGGGATTTCTTCCATCCGTCTCTGGAATCAAAGCGTCCTGTCTTCCAGTCCCAGATGGTTCCGTTGCCGTCGTAGAAGTCGATGCTTCCTCGCAGTCTTATCTGGTCGCCGTCTATCGAAGAGACTGGGATGTCGAATCGTTTCTCGATCTCCCAGCCTGCCACGTTCGTCTGGTCGAGGCTCGGGATCATCTCGTTGTACCACCGTTGGCAGCAATCTTCGAGTTCCCTGACTGCGGTGTACAGGTCTTCGACCATGTGGGGGTGGAGCCACATGGACGGCCAGGCTTCTTCAAGCAGGGTGACTTCTTGTGCGAGCTGGTCGAGGAGGGGCTGGCCTGAGGGCCATTCACCGTGGTCTTGCCTGTGGTGGAGGCACCATTCGATGAACGAGTGGGTGCGTGTGCCGATGGCGGCTACGTCTGAGTCAGGGTCAAAGTATTCGCCGGTGAGCTTTAGCCGGGCCTGTTCGGGGCACATGCGTAGTGTGCCGATGTCTGACTGGTGGAGGTACAGGGTTCTGTGCCCGTGGTCGTCGGTGAGGAGTTTCATGTGGGGTCTTTCGGTGTGGGTTTGCGGGCACCATAGGAAAACCTATGACAATGTCATTGACGAGCAGCCGTCGGAGCCGCCAGGCGATAGGCGGTGCATTGCCAGTGGCATATGGTGGGAGCAACACCATGACATGGGAGTGTTGTTGTTGTCAAGTTATTCTTTTTGACTGTGCAAGCATCGCTTCCTGTGCTAGGGTTGACTTTGTTGTTATCGATCTCAAAGGATCCCGCTCGATGAAACGTTTCATGCCTCCGCTGCTGGCTGTCACTGCTGCTATCGCCTTGCTCGGCTCTGCCGCTGACGCCCAAGGCCCCGTCACTCCTTTGAGTGAAGAGCCTGAGTCTCTTCATGTGCAAGGGAACCAGGCCATCACTGATCACGTCTCGATCCCTGCCACCTGCACTCTGCTCGTTGACCGGGTCGGCGGGGAATCCTGCCTGGAGGTGGTGACTGACTGGATCTGTCCTGCTGGCCCGCTCGGTTTGAATCCTTTGAGTGAGGATGCGAAGCAGCGGTTGGCCCCGTCGTATGAAGAGTCGATTGCTAACCCTGTCAGTGAGCGTGCCTATCTTGACTCGCATTGCTTGCTCGTAGGGACTCGTCCTGTGCCATTGGCGACACCGGCAGCAGTCGATGCTGCTGTTGAGGCACCTGTTGTTTCGTTTACCGGCTGATGAGTTGGCTACCTAGCACCGGCGGGGGTGGCGCTGACCCTCAGACTGCCGTGAACACGGCTGATATCGCTACGATTGAGTCCGAGCAAACAACGCAAAACAGCAGCATTGCCACTAATGCTTCGGGCGTTTCTACGAATGCCACGACGGTGTTCAATTTAGGTACTGATGTAGCAGGGCACCACTCCCGTCTCGCAACCATCGACAGCGATCAGGTCGCACAAGATTCAGCGATCGCCGCTAACACAGCGAAGGTGACGAACGCCACTCATACTGGCGATGTGACAGGCACGACTGTGTTGACGCTGGATGCCACGGCTATCACAGGGCAAACCCTGGTCACTGCCGACGCACTAGATCATGTCGTGATCGCTGACGCTTCAGATGGGGCTTTGAAGAAAGCGCTCGTATCGGATTTGGGTGCAGACAACTTTGTCCAGCAGACCGGGGCACCCACTGGTGACAGCGGCTTGTTGTGGTATGACACTGATGCTGTCCCAACACCGCAGAACGTTGAGCCGACCACCACAGAGATAGGCACCACTCACACGCTGGCTTTGGCTAACGGCTGGTCAACGGTGATCTACAGTAATGCTGCGGCTGTGACTGTGACGGTGCCCACTAACGCCACCGTGGCGTTTCCGGTTGAGACAACCATGTTGTTGGTTGCTGCTGGTGCCGGTGGGATCTCGTTGACCACAGCGGGTTTGACTCTTATTGGTTCGTCGCCTTTGGTTGGTTGTGCTCAGAATGAGGGTTTGTGGCTGCGTAAGGTTGACACTGATTCTTGGGTTGTGCTTGGTGGGACTGTCTGATGGGTAATTTGCTTTCTGCGGCTGCGCCGGTAAGACAACAGAGCGCAACACCGGTGGTGTATGTCGAGGAAGACTTCACGGCTACCACTACTGGCGATTTGTCGGACAACAATTTGGCGGTTGACGAGTTGGGTGGCGGGTGGCAAGGCCACACCAGTCATTTGACTTACAACGCTTCGGGCGAGGGCGTTGAAGCAACGACAAACAAGGTGAATCGTCGAACGCTGATTGAAACGTCGGGGCGGGAAGATGTCCAGGTCACGATGACCGCCACCATTAAAAGGGGTGGCTCCAATACCAATTGGCAAGGCGTGGGGATGCGGGCACCAACATCCACCACAGATATTACAGACATTCTTTGTGCGTGGTTCCGTGGTACAGCAATTGACCCAAACCTAGCACTACATGATGGTCGAACCGCAGACCCGCTGCTGAAGACATGGGATCTGTCGGTGTTGCTGGCGACGCAGCCGCAAGACGGCGACACAATCACATTGGTGATGCGGTGCAGCGGTGACGACATCACGTTGTATTCGATGCAGGTCAACGGCGGTTCTGTGGAAACGGTGGATGACACATACACGCTGACGGGTGCGGTGGCTACCGCCCACGGCGCAGGGTCGGGGGCCGATTGTTACGGCTTGCTCACGGATGAACGGGTAGCGTCTTCCAGTGAGCGCTTCGAATATTTCAAAGTCGAATCTATCCCGGCATGACAACAAGGACTAGGGGTTTCTGATGGGTGTTTTGAAGACATGGACCGGTGCGGCGTGGGAGGAAATCGAGTTTTCTGCCATGACCGTTTCGGCTTCTGATGTAGCGGATTTGACGCCGATTGCGGCGACCACTCAGGCAGGCACCACTTACACGTTGGCGCTCACTGACGCATTCTCGATGATCTTGTGCAGCAATGCCGCCTTGGTGACCGTGACAGTGCCCACGAATGCTAGCGTGGCGTTCCCGGTGGGCACCCAGATTGCTTTACAGTCGACTGGTGCGGGCGGCGTCACACTCACGACCACGTCCCTCACACTCAACGGCTCGAGTCCGAACACAACAATTGCCCAGAATGAGGTGATGGTGCTCGAAAAAACCGCCACTGATACGTGGAGCGTGCTTGGTGGGGCTGCGGTA
>Ga0206123_10002064_pt1 | contig 17940 bp, 13 predicted proteins | sample Helgoland_Spring_2_FD_160086 | JGI IMG/M metagenome (GOLD analysis project Ga0206123, IMG submission 160086) | Pelagic subsurface seawater microbial communities from Kabeltonne, Helgoland, North Sea - Helgoland_Spring_Bloom_20160316_1 | ecosystem: Environmental > Aquatic > Marine > Epipelagic ...
CCCGGAGGCGGCTTACAGCCGAAGAACTCGTCCATAAGACGTTCCTTCCTAAGCCTGTCAAAAGCTTCGAATCCTCGCTCACCTGCGGTATCGTTATCGAAAGCTAGGACAATATCCCCGTCGAAGGTAGCCAGCGCCTCCGCTTGCCTTGGGCTGACGATATTCTTCATCGTGGCCGTGGCGTTAATTCCCTGTAGCTGGAATGAGATGGCGTCTAGAGGCCCCTCGCAAACGACAAGCATACCCATGTCTTCACGGTAGGGGTACAGGATATCAGACGACTTAGGAGCGATCTCCGTGGACGGGTTGAGGTACTTAGGCTTCTCGTCGCCCATAGCGCGGGCTTGGAAGTAAAAAACCATACCGTCCTTGGAGAACGGAATGATAATCCTGTTGGCGAACTTACCTTCTTTGCACAGGAAGTATTCTGCCTTAGTGTCGTTAATCTCTGTGAATAGCTTGCGGTCATACAGGATAGACCACGCCTTCAATACATCTGGGTCGTCAGAGAAGCCTGAAGCTATGTTGAGGGGGATTAGCTTGCTGGTGTCAAGCTCCAGCTTCTTTTCCTCTGGCATGACACCTAGAGGGATGGGCTTACCTAGGTAATCAAAGTTTTTAATAATGAGTTCCTTCTGAGCACTGAAGTAGGTTATGCCTTGAAGGTGAGCATACAGACTAACAAAGTTTCCGTCTCTACCTGTCTTGAAGCACTGCCACAGACCACTATCTACATTAACGGAACAGTGTCGCTTGAAGTCATTCCTTATAAAAGGTGACTCCATGATAAATTCACGATCATTAGGAGATAAACGTCCAATATCCGAGAAATTCTTGGTAAGGAACTCTCTAATAAACTGAGGTGAAATCATGTACATAAATACTATATCCGAATCTAAGTATCAAACTTTTAAACAGTGCCAGTTGAAATATTGTTTCCGCTATGTAGATAGGCTACCAGAGCCTGAAGAGGCCAACACAGAGGCTCTCCACTTTGGATCTTACATCCATAAGGTCCTTGAAGATGGCGTTGAGGCCACCACGCAAGAGGAACTGGAGCAGATTGCTGAGAGTGTGAAGGGCACATGGACTATATCAAAGAAGTATGAGGGCAAAGATTCAACGTGTTTCCGTAACTTTCTTGAGTTCAACGCTGGGTTAGAAGGGAGCATCGCCACAGAACTAGTCTTCCAGGTCCCTGTAAAAGACGACATAACGCTCAACGGGGTCATCGACCGAGTGATTAAAGGCAAGGACGGAGGTTATCTTGTGATTGACTACAAGACCTCAAAGAGAGAGAAGAGCAAGGTAGACCTATACCAGGACTCACAGTTGAAGGGTTATGTGTATGCTATTAGTAAGCTGTACGATGTGCCCATCAAGAATATTGTGGCTGCACATTACTACCCTCTGACCAACAACTTCGTACACGTTCAGTACAGTGTACCCCAGATCAACGCTCATGTCAAGAACATCGTTGATGAGGTCTGGAAGATCAGGAAGAAGAAGAAAGCTGAACTAAAGCCTAGCAGGAACGACTTCTGTAACTGGTGTGCTTACAAAGGTCTGTGTCCTGAGTATAATGATCCTCAAACCTGCACCAAGAAGTTTGACGAGCTAAAGGCTAAGAAGAAGACTTCTTCAAAGAACCAAAAATAAATGGTTTGTAGATATCTATATCTATAGTATTAAAGAAGTTAAGTACCTGCTCTTTTGAGTATTTACACTTCTTAGTAAGGTAATTAAAAAGCATTTCCTTTTTTATGGGCTTCTGCTTATTCATCGAGTCAAGAAGCTTCAACTGGAAATGCTTTATAAATTTTTCACTATACTTATGTCTCCACTTTTCTGTAAAGGCATTACTCAGTGTATGGTTTATCAGGTCAAGGAAATCTACTATCTCTATGTCTATGTTTTTGCTCAATTTAATTACCTATATACTAATATATAAGAGATACAAATGCGGTTTTTTTCAAACGAATTAAAGATTTTATTTTCCTCACTGCAAATAAAAAGTATGCAGAGGATACAGATGGTCCCCAAATCTAGGTCGGGAATACGCCCAGGAAATTTAGTATTCTTTAAATATCGTTTTGGTGGGTGGACCGCTGCTCTGGCGGTATCTCCAGTCACAAAAGACGCAGCAACAGGTAACAGATTGTTTACTGGGTTCAAGGTGCCTTTGGGCGGTGATTACACCCCAGATTCTTTAACTAGCCTATATAAAAACAAGGAGCTTCCTAAGGAAAACTACAGGACGTATATTCTAAATAGAATCAAGAGTCCTGTGTGGAGAATTAAGTAATGGTATTACAAGCAGCTATTGAAGGTCTAAACACAACTATCGGTAAAGCTATTGGCAGGATAGAGAATGCCATAGCTATGTCTGATCAGGCGCAGAAGGCAAGCTTGGCTTTGGGCATGTCCCTAGAAGGAGCTAACAAAACTCTTGACGGATCTATAAAAGGTTTACGGGGCTCTTTCGGTACAAGGCTACAGGCTGGGTTAGCTGCCCTCAACGCAGGGTTCCAAGGCAACATTGAATCTGTAGGAAAGCTAATCAATCAACAGCAGCTTACTGGAGGTAGTTTTAGGAAAACGGCTGCTAGTCTGGCTAAGTTGGAAACTACAATGGGTCTTACAAGGGCACAGACTTCTGATCTGGCAGAGGCTATGCTAGAGACTAGTCAGACCTTTGGTGTTAGTACAGACAAGCTTGTAGCCTCCTTAGATGCCTTGTCTGAGAGTATGCCTATACTTACTGAGGCTGGACTAGCTGGTGTACCTGGGGCTGTAGCTGCTATGGCAGGTAGAGTAGGGCCACAGATGGAACAAGAGCTTAAGCGTGTCATGGGCTTTCTTTTCGACCCTTCTATGGAGACTCAAGGAAAGCTCGCTGCCCTTGGTTTAGGAAATCTTAGGGAGAGAATGGCTGCGGGACAGAACCCCCTTGATGCCTTCTTGGACGCAATACCCCAAGCTTCAAATGTTATCGGCCAGTTAGGAGGTGACCTATCACAATTCTACGCAGGGTTCAGCGTACCCCTTAAGATGTTTGGGCCTGTTGCTAAAGACTTTATCGCATTGCAAAAAGCGATGAGTGCTAGGAATATGGTCGAGGTTAGAAACCAAGCAGAGTTCTTTGAACAGATCTCAGTTCTTAAGAGTGAAATTCTAGCTCCCTTAGACAGGCTGTTTTCTAATGAGTTATACCCAAAAGTTCTAGAATTTACAGACCTATTGAGTAGAGTTGCAGGTCCCCTTGTAGATAAGATAGAAAAAAAAATTAACGAAATCTTTGACGACCCTCTTGTTTCTTATAATGAGTTTATAGTTTTTCTTGATGATGTTCAAGTACAGTTTACTAAATTAATGAATGGCTTGGCTACTGGAATTAATTTTATGACTGAAGGGATGGTTAGGTTTGTTGAATCGCTTGATAGTTCAATATTTTTTGATATGGAACCACAAGCTATGAAAGACTTGAAAGCATTCATTGATAAGGAAAGGGCGCTCCTAACTAATTATGCAGACACTTTGGGAGATACTATGATAAGTGTACCCTTAGATGACCCTAGAAGCACTATGACCTTTGATGAGCGTGTTGCGAATCTTGCGGAAAAGGAAGCTGAACTCGCAGACTATTTCAATAGGTTTATCGAAAGCACTAGATTAGGACAGATAGACATAGTAGAAGATAGATTCCAGCAAGCCCTTTTAGCGCAACAAGCAGACATCGCAGCTAATACAGCCGCAACAGCAGACCACACTGACCCAAACAAACTAAAAGATCAAATTCCTTTCATGCTCGACGCCTCAATAACTTCTCTTAGTGATGCGTTATTGTCTATATCTAGAAGAGCAGTAGAGGAACCAGACCCAATCCAAGAAGGACTATTGAGCGTGAACGCATCGCAGCTTGATGCCTTAGAAAATTTAAGCCGAGGGGGTATAGGTAGAAGACTATGAAGCCAATAAAAGATAGAAAATTACCCGAGAGGTCTAAGCTAACCTTTCATTTCCCTAAGCCAGAGTACGGTGGTGGAAACTTTACAGTCACACTTCCTTTTTTTGAAAATATAAAGATAACAGAAAACAAAAGAGCTAGGTATCAGAAGTACGATTTGATTTCTAGATCGAGTCAACTGTACACATATCTTGGTGCTGAGTCTAGAAAATTCACCTTGGATTTTACTATGAGCTTTCCTCACATCTTAGAGGAGCACGGAGGAAGCCCCACACAATATTTAGATTTTGTTGATAGTGAGGATCCTTTCGCTCAGAGGATGTTATTTTTCGGAGCCGAGGACGGGCCAAGGTTTAAATCAAAAAGAAGACTATACGAGAAAGCTCAAAAGCTAAGAGAAGATTTTGCCTCAATGTTCATTGAAGGCCAAGTAATAACTTCAGAAGAATTAAACAATATTTTAGGTGGTCTTGAGGCGATAGTTGATGGCGGTCTAACCGCAGCACAAACGATCAGAGACAACACTCCGCTACTGAAGTTGTTTCCTGGAGGAAGAGGGATATCTCCAGGAGATACGATGAGTCAACACAGTAGAATTATAGACTTGGTTATGTATTGGACTAATATCATAAGAGCGTCTGTATTAAACAATGGAGACAACCCAATCTATGGACCACCTATAATTAGAATAAATCACGGTATCCTCTTTCAAAACATTCCTTGTATTTGTACTAACTACTCAATCGAACCCGTAGAAGAAGCAGGATATGATGTAGGCACACTTATGCCTAGACAGATTAGGTACACCATGAGTTTAGAAGAGATCAGAGCAGGAGACTTCGGCAAGTTCGACCCCAGCAAAAGAATTGAACAAGATAATATCTGCGGTTGGGAGGCCGTAGTCAGTAACCCTCACCAGAGTATTGACCCCGGACTGCTATGAAACAAAAAGAAAATAATTCACTCTATGGTCCTTATTCTGTTTCTATGAATACTGTCACACATAGAAATGCTGAAGTCACCACAATACTTAACACAAAAAAGTTTGATAATATTATCGAGAACTTAGATACCGCCTATGATTATGAGGTGGGTTACGTTCCTGCTGGCTTTGAACACAGGCCAGACCTAATCTCAAATGTATTTTACGGATCTCCCGATAAGTGGTGGCTCCTGATGCTTGTTAATAACGTAAGCGATCCCTTTGAAGGATTTAAAGTTCAGGATAGAATACTAATACCGAAAGTAAGATGACTGTTCCAACGGCTAATGTTCTGGTAACAAATAATAAAGATGCGCTAAATGATTTCTTAAGGCGCATGGCTGAAGGAGTACCCATACCTAGCTTACTAGATGAAATAAATGCAGGAAGCGGTCCCGATGCCACTCTCTTTTCTAACTACAACAATCCGAACTTCATATCTTTTGAGACTGCTACGATGGGGTCAGACCTAGAAACTAAACTAGAGTTTATAGACCCCAAGAATGAGTTTGAGGATATGTTCTTCTCCACAGAAACTATATATGATTCTGTTTTGGATATATTTAGAGATAAGAATAGGTTTGGAGGAGAAGGCGCGATCACTTCTGAAGATATAAAAAGCAGAGTTCAGTCTAGAGAATTTTATTTTGCATTCGGTGTAGGAGACTCTATAGAATCCTGGTCGGGTGTTCAGAAGATGTTCCTGTCTAGTGCCTCCATAAGCCCAGCTAAATCAAAGAAGATAACTCTTAAGTTTTTGTCTCAACCGAGGCCCCTCCAAAAAGATATGAGGGTGGGCCTTTACGGTGACCCTTTGGACATAAATTTTTTATGAGTGGAGTACGATTGTGAAGGCTACTCCTACAGGATTGATTTTTATAATGAGTTTACAACGGGTGGTCCAATTTATGGGGGACAAAATGTTGAGGGTAGTCGCCCGAAAGTAGATTTACACGCCATAATAGTTTCTACTCTTAGAGATTATTTAAAAAAAGCCACTAATGGAGCCAATGTAATTGTTGTCCTTCCTGATATAAATAAGCTGCTTTCTTCTGAGTATGAGAATACAAAAGCAGAAAATTCCCTTGTTAATACAAATTCCACGGATACACTACTAATAACTATAAGTCAACTCTTGTCGAAAATAAATTTATCCTTAGATAGTTATCAAGTAGGAGCAGGATCAAAAAAAGGCATAGATTTACGCTCCATTGCTTTTGCAGAAAGAGTAAAAGGGAGGGCAAGTATTTTAAATTTATTAAAAGATCATTATTATTACACAGTATACAGGGCAAGATTAATTTCTGAAAAACAAGAAGGTATACCTGAATTAAAAAAGCCCTTGGATGATGTGATACTAGGAATCAACAGCATTTCCAAAAATAATCGAAAGATATTGCCCGTTCTGTTCTCTGAAGCCGACACTACCATTCTTGATTACTGGGGGAATCTACCTGCTAACTTTACTGTAAACGGGTACTTACCTGATACATGGAAACCAGAAAGACCCACAGTAATTTTTGGTGACGTTACGATGATAACCAATCTTCTGTACGCTCAACAGGAAGTAATTAATAATGATCCTATTCACTGGCACGAAAAGCAAAGTTTGGGTTCGACGTACCAAAGAGAAGTTAAAGAGTTATTTGATATAGAAAATAAAGTAACTCCTTTCGGAAAGATATCGAGTGTACCTGACCAGTTTGGATACACTGATGAGTTATTTACAGAAGATCAACTCAAGACAATTAAGGAAAAGAAGATACCTGTCTTTAAATACAATACAGAAAACCCTAACATTCTAGATATTACATACAACGACGAAGGGCTCTACCTCAGCCTCCTTAACAATTTCTTTAGCCTTAACAGGAATAGAATAGCTAGTGCTGCTGCTGATGGAGGAGTTCCTTTACGCTTATCAGACGTACCTATAGTATCCAAGGAAGCATTAGACGTTGCCATTATATCTTCAAAGATGGCTATGTTTGGTCCTGTCTTAAGTAATGAAGAAATAGTAGATGAGATTGCAAATAAAATTTCTCCTGAGTTATCTGATGAATTATTTCCTAATAGGACTTTTAAAGTTAAAAGAATAAACCCAGGAGATATCCGAAGGATCGCAACAGACGAAAGTTTTCGGAGAACGCTGCCCAGTGGAGATAACAGATACGCCATAACTAATTATGTAGCTGAAATAGAAAAACGGATGCAGGGAGAAAAAGATGGGTTGAATATTAAACTTTCTCAAGATAGGCAAACGGATCCAAAAACAATAATTCAGAGTTCCGTGGATTATATCGCTCAGGCAGCGAAGACGATTAATATAAAAACTCTTCCCTTCTTTAACATAGCAACCAGGGGTTTGGCGCTACAAAACCCATGCATTGTTTTTTATCAAGATGCTCCTGTCCTAGCACAACAAAGACAACAAAGAACAGGGTTTAATAACTTCTTAACTGGGGTTTACGCTTTGCAGGGATTTAGGCACAAGATAGGAAGAAAGGTAGAATCTGAATTCTTATTAGCAAAAATAGATACTAACCCTAAAAAGAAACCAGAAGAGGTAGAGAGAAAGGAAGGAAAACCTAATCCAATAGTACCAAGTAATCAAACTCAACCAGTAAGAGCACCTTTAGAATAGTAAAATGAAGAAAGAGCAAATACAAAACACAGAGATAAGAAAAGCTGAGGTCCGAGATCGACTAGATGTCGGTGCTACAGGAACTTTTTTGGCTAAGATTTCCGGCCTTGGGGAAGGCAATCAACTCATTCATTATGTGAGTCCTTACGGTAGTGGAGCTAAAGCGGGGTTCATAGGTGTTCCAGAGCTAGGTGCAAGTATACTGGTATGCAAGCCCGCAGGAAGCAATGAGTGGTACTACATGGGCAGCACGTTTGAGCCAGAGCCAGCCGAACCGCTTGTGCTCGCAGCAGTAAAAGTAGCAACCAAAGCTGTTACAGGTGTTGGTGTAGATGTTCCTAAAGCACCCTCAAAACTATCTAGAGTAGACCCAAACATCAATAAGGTGTCTGGTGTACCTTCCAAGGTAATTCTACATGGAAACAACGGCCAGGGCCTGGAGATCTCAGACGAACAGGATGGTGAAACAACAAACAACATCAAGACTGAATTGTTGTCGGCAAACAAAAAGAGAATTACGCTTCATGACAGTCCAGGCATTGATTCAATCACCTTGGACTCTGGCAATAACGCCAGCATTACCCTAACTCAAGACCCTAAAAATAATCCTCAGAAGAATGCAGCCTCCATAGAGATCGACTGTAATGGCCCACAACTACATGTGTGTCGAGAATCAGATATGGAATTAATGGTTTTGGGTGGGGGTAGAGAGCTTAATATTAGAAACAAAGCTAATGGTGTTGCTTGGGGAGGCGTGGCTGGAGTCCCTGATGCCAAGCTACCTACCGCAGGAAATGTAAATATCCAAAGTGATAGAGGGGATGTAAACATCTTCTCTAAATCCCCATATACAGGAAGAATATTTATCGAAACCTTAAACGCTTTTGGTCAGAGGCAGCTAATTAAAATTGGTACGGCTGGGGCTGACGGCTCGATTGTCCTTCAGGCCAATTCAATTGTTCTTGATGCTACTGGACCGGGAGGAACAATAGACTTAAATGCTCCTGCGGGTGTATTTATAAACGGAGGTCTTGGAGGAGTACATACAACTACAGAAGGTTTCGTAATGACTAATGGGAATGCGGGCGTTAACATTGATCCTGGCGCTGGTGTAGTAAACTTGGCGGGTGGCACGCAAGCGGTGCCTAACTCACCTAGATATGTTGAGAACGTAAACCCAGCAGACATATATAAGATAGATGATTATGCTGGACTTGGAGTAATATAATATGGCATCATTTGATTTAGATACATTTCTTACAGCACAGGGCCAAACGGGCACGGGTCCTGTGGGGGCTCTCGGTATGGCATATGGTGTCCCTAGTTGTATGCTTGATTTGGCGGGCAGCGTTCTGAATCTGCTTCCTACGCCAGTGTTAATTTCAATGAATCTAGCCACCGCTCAAGCTAAAGCAAAGGCTAATGAGATAACAGCCAAACTATTCAGAATTTTACAATTTGATTTAGGTATCATTACCTTCGATACTGAGACTGGAACCTTTCAATTTCAGCTAGATGACGGATGGTTGGGGATTGATTTCGCAGGACTTGGACAGATTTTGGCTCTAGTGCAGGGTTTGTCCGCCTTTGGTGCTCAAATTTATCAAAACATTAATGCAGCTATAGATCAGGTTGAAGCAATTATAGATTGTGTCGGAAAGTTTGGTGATTACCTTAACGCCAAAGATCCGGGCTATGCCTCTAGGCAGATGAGCCCAGAGGAAAGAAAGGCCCAGGTGGAAAACAGCTATGCCGGAAGCATAGCAGCAGCAAGAACCGCCAGCGACTTCGTAAAAAAGGTAGATGCATTTCAGGCTAGGGTCAACGCAATCCTAAAAGCTAGACAAGATGATCCTTCTTTGGAGCCCGTGTTCAAGGATGATGAGGAGTTTGGTCTGAGCGGCCTTAATACGTCTGCTGCTATTGATCCTGGCTTAGGAGAGGAGGATGTTTTCCGCTTAACATTCGGTCCTCCACAGACAACAACAGGCCAGTACCTTTTAACTAAAGACGGCCTATACTACGACTCGCAAACTGGTGGTCTTGACCCAGTGCTTACGGCTATCTCTGGAGTAGTACCTGTTGGAGATCGGTGGAAATATAACTATGATCCTAATTTAGGTGGTAAAGGAAAGCAAGTAAGTATTAACTCCCTTAATAAGTTTGCTGATAATATTTTTGATCCGAAAAGAATAGATGATAGCTTAGGACTTCAAGAATACTATGATCAAGACCACTTCTTAAAAGTTGTAAAACAGCAAAGAGACAAATTGGTTTTTGATTTATCTTCAGACTTACAAAGCTATATTGATACTTACGGCTCTGAGTCGGCTGTTGTCATAAATCAAAAGCAGCTAATTATTTCTGAGATAGCTAATCACAATAGCAAAATAGACAGAAGAAAGAAGCAGATTGAAGTTGCAGTAAAAGCTCCGCAAATTTACGGCGGTGAAACTCAGCCGATCTATGGACCAGGAAAAGTTCCGATCAACGATTTCTCTTATTTGGCTGATTATAACCTTCAGGTGGATTTAGAAAAACAAAAAGCTCTAATATTTGAGCAAGCAGAGGTAGATGGAATTGTCTTACCGATTACTCCTAAATTTGTTAGATCTAGTGTAAAGCCTCAGTCGTTAAGTTACGAGCACCTAAATGTGCCTACGATAGGAAAAGGCAGCATCATTTACTCTCCTTCCTCAACTACAAATACTAACGCAACAATACTATCCTTAACGGATAACATTGTCACCAATGGACTTTTCTCCATTTATAACTTTTTAGATACGGGTTTGGAACTTCCCTCGTCTACGGACTTCCAAGTGACTAACTGTGCTACGGATGATATGTATAATAACGCTCAGTTGGTGGGAACGTCAAGAAGCTCTATCTTTACTTCCGGTGTCGCCATACCTTATCTTGAAGGGATTGTAAAGAATAAAAGCACTGATACCGCCGCAGCGTCCGCACTAGGCAGCTTCTTAAAACTGCCAAATACAAAAGAGTATCAAGATTTAACCTATTCTCCATCAGGGTTTAGCATGGAGTGTTGGGTGCATGTCCCAAACATTACTGATGCAGAATTAGGCTGGCTTAGTGGAGGTGCTTCTTCCTTAACTAAAGTTCTTTTAGGAACTGAAAACGTAGGTCTTAAAGAGGGGGAAAGTAATTTAGACTTAAGGACAGGAGAATATCTAGATCTAGATAGACTGCCAAACGATAAGGGGGATCAGAGAGTAAGAGGTATGCTTTGCGGGTTCACCAGAGACCGAAGAATAACGCAAGATTCTAGCGAAAACAATCAGGTAGGATTTAGTAACGATAACGCTGAAAATGATCCTGTGTCATCCTTAAGCTTTTTCATAGCCCCTACAATCTCTAGAGATGCATCTTCAGCATCGTTTATAAATAACGATGAGTGCGAAGATTATCCTTCTTTCTATAAGATGAAAGTAGACTTAGGAGATACTGCTTTTGGGGATGTCTCTTCTCAGTTTGTGTTGGTGGGCGTTGCTTGCGAGCCTGAAAAGAATGAAGTTAGGATGTATGCTGACGGAAATCTTATTGCTACTTCTTCTATATCCAGTGTCTTTGGAGTTGATCCAAATAAAACTCCTTCTTTGCCTAATTTCAAACAGCCAAATAGTTTTGAATATTCTTCAAAAACTGTGGACGGCCCCTTTATTCTTAAGCAAGGTCCTGCATTATACGACTTCTTCTCTCCTTGGATTGTGGGAGGGGGGTATACGGACGGAATGTACCAAAGGGGTAACTTCATGGGAGGTGATCGAGGGGGAATTACTAGTGGCTTGCGCGGCCATGTAGGAAGCTTAAAATTTTACTCAAGACCCCTAAATAGTGTTGAGGCAAAAGTAAACTTCAACGCTCAGAAAGGCTTCTTCAAAAACATAAAAATCTAATGGCTGCAAATACCACAATTCAGAGATACGGGAGCGGACCTACTAAGTATGAACAGCAATCTAGTAAGGTAAAGCGAAAAGAGATTTATGGTCTTTCCTATCCTCTAGGAAAAAACAGAGACACCGGGGGATTTTTTAAAAATAACAGCGGCAGAGAAATGATTAGGCAAGCAGTAACTCAGTTGCTGAGAACAGAACGTGGAGAAAGACTTATGCTTCCAAACTTTGGATGCAACTTGCGTAAGTTTTTATTTCAGCCTATCACAGAAGAGGTATTTACTGGTATAAAAAATACTATCACTGAATCTTTTAGAAACTATATTGTAGGAGCTAATCTTATTAAAATTTCAGTTCTTGAGACAGGAGAGTATGACGCTGCTGGGGGGAACCAGCTTAGGGTGATTTTAACGGTACAACTAAGTACAGATGATTTAGAGGTATTTGACATAGAGGCTAAAATAGAATGAATTTTTCTGGAACAATAACATCAGACTTTATGAAGTTAGCTCCCATTGCGCTTAATCGCAGAGAGGACCTTATAAACTTTGCAGCAACGGATTTCTTCACGCTTAGGAATTCGTTGATTGATTATTCTAAGGCAGTATATCCTGAAGAGTATAAGTATTTTGTAGAATCAGACTTAGGGATGATGTTTATAGAGTTAGCTGCTTATATGGGAGCGGTTATGTCCATGAAGGCTGACATGTTAGCCAATGAAAACTTTTTGGCTACTGCCAAGCAGAGAAGTAGTGTAAAAAAACTTTTAGAGCTAATTGGGGTTAGGATGCGTGGCCCTCTTTCTGCCGCTGCTGACGCACAAATAACATTTCAAGATGATCTGACGACTGTTAACTCAGTTCAAATTCCTCCAGAGCAAAGGGTATTTCAAATCAATTCTCCAGAAGACGGAGCCCAAGTTAGTTATACTTTATATAAGGTAGTAAACGGCATAGTTGATCAGCTTGGAAGGTCATCTACACTAGTTTTAGATCCCGGCTCAGAAGGAGAAGGAACAAACAAGAATGTATTCCAAAATTTAGTTTTACAGGAAGGTTCTTTAGTTGTGGAGTCCGGTGAGTTTGCTGCTACTGAAGGACAGAAAACTATCCCTTTGGCTGACGGCCCCGTAGTTGAGGGTAGCACAGAAGTATTTATTACTTCTCCTAATGCCGACTCTAATGGAAATTACGTCGAAGTAGATAATATTTACTTTGCCTCAGGGTCTGGAGCCAAGGTTTACGAGATTGCTTACGATGATTTTTATAACGCCACGTTAGTATTCGGAACGGGTGTTGCGGGCATATCTCCCCCAGACAACGCCAGCTACCTAGTAACATATAGAGTCGGTGGAGGAACCCGAGGAAATCTAGAGAAACGAGCAATAGCTGCTTCAGTGGTAGGTGTTAGCTCTACAAATTCCTATGCTGGAACAATTACGAATACTTCAAAGGCAACTGGGGGTGCTAACGCTGAGACCATAGAACGAGCAAAAAAGTATGCTCCGCTAACTTTTAGAAGACAAGATCGCCTAGTTACTCTTCAAGACTATAGCGCGTTTGCAAACAGCTTTATAAGTACGTTTGGAACTGTGGGAAAGGCTACGGCAGCGACCAGGAATGCGTACTCATCAGCAAATACAATAGATATTTATATACTAGAAAAAGCGAGTGACATACAGCTTCAAAGGGCTACTAGCAATTTTAAGACTCAGCTTCTTGATGAGATATCAAAAAAGAAAATGATGACTGATGATGTGGTTATTGTTGATGGACTCATCCGAACTTTAGATATGGTATGTACGATTAGAGTAGACTTAGAAGAGAAGGAAAACCAAGAAGGTATCACAGCAAAAGTTAGAAACAAAATTCAAAATTACCTAAGCATAGACAACACTGAGTTTGGAGAAGATTTAATAATAGCTGATTTAAACAGGCAAATTTTTGAGGTAGATGAGGTTAGGTTCTCCACTATAGACAACTTATCCCAAGATGTTAGAATTGATTTTAATGAGATAATTCAACTAAATAACCTAACAATAAATGTTGAATACCTAGACTGATGGTTGATAGAAACAAGTACACACCTGATTCAAGAAAGTTCTACAAATCTAATTTTGTAGAACTTCTAGAGCTATTAACCCCCAACATGTATGCTTTGGATGATCAAGACCTGAGTGGGGTTGAGGTTAACCCGCTATCCTTAGTCATCAACAGCCATTTGGAGGCAGCTAAGGATATCAATCAAGTGCTTTCCGTTTCTGCTGTAGCAGGAACTCAGACTAGTAATCTAAGCTCACTAGAAGGCATATCTCAATACTTTGTAAAACAAAATGAACTGACTAAGATTACTACACAAAGCTTTAGAGAAAAGATTTTACTACCCCTAAGTGCTAACTTTGACGATTTCGACACTAGCTCCGCGTATAAAGATTATCTTTCCTCAACGCTATTACCAAAGATAATTCCTCCTGGACAGAGCACTCCCGGAACGATAGAAAATAATCTATCTGAGCTATCCGCGTTTACAGAAAACGCTACCGGGTCCAGCGTACATAACTATTTAGTAGATAGCTTAGGGTGGTTTTACTTTTTAAACACTTCTGGTTTGGGAGGCTTTAACTTTTCTCCATCTTCATTTGTGTTGGATGAACTATCCAAACTCTTCGTGGGAGCGGAGTTGGAAACTGTTGATGGGGTCAAAGGATTTACTGAGTATATTTGGCGTAATGTTGAAGCTTGTTCTTTTGGACAGTATATCCCTTCTAATTTCTTATCTGGCTCACAGGACGCAATAACCGACCCAAAAGACGGGCCTTTACCAATATACACCAGTGGGGTGCAAAAATTAGACAACTTAAAAACTTTGATTGATGTTGTTTACTCACCATTAAAATTAGATGAACAAGATTTTTCAGTCAAAGAAGCTTTCGATAATTATATTGATGCCAATATAAAGCTGAAAGATTTAGTTTCTGCTGGCCCTCATAGAAAATTTTTAAACGCACTTGGGTTTCACTTCTCAGATATTTCTGATCAGGTAGAAAACATTAAATACATTTATGATATTGAGAATGCGGATCAAGAAAATCTTAGATACATAGCTGACTTAATTGGATTCAAATTAAGAGGAAACCAATCAGAAAAGTGGAGACATCAGTTAAGAGTAGCTACAGATATCTACAAAAAAGCAGGTACGCAGGAGGCTCTTCGAGCAGCACTTAATGCCCTAATTGTTAATAGTGTTCTCGATATTGATAACAAGATTGTTCCCTTGTGGGAGTCTTATCTTCCTTTCCTTATTTGGTACGCTCTGGGAACAGAATCGCCTTTGTTTAAAAATCTTAGGACCTGGACTCCTTTAACTGCCAAGCAAACAGGCGTGGTTACATACAGCTTCAGCAGCTTAGAGGAAAATATACAGTTAGCTACAGATTCAATACTTTTAGACTTGGCGGTGGCTTATCCAAAAAACTTCAAGTATTATGGTAATGATATACCGTTCCCAAGATTTTACTATATGAATTCCGATGGAACTAGGGGTGATTTTTATACTGCCCTAGGAGACCCTGGTATGAAGCCTTGGCACGCTCACCCAGTAGATGGTCCAGGCTACTCAGCGTTCCGTAGACAGGCGTTCGACCGGGGTGAGGGCACGCAATGGGAATTAGCCTTAACCCCTGGTCCTTTCGGGGAGGGTGTATACATGGTAGGTGAGACACACCCAAAAGGTACTGTCACTCCACAGTATCTTTTGTTTGAAGGGGACCCGGAATTTTTATTCAACTATAGAGGAAAAAGAAACTTCCCTCTTCCTCCGTTCGAGGAAGTGAAATATTTTAGAGAGTGCGTAGTTACCTCAGAGCTAGTCGAATTGTTGGTAGACAGATTAAAGTGCTTTAAGGTCAGGCCGCAGTTCGCAGATCAAGTTGGAGATTTCTTGATAGACTCAGCGGTAACTACAGAGACCAACATAGGGAGCTTAAATGAATTTCTTATGTTCTTTAGTTCCGTTCAGCATCCGCCTAATTACGATGATGTGATGTTTAGGATCTCAGATTATGAGAAAAATTTGTTAGGTCTTTGGAACGGAAAATCCTCTCATTTCTTTATTGATTTTGATAACACAGACTTTAATTTTAGAAAGAGTAACTTAGAAAATGACTCTAAGTATGCACTATACGAAACAGCAAGAGTAGCTCAGGAATATTCCCCAGCGCACAGTATCCCTAGAGTTAACTTAAATGCTAGTGCTGTTGATGGATACCTAACATCTTCTACAAGATTTATGTACCTGGGTCTTGATGATAATGACACAAGAGAACTTTATTCTTCCGCTACTGTTATCGGAAATGCGGGAGTAAGTGGGGTGTTATTCCCAACAACGTATTCACCTGCGGGAAGGAGCACGTTTACCAGAGACCAAGTAGATTTATCTTCTCTTAATAGTAATTTTGATCCCCCTCCAGGGGGAGGAACCGCTGGGCCGTTACTAAGGAGAGACTTGAGGAGAAGAAACTTACGGTACTTATTACCTGAGTTTGGGTATTATGACAGAACAGGGTTTAACGCTCCTGTATCTTATGATCCTTCTGTTTTAGAGAATTCTACAGCAAGTTCTTTGGGAGAACTAACCTTAGGTTATGTTGCTTCGGCGGGAAAGTTTCATCCGACTGACTATAGATATGTTTCAGGAGTGTGGCATATCTGCGAAGGTTTAAACTCTTCAAATACTTTTTCCGGTGTAGACACAAGTAATACTTTTCCTTATCGAGGACTAAACGAATTAGGTTCAGATGCTAAGAGATGGGACGTACCTTCTGCTACGGATAGATATGTCGATAGAGGGCAGACGCCCCCAATCATCAGAACTATGCATAGCATTTTGGAAAATAAAGCTAGATCATTTGCAGAAATACAAGTATCTAACAACCTTTCCAGCTATGAGAATGATGCTTACTGGAAAGATCAAGTGCAGAGCTTTGCTAACTCTGCGGTCGCTAGTGGGTATGTAATAAATTCCTTTAGTGATTACGAGAATTTTAAATTCGGTAGAGAGTTTCAATATCTGTACTCAAATTATACTAAAGACTTCGGTAAACACCTTTTAGGTAAGTTAGTTCAAGGTACTACTGGAGGAAATATTTTCGCTCATGTCTTTGGCAAGGCGTTGTACAATTGTGATTTCAGCGTAACAGGCAGTAATGGAGCAGAGTTTATTCAAACATCCTTATCTCAAGATAAGCCGATAAATGCATCCTCAGTGTGGGGAGACGCAGGACTCAGTAAAGGGACATTTATTGCTGATCAAGAGGAGCAAGCTGTGGTGCCTCTGATTAGGACATACACGTTTGGTGATTCTTTTGATTTTAGAAACCCAACAATACTCAGTGGTATAGAGTTTTGCGACATTTCAGGTGCCCCTACCAGAAACGAGTTTAGAATCATTCATTTGGGAACCAGTGCGGCTCTTCCAGGACAACAGCAGTACATAGTAGATAATCCTATTATTAAATGTAAGTCTGTAGGGGGACTTCCAAGAATGAGATTTGATGTTTCTTCCTACGGAGAAGTTGTTAATAAGCTCATACCTCAACATCAGTTCAAATTAAACATTAGAGCCTTAGTTGGGGACGAGAACCGCGCTGTATTCGGAGGAGGTGAGTTAGGTGTTTGGATTCACACAGAACCTGCTAGTGGATTGATGTGGTCATGGACTGAGGATAATAAGTGGACGCCTACGGAAGTAAGTAAACTAAATATAACGCAGGTTCTAAGTAAACTTTCCCACAGAAAGACATTTAAAGTAAGAACCCCTGAGGATATTGTTAATTGTTTAAACGCTTTAGGGGTAGATAAATCTAAAGGAGATATAAACGATAAAATACTAAATACAATAAAAAAGCAAGACTTCGAAAACTTTGAAATAAAATTTGACACTCGTAACTTTACTATCCACAACAACTACGAATACAAACAAATCATAGATAAGAATAACCCTCAATTTATTCGTACTGATCAAGTCCACGAAAACAGAAATTATGTTATTGAGGTTTTCTTTGTACCAAATAACAACTATAATAAGTATTTGCTCATAGACGACATAGAGTTACAAGATGAAACTCTACGCTACTGGGCTGGCGATGGCTTGGGGACGGGAATAGAAACAAGCTCAATACCGCTAAGACGATTTATTAAAGAAAATAAATATGAATATAGTAAACAGGAACTTGCAGATGTATTAGGCTTCTATAATACTTTAGTGGGTGGGTTAGCTTCCAGGGATAGCTCGGATACTTCTGCGGTGATGGGGCCTGGAGGCGGTAGTAGACTAAGCTATCGAGTGCATCCAGAATGGGGTCCGTATGTAAAATCTGCGAGTCAATATACTGTAGTGGAGTTCGATAACTAATGAGAGGCGAAGTAGAAGTTTGGAG
>Ga0206123_10002069_pt1 | contig 17918 bp, 18 predicted proteins | sample Helgoland_Spring_2_FD_160086 | JGI IMG/M metagenome (GOLD analysis project Ga0206123, IMG submission 160086) | Pelagic subsurface seawater microbial communities from Kabeltonne, Helgoland, North Sea - Helgoland_Spring_Bloom_20160316_1 | ecosystem: Environmental > Aquatic > Marine > Epipelagic ...
TGTAGATCGATCGATTACAGATCCTCTTAGGTTTGCCAAAACCAATATTTTAGGAACTATGATTTTGCTCAATGCGTTTAAGTTTCTTTGGCATAATAACTGGAATGGCAAACGTTTTTATCATATCAGTACAGATGAAGTCTTCGGGTCTTTAGGAGATTCAGGTTTGTTTGAGGAGACTTCAGCGTATCATCCAAATTCACCCTATGCAGCCTCAAAGGCCAGTTCAGATCATTTTGTGAGAGCCTACGGTGAAACGTATAAAATGCCTTATGTGATTTCAAATTGTTCAAACAATTATGGGCCCTTTCAATTTCCTGAAAAACTCATTCCTTTATGCATCAATAATATTTTGAATAATAAATCTTTGCCCATATATGGTGATGGAAAAAATACCAGAGATTGGTTGTACGTAATTGATCATGCTAGTGCTATTGACTCGATATTTCATAAAGGGGAAGCTTCAGAAACCTATAATGTTGGAGGTTTTAATGAATGTAAAAACATAGATTTAGTGAAATTACTATGTCAACAAGTAGATAAAAAACTCAAACGAAAATTAGGGACTAGCGAAAAGTTGATTACTTTCGTAAACGATAGACCTGGTCATGATTTACGTTATGCTATTGACGCTTCAAAACTTAATAGAGCATTAGGTTGGCGTCCATCGGTTACTTTTGAAGAAGGATTGTCGAAAACTATTGACTGGTATTTAACTCATGAGGATTGGTTAGATAATGTAACCTCAGGAAGCTATCAAAATTATTATAAATCTCAATACAAATAGGCCATGAAAGGAATTGTATTAGCAGGAGGCTCAGGTACTCGATTGTATCCCATCACCAAAGGGACATCAAAGCAGTTGCTACCCATTTATGATAAACCCATGATTTATTATCCAATTTCAGTGTTAATGTTGGCTGGGATCAAAGTAATTTTAATTATTTCTACACCCACAGACTTACCCAACTTTAAAAGACTTTTGGGTAATGGTAAAGAATTAGGAATTGAGTTTCATTATAAAGAGCAACCTTCACCAGACGGATTGGCACAGGCATTTATTTTAGCAGAAGACTTTATTCAAGATGACGATGTTTGTTTGGTGCTAGGCGATAATATTTTTCATGGTCAGGGACTTATAAATCTATTATCAAAATCGTTAAATCATCTAAAAGATAATGGGAAGGCTACGATTTTTGGTTATTATGTAAAAGATCCAGAACATTATGGAGTGGTAAACTTTGATGAACATGGAGAAGCTATGAGTATTGAAGAAAAACCAAAAAATCCAAAAAGTAACTATGCAGTTATTGGACTTTACTTTTATCCAAACTCTGTGATCAATATTGCTAAAAAAATTAAACCGAGTCAGCGTGGGGAGCTCGAAATCACAGAGGTAAATCAAGTGTATTTAAATCAAGGAAATTTAAAAGTGGAAGTTATGGGTCGTGGTTTTGCATGGTTAGATACCGGTACTCATGAGTCGTTATTAGAAGCGTCCAATTTTATTCAAACTATAGAAAATCGGCAAGGCCTTAAAGTAGCTTGTTTAGAGGAGATTTCCTATCAAATGGGTTATATTACGAAAGAACAGTTGTTACTACTTGCTAAGCCATTCATAAAAAATGATTACGGTCAATATTTAACTCAACGTGCAAAAGAACTTTAGGATGAATTTTACCAGATTAGAAATACCTGAAGTAATTTTATGTGAGCCAAAAATTTTGTCTGATGAGCGAGGGTACTTTGCTGAAACTTTCAGACAGGATAAATTAGAGGAGTTTTTAGGATATTCTGTCAATTTTTGTCAAGAGAATGAGTCAAAATCATCTTATGGTGTGTTGAGAGGTTTGCATTATCAGATTAACCCTTATGCACAAACCAAACTGGTTCGAGTACTTCAAGGTGCTGTTTTAGATGTTTCCGTTGATCTGCGTAAAGATTCTCCTACTTTTGGGAAGCATATTGCTATTGAATTGTCTGAGGAAAATAAAAATCAAATTCTTATTCCAAAAGGTTTTGCTCATGGTTTTATTACGCTTAGTAAAGAAGCTGTTTTAGCATATAAGGTAGATAATTATTATCATCAAGCATCTGAACGTGGTATTGCATATGATGATATGAGCTTAGCTATAGATTGGAAATTAAATCCAGAAGACATAAAGGTGTCTTTGAAAGATGCAAATCAAGTGTTGTTTAAAAACCCAGATTTATTTTAAATACATCTAATTTTCATTCTTCTTTTCGGGTTCTTTAATCTTTGTTTTAATTGATAAAAATCAATTTTTAAGCAGCCTTTTCATCGATAAAAACCCAAGAATTATTAAATTTAAAACGGAGTACTTCTTTCATTAACAAGTCTTTAAATATTATTCCGTATTTTTATATTAATATCAATTAAATATTAGCTCTCTTTAAGAGTTAAATAAGTATATTTGCAGAGAAATTAGCACATATTAATACGAGTTTTTGAAACTGCAATAGTCTTAAAAAATATATTTAAAAGTTAATTTTATAATTAATGGAAAAAACAGCTAATATAATCCCTATAAAGTGGTTTGTTTTGTTCACGAAACCTAGACATGAATTAAAAGTTTTAGGACTTTTGATTTCATTCGGTATCGATGCATATACGCCAACCAAAATAGTAACACGGCAATGGTCTGATCGTAAGAAGAAGATGACTGTCGCTTTACTTCCATCAATGGTGTTGGTAAATTTAGAAAATAAAGATCCAAATATAGTTTTTGATATTCCAGGAGTGGTCAGGTATTTATTTGAACATGGAAAACGTGCAGTGGTTTCTAATGCCGAGGTTGTTGCTATGCAATGTTACCAGAATAACACATTACAGATTGATAAAAATGAGCTTAAAATTGGGGATACCGTTAAAGTACCGTTGTTAGACCAAGAGGCCATTTTACTTTCCCAAAAAGGGAAAAATTGTATCGCACAGCTTAAAAAGCTTGGTGCTATTGTGTCGTTTCAATTGAGTTAATCAATTGAAATATTTTATTTAAAAATCAACCATTACTGTGAGTAGTGATGGCGAAGCCGTATAAAAGTTTAATTTTATAGCTAAAATAAGTTAAAATGTCTGTAATTTTTTATAAAAAAATAGAACAAGAACTTCAAAGTTTAGGCTTTACCATTATTGATGCTGATTTGCAAAGACCTTGGGGTGCCTTTTATTATATTGATGAAAATCTAGCGCAAGAATTTTCTAATCATTTTTTTAATGGAATAGACATCAATACCCTAAAAATAGATGGAAAGTTGAGTCCTAAAATATTAATGGTAAAACCTCAGGTGAAGTTATCATGGCAGTATCATAACAGACGTGCAGAAATTTGGCAGGTACATCAAGGCAAAGTAGGAGTGGTGCAAAGTGAAACAGACATTGAAACTGAAATGAAAGTGTACGATGTGGGAAGTCAATTAAAACTCAATCAAGGAGTTAGACATCGTCTTGTTGGTTTGGATGATTATGCTGTAGTTGCTGAAATTTGGCAACATACAGATAAAATTCCATCTGATGAAGAGGATATTATTAGAGTTCAAGATGATTTTGGGAGATAAATTTTATAATTTTTATAGATTATAAGAAATGAATATTACTGTTATAGGTTCTGGGTATGTTGGGTTAGTTTCAGGAACCTGTTTTGCAGAAATGGGAAACAGCGTTACTTGTGTAGATATTGACCCCGTCAAGATTGAAAAACTAAATCAAGGTATTATTCCGATTTTTGAGCCTGGTTTGGAACAGATGCTTCTAAAAAACGTTAAAAACAAGAATTTACTTTTTACAACAAATTTAGGAGAAGCTATTAGCGATGCTGAAATTGTTTTTATTGCGGTGGGTACACCTATGGGTGATGACGGTTCTGCAGATTTACAATATGTTTTATCAGTTGCTAAATCCATTGGAGAAACAATGGTGAAACAGTTGTTGGTCGTAGATAAATCTACGGTACCTGTTGGAACTGCAGATCAAGTAAAAGCAACAATTCAAAAAGAGTTAGAACTAAGAAATTCTGATTTAGAATTTGATGTGATTTCAAATCCTGAGTTTTTAAAGGAGGGTGCTGCTATTAATGATTTTATGAAACCTGATAGAGTAGTTATAGGTGCTGATTCTGAGGCTACTTTTAAGAAAATGAGGGAAATTTATAGTCCTTTTTTTAGATCTCATGACCGTTTTATTACTATGGATATCCGTTCTGCTGAAATGACGAAGTATGCTGCTAATGCAATGCTTGCCACTAAGATATCATTCATTAATGAAATTGCCAATATTTGTGAAAAAGTAGGGGCCGATGCCAATCAAGTACGCATCGGAATCGGTTCAGATCAACGTATAGGGTATAGTTTTATATATCCTGGTGTAGGCTATGGAGGGGCCTGTTTCTCAAAAGATTTAAAAGCACTGACTAAAATAGCTGAAAAAAAAGGTTACACTGCGCAATTAATTACTGCAGTAGAAAAAGTAAATAATACACAGAAATTAGTCATAGCTCAGAAAATTATAGCCCGTTTTGGAGAAGACTTAACCGATTTTTCTTTTGGTATTTGGGGCTTGGCCTTTAAACCAGGTACAGACGACATGCGTGAAGCACCATCTATTTATACAATTAATGAATTGGTAAAACGAGGTGCAAAAATAAAAGTGTATGATCCGAAAGCTGCTCATCAAGCTAAAGAGCACTACCTTAAGGGGGTTGAAAATATAACCTATGTGGCTTCGAAGTATGAAGTTTTAAAAGATTCTGTTGCACTAATATTACTCACAGAATGGAAAGAGTTTCGTTCACCTGATTTTGAAAAAATAAATGCACAATTAAAAAGTTCAATTATTTTTGATGGGCGTAATCAATATATAGCTTATGATTTGGAAAATAAAGGTTTTGAATATTACAGGATTGGAAAATAAAAAAGTATTCTAAAGTGTCATTAGAGAAAGTATATAATTGTTAGGAATGAATAGGATTCAAATGGTTGATCTTAAAGGTCAATATAATAAGATAAAAGATCAAATTGATACTGCTGTAATTCAAACTATTGAATCAACGAGTTTTATTAATGGTCCAATAGTAAAAGAATTTTCTAAATCATTAGAACAATACCTGGGTGTTAAATATGTAATACCATGTGCTAATGGTACAGTTGCGCTACAGATAGCACTCAAGGCTCTATCTTTAAAGCCAGGAGATGAAGTGATTTGCCCCTCTTTTACCTATGTAGCAACTGCAGAAGTTATTTAGTTGATTTTTTAAATAAGAATAGCATACCTGTGATGATATATTATCCAGTTCCACTTTATAAACAAGAAGCATTTAGTAATAATGTGAGCAGTGGATTCAAAATAGAAAATTTAGAACAATTATGCAGTAGTGTATTTTCATTACCCATTCATACTGAATATGAGAATTCATCACAAGAGTTTATAATTATAAAAGTAAAAGAGTTTTTTACTAAAATATAAAATGCATATCAAAAACTTTTTTATTCATGAAAGTTCCTTCGTTGATGAGCCATGTATAATAGGTCAAGGAACAAATATTTGGCACTTTTCTCATATAATGAAAAACTCAACCATTGGAGAAAATTGCAATATAGGTCAAAATGTTGTTATTTCTCCTAATGTAATTTTAGGTAGCAACGTAAAAGTTCAAAATAATGTGTCTATTTATACAGGTGTTACATGTGAGGACAATGTTTTTTTAGGACCTTCTATGGTTTTTACAAATGTGATTAATCCCAGAAGTGCTCTAAATAGAAAAAGTGAATATTTAAAGACTATCGTAGGTGAGGGTGCTTCAATAGGGGCAAATGCCACCATTGTTTGTGGAAATAATTTAGGAAAGTTTTCATTTATAGGTGCTGGTGCTGTTGTAACAAAAGAAATTAAATCTTATGCATTGGTAGTTGGAAATCCTTCACAACAAATAGGATGGGTAAGTGAATACGGACATCGATTAAAGTTTAATGATAAAGGAATTGCCATTTGCATTGAGAGTAATCAAGAATACTTGTTAGAAAAACATACAGTAAAAAGAATTAAATAGATGAGAAATTTTGCACTTATTGGAGCTTCTGGTTACATAGCTCCAAGACATTTAAAAGCTATTAAAGATACTAATAACAATTTATTAGCAGCACTAGATCGTTTTGATTCTGTTGGAATAATGGATAGTTATTTTCCAAATGCTGATTTTTTTATTGAACCAGAAAGATTTGATAGATATATTGAAAAATTAAAATATGATAAAAGCATTAACTTAGATTATATTAGTATCTGTACACCAAACTATTTACACGATGCTCATATTAGAATGGCACTAAGAAGAGGCTCTGATGCAATTTGTGAGAAACCTTTAGTATTAAATCCATGGAATTTGGATGCTCTTCAGAGGATGGAGAATGAATCTGGAAAACGTGTTTGGAATATTTTGCAATTAAGACTTCATCCAAGTATTATTAAACTAAAGAAAAAAGTAGATGCTGCTCCTAAAGATAAAATATTTGATATTGATTTAACATATTTAACCTCAAGAGGAAATTGGTATTATACTTCTTGGAAAGGAGATTTAACTAAGTCTGGTGGTATTTCAACTAATATTGGGGTGCATTTTTATGATATGTTATCATTTATTTTTGGAAATGTTAAAAAAAATATAATTCACGTTCATAGTCACGATAGAGCTGCGGGTTATTTAGAGTTTGAAAAAGCTAGAGTTCGTTGGTTTTTATCAATTAATTATGATGTACTACCAGAGGAAATTAAATCTAAAGGTGAGAGAACTTACCGGTCTATAACAATAGAAGGAGAAGAGTTAGAGTTTAGTGGGGGGTTTACAGACTTACATACCAGAGTGTATGAAGGCATTATAGAAGGAAATGGATATGGTCTTGAAGATGCTAGACAGGCTATTGAAATTGTTCACAATATTAGAAATTCAAACCCTATCGGTTTAAAAGGAGAGTATCATCCATTTGCAAAATTACCTTTAACTAAACATCCTTTTAAAAATGTATAAACCAATTAGAATAATGTTTTAAGCCCCATAATTTATAACTCTTATAAAAAATTAAATCAAAATTTTTTTAGATATTACCAATAATTATTGTCTAAATTTAAGTAATGAATTTAGCGAACGGTATAAAACTAATAATTTATTACAACCATGTTTAAAATTAGTTTAAAAAATAATAAATCTTTTTTTTGTGACGGTGAGGTAACAATTTTTGAAGCAGCGAAAAAAAGTAATATAGTTCTAGAGCACAGTTGCCTATCTTCAAGATGTAGAAGCTGTATGGTAAAAGTTGTTTCTGGAAATACTATTAATAAGGAAGAAGAACTAGTTCTTACAGAAGAAGATAAAAATGAAAATTTTGTACTTTCTTGTAATGCGAAACCCCTTAGTGATTTAGAATTAGATATTGAAGATCTTGGTAATGTTATACTTTTTGATAAAAAAATCATCCCTAGTAAAATAAATAGTATAGAAAAGCTAACAGATGATGTTTTTAAAATTACTTTAAGAATACCACCAAACTCTAATTTTAAATTCAATTCTGGACAATATGTAAATATTATCAAAGGAAATATAACGAGAAGTTATTCTATTGCTAACAATTCAGATCATAAAAATCAACTAGAATTTTTTATCAAAAAATATACAAATGGCTTAATGAGTGAGTATTTTTTTAAAGAAGCAAAAATTAATGACTTATTGAGACTAGAGGGACCTATCGGCACTTTTTTTCTTAGGGATTCAAATCTTAAAAATATTATTTTTTTAGCAACAGGCACAGGAATAGCTCCAGTTAAATCCATTTTAGAAGGATTAGAGAAATCTTATGAACAGTACCAAAATAAAAATTTGTGGGTAATTGTTGGCGCTAGACATCAAAAAGATTTATTTTGGGAACCAAATTTAAAAAATTTAAATATCAAATATATACCAGTACTTTCTAGAGAAGATCATGATTGGAATGGTGCAAAAGGCTATGTTCAAGATATAGTATTAAAACAGAAAATTGATTTAGAAAACACTCAGGTATATGCCTGTGGGTCTAATGATATGATAAAATCAGCAAAAGAATTATTTTTTAAAAGTAATTTAAAAGAAAACAACTTTTTTTCTGATGCATTTATTCAAACTAATTAATAAACTATGAAAGCAGTAATTTTAGCAGGGGGACTTGGAACACGTTTAAGCGAAGAAACAGTAAGTAAACCAAAACCAATGGTTGAAATTGGGGGTAAACCAATTTTATGGCATATTATGAAAACATATTCACATTATGGTGTAAATGATTTTATCATTTGTTGTGGCTATAAAGGCTATGTTATTAAAGAATATTTTGCTAATTATTTTTTACATCAATCTGATGTAACATTTAATATGAGTGAGAATAAAATGACTGTGCATAAAGATCGTTCAGAGCCTTGGACAGTTACTTTAGTTGATACAGGGGATGATTCAATGACAGGAGGAAGATTAAAAAGAGTTTTACCTTATTTAAAGGATGAAGAAAATTTTTGCTTTACTTATGGAGACGGAGTAGCAGATATAGATATATCTGAACTCATTAATTTTCATAGGTCCCATGGGAAATTAGCAACTCTTACCTCTACATTTCCCCCAGGAAGGTATGGAGCATTAGTCATAGATAATGATAAAGTTATGAAATTTGAAGAGAAACCAAAAGGAGATGGAGCTTTAATAAATTGTGGTTTTTTTGTTCTATCACCAAAAGTAATTGAATATATAGCTGATGATTATATTGTTTGGGAGCAAGAACCATTAACAAATTTGGTGTCAGATGGAGAGTTAATGACATATAGGCATAATGGATTTTGGCATCCTATGGATACTTTAAGAGATAAAAATAAATTAAATGAATTATTAAATTTAAATAAAGCTCCATGGAAAGTTTGGAACTAAATAGCGGAAAAGTTGACTCAAGTTTTTGGAAAGGTAAAAAGGTTTTTATAACAGGTCATAATGGATTCAAGGGTTCTTGGCTTTCGCTTTGGCTTCAAAGTATGGGTAGTGCTGTTAAAGGTTATTCTTTAGATGTAAATACAAAGCCAGCATTGTTTACACAAGCAAATATAGCTGCAGATATGGAATCAGAAATAGGAGATATTAGAAACTTAGATCAATTAACTAAAAGTATGGTTATTTTTAGTCCAGACATTCTAATTCACATGGCGGCTCAAGCGTTAGTTCGACTTTCTTATCAAGAACCTATTGATACCTATACAACAAATGTAATTGGGTCCGTAAATGTATTGGAAGCAGCTAGAAAATGTCCAAATTTAAAAGCGATCGTTTCTGTAACTACAGATAAATGTTATGAAAATAAGGAATGGGAATGGGGATATAGAGAAAGTGAGCCTATGGGTGGACACGACCCATATAGTAGTAGTAAAGGTTGTGCCGAATTAGTAACTTCTGCATACAGAAGCTCTTTTTTTAGTTCTGAAGGCACTGCTTCATTAGCTTCGGCTAGAGCAGGAAATGTCATCGGAGGAGGAGACTGGGCTGAAGATCGCTTAATACCTGATATTTTAAGAGCTTTTGAGAAATCAAAACCAGTTATAATTAGAAACCCTTTATCCATAAGACCATGGCAACATGTATTAGAACCACTATCTGGTTATCTTGTTTTAGCGCAAGAATTGTTTTTAAATGGAGATAAGTTTGCAGAAGGATGGAATTTTGGACCAAAAGATGAAGATTGCAAACCAGTGAGTTGGATTTTAGATTATATGGTTAAGAGCTGGGGAAATAATGCTAGCTGGGTATTAGATGAAAATAATAACCCTCATGAAGCAGCTTTTTTAAAATTAGACTGTTCAAAAGCTTCAAATAGATTGAAATGGAATCCTAAATGGAATTTACAATTAACACTCAAATCAATAGTAGATTGGCACCAAATTTATAATAATGGAGGTGACCTTAAAAAACTATGTTTAAAAGAGATAAATAAATACAGTAAATAATGGAAAACAAAAAATCAGAAAACTTAAGGTTAGAAATAGCAAATTTAGTTACAAAATATGCTAAAGAAAAATACAAACCAAACACTTTTATTGCAGGTGAAACTTTAATTCCACCCTCTGGTAAATTAATGGGAGAAGAAGAGCTGCAAAATATGGTATCGGCTTCTTTAGACGGATGGTTGACGACTGGGAGATTTAATACTCTTTTTGAAAAAGGTCTTGCTGATTTTTTTGGAGTAAAATATTGTTTATCTGTAAATTCTGGTTCTTCAGCAAATTTGGTTGCATTTAATGCATTAACATCACCAAGGTTAGGAGACAGAGCTATTAAAAAAGGAGATGAGGTAATTGGTGTAGCAGCTGGCTTCCCTACAACAATTAATCCAATAATACAGTTTGGAGCTGTCCCTGTTTTTGTTGATGTTGATATAAGAACACACAATATAAATGCAGATTTAATTGAAGCTGCTATTACTCCAAAAACAAAAGCAATTATGTTAGCTCATGCTTTGGGAAACCCTTTTGATGTAGCTAGAGTTAAAGAAATTTGTGATAAGTATAACTTGTGGTTAATTGAAGATACTTGTGATGCTTTGGGAGCAGAATTAAAGGGTAAAAAATGCGGTACATTTGGTGATATTGGAACATTGAGTTTTTATCCTGCTCATCATATGACCATGGGTGAAGGCGGAGCAGTTTTTATGAATAACCCTGAGTTAAAATTAATTGCAGAATCATTTAGAGATTGGGGTAGAGATTGCTACTGTCCCCCTGGATGCGACAATACATGTGGTTGCAGATTTGAACAAAAACATGGTGACTTACCTTACGGCTATGATCACAAATATGTTTATTCACATTCAGGGTACAATCTAAAGATAACTGATATGCAAGCAGCTTGTGGTCTTGCTCAATTAGGTAAAGTAGACTACTTTATAGAAAAAAGAAGGAATAATTATACGTATTTGAGAAAGAAATTAGAATCGATAACAGATTTTATTCATTTACCAACTCCAACTCCGAACAGTAATCCATCATGGTTTGGTTTCCCAATTACTTTAAAAGATAATTGTGGATTTACAAGAGAGGAGCTTACAAAGTTTTTAGATAGTAATAAAATTGGGTCACGCCTACTTTTTGCAGGAAATGTTTTAAAACAACCCTATTTTAAAGATGTCCAGTATAGAGTTGTTGGTGATCTAATAAACACAGAAAAAACAATGAGTGATACTTTTTGGATAGGGATTCAGCCTGCATTAGATGAAGTGCATTTTGATTTTGTTGCCCAAAAGTTGGAAGAGTTTTTTGGATTGAATTTTTAATTAATATTCTAAAAGAAATGCAAGTTAATATTCAAGGAGTAGAAATAATTTCAACTAAAGAGTTTTTTGATAACAGAGGTTCATTTAATAAGTTGTTTTCAACTTTAGAAAATAGTGATATAGATTTCAATTTAAAAGAGATATATTTTAACACTTCTAATAAAGATGTTTTAAGAGGAATGCACCTACAAAATAAACCCTATGATTTAAATAAAATAATTTATTGTTTTAAAGGTAAAATTTTAGATGTATTATTAGATTTAAGGACAGAAAGTCCAACTTATATGTGTTATTTTTCAATTGAGTTAAATGAAAGTTCAAAAAAAATAATATATGTTCCAAAGGGAGTTGCTCATGGTTTTTTGTCTTTGGAAAATAATAGTAAGCTTTTATACCTAACGGATAATATATATTCAGAGGAACATGATACAGGTGTAAGGTGGGATTCATTTGGTTTTGATTGGCCAGTAAAAAAACCCATAATTAGTAAAAGAGATGTTAATTTAAATAAATTAAAAGAATGAAAAAAAACATAAGACTTTTTCAGCCTTACATAGGCAAAGAAGAATTAGAACAAATTAAAGATTCTTTCGATAAAACATGGATAGGCTTAGGAAATAAAGTATCAATTTTAGAGGAAAATTTTAAAGAATATTTTAATGAACCTGACGGTGAGTGTATCGCTTTAAACTCTGCAACAGCAGCTCTTCATTTAGCCTTGAATGTTTATGATTTTCCGAAAGGATCTGAGGTTCTTATTCCAAATATAACATTCGTTTCTACTTCACATGCAGTGCTTTATAATGGATTAAAACCTGTTTTTGTCGATGTGGAAGAAGAAACTTTTCAAATGTCAGTATCTGATTTAGAGAAAAAAATAACAAAAAAAACAGTAGCAATCATACCGGTCCATTTTGGTGGGCATTATTGTGATATGAATGCAATAATGAGATTAGCAAAAAAGAAAAAATTGAAAGTAATAGAAGATTGTGCTAATTGTCTTGGAGGTAAATATGACAATAAATATCTTGGAACAATTGGAGATATTGGATGTTTTAGTTTTGAAGAAAAGAAAAATATGACTAGTGGTGACGGAGGTTTAATTTTTACTAAAGATAAGTCTTTGGTTGTTAAATTAAATAAACTTAGATGGGTTGGAATTAATAAAGACACTTGGAAAAGAATTAAATCTCAAAATAGTAAAGATGAAGATCCTTATCATTGGTATTATGAAGTAGATGTTTTAGGATACAAATATAACATGAATGATTTATCAGCATGTATTGCAATAGAACAACTTAAAAAATTGGATAAAATGAATAATATTAGAGAAAATTTAATTTCTTATTATTTAGAAAAACTAGGAAAATCAGAATTCTATAAACCAACTTTTCCTTATGATTTAAACAATAGTGGATATTGGTTGTTTTCTTTGAGAGTAAAAGATAAAAATAATTTAATTAATCATTTAAAGAAAAATGGTATTGCAACTGGTGTTCATTTTATGCCAAATACTCTTCACCCACTTTATCACGAATATGATAAGAATGATACACCAATTAGCTACAATCATTGGGAAGAAATTTTAACGCTACCTCTCCATTGTTATTTAGAGAATGAAGATGTAGACTATATCGCAACAACGATTAAATCATTTTATGAAAATTGATATTTCAATACATAATTAACAAAATTTATAAAACATGATTTCAAAAGATTCTTTGTGTTGACATTAACTAGAACCCTTCATAATAATTTTAATTTTTCAATTAAGGAAATTTTAAGAGATTTTTTACAATTGTCTTTGTTGTTTGTATTAGCAATTTATTTTGTATACTATGCCCCTTCATTGCTTAATAAAGTATTTTTTGCTATAACCTTAGTTTTATTTTATAAATCTAAGAAAGACTATATCTGGTTTACTTTTGTTTTTTTGTTAATTATGTGCCCTGGCTCACTTTTTAGGATTATTTCAGATTCAAATCATAACATCCCAAAGATTGGATTTGGGTCTGGTCTTGAACTTGGTTATTTTGGTTTTTTTGTGCTTCTTGCCTTTATTAAGGCTTTGTTTAAAAAAGGAAAAAAAATAAATAGTTTATTCAAGCATCAATACAAATGGCTTCTCTTCTATTTCTTTTTTTTGAATGTAATTTCTGTATTTTATGGAGTTAATCTTAGTCTTTTCATAGTCTATTTAAAAACATTTTTAACATACACATTGTTTTATTCATTGCCAATTTTAATTCCCAAAAGTAAAAACTGGTTTAAGCATGCACTTTTATTTTCTCCTTTCGTTATACTAATTTTTATTTCTCAATTATACAACATCTTCCAAGGGCACTTAATGATACATTTTTTTCTTGGGAATACTGAATTTATTTCTGAAACATTCGGTCGAGTTGTAGATGGAGCTGTTGATATTCGACCTACAGGATATCATGATGAATATGTATATTTAGTTCTTTTAATGTGTTTGATTTTATTAAACGTCCTTAAGAATAAAATCTTAAGGTTAATTACTGTAATTAGTTTGGTTTTTTCAATTATAGTGGTTGTAATTTCTGCATCAAAGGCACCGATAATTGTTTTTATGTTTGTAATTTTTGGTTATTTTTTGACTCAAAAAACTGGTCTTATTAAGTTATATAAACAACTCGTCATAATTATTGGAATTTCAGCAATAGTCATTGTAACTGTACCTCAGATATCAAAATCTTTTAATTATACTCTGGAAAGATTTACTAAATTGGTTGAGTTTTCACAGGGCAATTTTCAAAATGAAAATAGATTTCAAAATCGTTTACCTAAAGTATTAGAAGTTGCTTTTACAAACCCCATTACAGGTGTAGGTTTTTCCGAAAAATTCGTATCTAGTTATCCAGGTGGTGGGCAAATGGGAGAATATCATGTGGGTACCATAAATTTAATAGCTAATGCTGGAATAATTGGTTTTATTCTATTTTTTTTGTTTGTAATAAGATTTTATCAAGTTGTTAAACTCACAAAGAGAAAATCTAAAGATAAATATGTAAAAAGTATTTTCAATATACTTCTTCTAGGTTTTCTTGGTATTATTATTATTAATAGTAGCTCTTATCAACTAATTGGTTATGTTTTAAGTAATAGACAGTTTTTCTTTCTTGCATTGTTTGTTTCTTTTACTGAAGTTTTTATTAATGAATTAAACAATAAAAGATCTATATCCCAAGCTAAGTAGACTGAAAATGATAGATGTCAATTTTTTTAACGTATTATTGTTCTTTTAGACTAATGAAAAAACACGTTTTCTTATTTACTTCATTATTATTAATTTTGATTTCTTGTGAAAATTCTAAATCCAATAAAAATGTACCTCAAAACGATATAAAAAGTATTAACTTATTAACTGATTTACCTCCCATTAATGCAGATAGTACACTTAATGCTGTAATAGAAATTCCGTCAGGGACAGTGGATAAATGGGAACTCAACAAATTAAATGGTAAAATTCAATGGGAGTTGATTGACAACAGACCAAGAATAGTAAACTACTTAGGTTATCCCGGAAATTATGGGTTGATTCCACAAACCTTACTTTCTAAAGAAAATGACGGAGATGGAGACCCATTAGATATTCTAGTAATTGGACCTCCAGTAGAAAGAGGGAGTATTATAAAATGTAAAATGATCGGAGTTTTATTTTTATTAGATCAAGGAGAACGAGATGATAAATTAATTGCCGTCTCAAATAATTTTTTATTGAAAAATATTAATGATATTAATGACTTAAATAAAAACTACAATGGAATTTCAGAAATTATAAAATTATGGTTCACAAACTATAAAGGACCAGATAAAATGATTTCAAAAGGTTTCGGTGGTAAACAAATTGCTGAGGTCCTTTTAAGAGACGCCATTAACCAATACCAACTAAAATTACAACCAAAAAATTAAACAGTCACAATTAAAGTCTTCCCAATCCTGAAAATGTAGATTATAATCGACTAATTAAACAACAAGAATATTTTAAATAAATAATAAAACAATGGATAAAATTGAATCATTTGAACAGTATATAACCACCCAAAGCACAAACCTCCCATTACTCGGATTTATTTTAAATTTAATTTTAGCAGCTTTTTTGGCTTGGATAATTTCACTTGTATATCAGCGATATGCCAATAGTATCTCAAACAGAAAAGCGTTTTCAAACAATTTTATCATGTTGGCTATGGTTACCATGGTAATAATTGCGATAGTAAAGTCATCATTAGCTTTATCATTAGGACTAGTGGGTGCTCTTTCAATTGTGAGATTTAGATCGGCAATTAAAGAACCAGAAGAATTAGTCTATTTGTTTCTCAGTATTTGTATTGGTTTAGGTCTTGGAGCAGACCAGCGTCTAATCACAATTGTTGCTATTTTTATCATTATTGTTGTTGTTATATTATTTAAGAAGCTAACAAATGATAAAAGTGAATATTTTAATTTGTATTTCACAATTTCCACTAGAAATAAGAACAATCTTAACATCAGTGATATTACAAAAATATTAAGTGATAACTGTACATCTGTTGATATAAAGCGGTTTGATGAAACAGAAGATATGTTTGAAATATCTACCTATATTGAGTTTACTGATTTTGTGAAAGTAACTCAAATAAAGAATGAGCTTCAAAAAATTAATCCTACCCTGAGCTTTTCATTTATAGATACTGCCACAAATTAATAACGAATAGAAATTGTAATACATTTAATTATATGAAAATAATTAAAGAACAAAAACAAAACAAAATATTTAGAAAATATAGAATTAGTATTCTAATTTTTTCTCTTATTGTTTTACTAATAGTTACGTTTTTTGCTGGTGCATTATCCCATAAAAAAGGATACATGAATATTGGTTTGGGTGAAATAATAGAAACAAATGTTAAAATACCAATTAATTATTTTTACAGTTTGTTTCAGGACATAGAAGAGCTCAATTTTGATATTGAACATTTAGATTATCAAAAACTTGCATTTGTTCGTAAGCAAGCTATGAGCTATGGTTATTTGGCAGACGAACTTAAAGAATATGTTCCTTTAAGTATACGATATCAAGGGCAAAAGATAAAAGCAAAAGCAAGAATTAAAGGAACTCTACCAGATCATTGGTCTGATGATAAAAAATGGTCATTTCGTATTAAAATCAAAAACGACATAACTGTTGAGGGTATGAAAAAATTCTCATTACAGCATCCAAAAACAAGAGGTTATCTAAATGAGTGGTTTTACTCTACTTTAAATCAATCTCAAGGAATATTGGCTGCAAGATATCATTTTACTAATCTGGTCATCAATGGAGTCGATTTAGGTATTTATGCAATCGAGGAACACTTTGATAAAAGATTACTCGAGAGCCAAGGCAGAAGAGAAGGGCCTATAATTAAATTTGGCACAAATGAGTATGCTTTTTATGACAACCGCATAGAAACATTTACCAATTTAGAAAAACGCAAAGAGGAACAACCATTATTTCAACAAGCAACTAGTTTACTTGAGCTTTTAAGAATTGGGGACCTAGCTGTTGATGACGTATTTGATATAGATGTTTTAGCAAAATACTTTGCAATTTCTGATGTTACTCATGCCATGCATGCAACTGCGGCCCACAACATTCGATTTTACTACAATCCAATTTCAAGCAAATTAGAACCTATTGCATATGATGCAGAGATATTACAACATGAAGCCTTGACATTAGAAGGTGTTATAGGTCAAAATAAATATAATTCAGATGAATTAAAATTTAGGAAATCATCGAAGAACTCTTCTTTATATTATCATTATCTGATCTTCAATGATCCTGTTTTTTTCAGCAAGTATATTTCTTATTTAGAAGATTTTTCAGATAGTTATTTTCTTGATTCTTTTTTTGAGAAGCACAAAGAAGATTTAAATAAAAATCAAGCTATTTTACACAGGTCTTATCCGCACATAGCTTTTAAGAAAAATATTTTCTTTAAGCGTCAAAAACAAATTAGAAAACTTTTAGATGAAGCACCTAACATCATAGCATATAAACCCATAATTACAAACAACAAGATTGTTGTTCCAATTGAAAATGAATCAGGTTTTCCAATTATGGGAGTTAGTTTAAATTATAAAAATAAAATTTTTAAAATTGACTCACTACAGACAATAGATGCACGTTTAAAAGAAAAAGGCAACAGTGTTTTTTATCAAAAATTCACAGTACCCTCTGATGTAATAGCAGATAATATCAAAATAGAGGATTTAGAATTAAACTATAAAATTTTAGGTGCCAAAAAAATACACACTACTTCCTTGCAATTCTATGCTCCTGTTAGTTCGTTTGATTTGAGTACAGATATTCATAGAATGAATGCCAATTTTAAAGAGTTTGATTGGATAGATTATGATGAAGAAAAAAAGGAAATATACTTTAATAACGGAAATTGGACTCTTGATAGGCTCTTGGTAATTCCTTCTGGAACTAAAGTATTTGCATCAGCTCCTTTAAAAATAGATTTAATCAATGGTGCTCATATTTTATCTAATTCTCCAATATCACTTAAGGGTACAAAAAATGAGTT
>Ga0206123_10002071_pt1 | contig 17913 bp, 16 predicted proteins | sample Helgoland_Spring_2_FD_160086 | JGI IMG/M metagenome (GOLD analysis project Ga0206123, IMG submission 160086) | Pelagic subsurface seawater microbial communities from Kabeltonne, Helgoland, North Sea - Helgoland_Spring_Bloom_20160316_1 | ecosystem: Environmental > Aquatic > Marine > Epipelagic ...
TGAACGCACAACCTATGATGCGATGGGCCAGATTATCCGTCAAGATCGGTACGGTAGTGCTGGTGCTGATGGACTTTATTTGACCGCAGACGATGTCATCACCTCTGCCCAGTTCTTTAATCTGAACCCGTCTGAGCGCGAACCAACCTTTGCCAATACCGGGTTTATGGGTGAAATGTGTCCTGTGGACCAAAGTAATGCTGGCTCAATTGTCGTGACTGTCAAAAACGAAACTGGAATGCCAGTAGCGGGCGTGACGGTTCAGGTTGATGCATCCGGGGCGAGTCAGCAAACAAGTGCAGAGGGCGTCGTGACCTTAACCGGGTTGACCGGGTCCCATGATGTTCACATTTTCTCTGACAACCATTCTTGGCAGAGCTTTATTTGCCTGGCACCAAATGGAGAATTAAGCCTGCCAGTGACGCTGTCAGAAAAGATTGCCAACCCTAATGGTGGTCGTCGGCTTAATGCTGTTACCGATGGTACTATACCGTTAGTCGCGGGTAATCAAAGAACCGGTGAAAACTTTGTCGATCTTGTGGTTTATGCCTTGATTGATGACAACGGCAAAGTTCTGGGAACTAATATTCCCAACAGCGTTCCTTCTATTACCGGCATTCCCAGAGTGAGGCCGTTATTAGTTTTCACCGATGCACAATCGGGAATCTCCCTGACGGGAATAAGCCCAGGTACGGAAGTTACCGGTGAGATATGGGCCTATCGTTATGCGGATAAACTTCGAAACAGTCAAAGTATGCTGGAGGCTGTCAAGGTCCTTGAATCTGCTACATATACTGCCTTTGGTAGTAACGCCGGCCCAGAGCTGGAAGCCGCAAGACTGGATCTTACACCGGTCTTTAGTCAAGTTGCTGCGACTGCACTTCCGGAGCTGTACTTTTCGCTAAATGAAGCGGTTTTCCGGTTATCAAACGGGCTACCATCAACGACAAGTTTCCTTAATTTTAATGACGGCGTCCCTGCGGGTGGTATCGGCCACTATCTGCGCTCACCCGAGGGCTTGCCAATGGAACTGGGTTTTGTTGACTCGATCAGCACTGAGAGTCAAAGTAATAGTACTGTAACGACAGTTACAGCCGTGCCCGCGTCAGGCTTGACGAATGACTTCGCCGATAGAGTGAATAGGGTTGCGCTGTCACCGCGAACATTTTCCCAGGGTGCCGGTGATTCGACCGCAACGGACTATCGATGGCACGCCCTTCGTCAAACAACAGATCAGACCTGGTTTGTGGCACAGACTGTTGTCTTTGCCAGTTCTGAATTTAATTTCAATTGGATGTTCCATTTACCGGCGGGTGAATCGATGGTGACTTTTCCTTCAGTCCCTGAAACGATTACAAACAACGTGTTTAGTAACAGCGGGTTCTTTCGCGTTGCAATTAATGCATTCACTGGTGATGGCGTGGCTTACCAGACCACAATCAGTGAAACGGATATTTTTGCAATACCCGTTGGTGTCGATTACGAGGAGGCGACAACGACTGGCGGATCCTTTAGACCTTAATTTATGACCAGTTAATGCATCCTGATGACTGCTGCATGAAACGAGCTTTTTCAAAAGAGCCCAGGGAGAAGGGCTCCTTGAAGAAGGGCTTTTGGAAAGGGTGCAGAGGGGGAGTAGTCATTAGAAATGTCTACTAGTGAACGAGTGAAGACATTTTCTCTACGGTGAGTCTCAACTGAGGCTTGCCGTTTTTTTTTACTGAATCCGGCTAGACGCGTGAATCAGTAATGGCTTTTAGCATCGTAGCCAACACTTCACAGAATATGCGGGGCTGTTCAAGGAAAAGGTGATGGTGTGCGTTTTGTATGCCCGCCAACAAGTGCGCCGGGAAAATGGATTTAAGTACTTCAACATTTGCCGCGGGAAAGAAAATGCTCTGTTCTCCGTAGATGAATCCGGCGGGGCACTTAAGTTCTTTAACCATGGTAACCGCATCAGGAAAATCTTCAGCAGCGACCTCCTTCATTTTAGCAAAGACCGCCGGGTCAAGTTTAAAGCTAAACCCTCCTTCCGTTTCCTTCAGGGAATGCGCCGCAATATATTGGCTTATGTAGGCCGGTGGCGCAGGTTGTGCCGGCCTTAGTCGAAAGCGCTTCATACCTGAACCCAGGGAGGGGTATATCCGATCTTTCTTTTTCGGCATCGGCGGGGGCGTTCTGTTACCACGTGAACTACTGATATTTGAGTCCACAATCACTATGCTTCCCAACTGACTGCCGTAGAGATGAGCACATATACGCGTCATGGTGCCACCGAGACTGTGGCCGACGACAATAGTATTTTCCCCGAGCGCCAGTGCAACCCGGTAAATTTCTTCAGCAAATCCTCTGGCAGAGTACTGGCTTCGGTGTGCACTATCCCCGGAGCCACTCATGTCCATTGCAGCGACGCGATAATTAGTCATAAATGCCGGGGCGATAAAGTCCCACCAGTGTGAATGTGCAGCGTGACCATGAACAAAGAGCAAGCCGGGTTTATCTTTATCCTCATTCCAGGTTTGAAAATGGATAGCAGCGTCGATCCCCGATGCGTCAGCGACATTAATCCAGTGATCATTTCGTGGTAGAGTCGTGTAAGTCTTAAACCAGTCGGGTACTGCTGTTTGAGGTGTGTTCATGGCGGCAGAGTATAGCGAATCACTCCACACCTAAACATTTTTATTGCAAGTTAACCCGGATAATAAATAGAAGGTTATTCGTTTCATGAAAAATCCCTGGAATAATCGAACGGCGTCAATCGCAGTGATGGTCGCCTTTTGCGCGGGTCTTGTGATTGCATTGGTGTTCCGGGATAGCCATACACTGGCACCTGGGGATGCCCAGGAGACAGGTGCAACTCTGCCTGGGATTCATTGGCGAGTGCCGGTTGCCTTTGGCACCAATCTTCCTGCACTTGGAGACAACATTTTGCTAGTTGCCGAGATGATTGAAAAGTCGACAGCCGGGCGGATTGATCTTGAGGTTTTTGAGCCGGGTATGATTGTCCCGCCTTTTAGTATCACCGAGGGTGTGAAAGATAAAAAAATTGATGCTGGCTACACCTGGGTAGGTTATGACTCGGGAAAAATTCCGGCAACGCCGCTAATATCCGCTGTGCCCTTTGGCATGGAACCCTGGGAGTTTGCAGCCTGGTACTTTGAGGATGAAGGCAAGATGCTGGCTGAAGCATTGTATGAACCCCACAATGTTCATCCGGTACTGTGCGGGCTTGTTAGTCCGGAAACAGCGGGATGGTTCAGGGAACCCATTGAGACTCTGGAAGATTTTAAAGGTTTGAAAATTCGTTTTGCGGGCCTGGGCGGCGTTGTCCTGCAAAAGCTTGGTGCGTCAGTGACCTTAATACCCGGCGGCGAAATTTACCAGGCGTTGGAGAAAGGTGCGATAGATGCAACGGAATTCTCCTTGCCCGTGGTTGACCAGATGCTGGGTTTCGACCGGGTCGCAAAATATAATTATTTTCCAGGTTGGCACCAGACATTTACCAGCGCTCACCTGATTATTAACCTTGATACCTGGCGTGCCTTGCCTCCCTCGGATCAGGCGTTAATTGAAATGGCTTGTACAGCAGGGGTTATCCGCAATCTGGCCCGGGGCGAAGCATTACAGGGTGAGGTGATGAGCGGCTTTCCAGGTAAAGGAGTGACGCCAAAAAAACTGCCACTTGATATTCTGAAACAACTTCAGGTGGTGTCTCTGCAGGTGCTGGAGGAGGAAGCCCGCAAGGATGAAGATTTTGCTCGAATATGGGCTTCCCAGAAAACTTTTATGGCTAAATACAAGATCTGGAAGGACCATGCCTATCTACCACGGGATTTCGATAAGTGATCCTGGTGAGTAGTTTGCGCGTTTTGCATTCGGGTGATCCGGTTAATGACTAATCTTCCCCACACAAAACTATCCCGTGTTGTTGATGGCGTTATCCATAAAATTGGTGAGGTGGTGTCCTGGGTATGGATTGTCCTGCTGGTAGTCATAGTCATTAATGTCTTGCTTAGATATTTATTCTCGGAGGGTCGGGTTGAGTTTGAGGAAATTCAATGGCATCTCTACTCGGTTGGTTTTTTGCTGGGTATTCCCTTTGCATTTGTCACTGACTCACATATTCGTGTTGACGTATTACGTGAACGGTTCAGCGAGCAAACCCGGGCATGGATTGAGTTGTATGGGCTTCTTTTACTCTTTTTTCCTTTTGTCTTGCTCGTTGTGATTAATGCCGTGCCGTTTATATCTTATTCCTATGTGACATCCGAGATTTCGGAGGCGCCTGCAGGACTCGCCTGGCGCTGGCTGATTAAGAGCGTGCTGCTTATCGGTTTTGTCCTGCTGTTGATGGCAGGCATCAGCAGGTTATCTCGTGTTTTTTGCTATTTATTTGGCTTTCCCGGCCATGTTGATTCGGGAGACCCAGATGTCAGTCGGTGACTATCTTTCGGTCGCGATGTTTGTTGCATTTATTGCGCTTATTTTTACAGGCTTTCCCGTTGCATGGGTTCTGGGCGGCCTGGCGGTACTGTTTACAGCTATCGGTATTATTCTCAAAGTTGATTTTCAATTGCCCGTTGCAATTGATTGGGAGTATAGCTCTCTGGTTGTCGACAGAAGCTGGGATGTGATGAACAACTGGGTATTAGTTGCCCTGCCGATGTTTATTTTTATGGGGTTGATGCTCGATCGATCCGGGGTTGCACAAAGATTGATGACTAATTTCTCCCGGCTATTTGGAGGGGTGCGTGGAGGTATGGCTCTTTCAGTTGCTTTTATTGGTATTTTGCTCGCCGCCTCGACTGGTATTATTGGAGCCTCTGTTGTGTTGTTGGCGCTTTTGGGGCTGCCGCAGATGGAGAAATTGAACTATCAACCTGAATTAGCTGTGGGCACTGTTTGTGCGGTTGGTACTCTGGGAATATTGATTCCACCGAGCATTATGCTGGTGCTGATGGCGGATAGATTAGCGATGCCGGTGGGAGATCTGTTTTTGGGCGCGCTGTTCCCCGGTCTTTTGCTTGGTGGTCTATTTGTTGCCTACATTATTATTTATGCCTGGTTCCGTCCCGAGGTAGCGCCTGTACCTAAAGATCGGGAAAAGTTGAATTTTTCGATTTTGCTGGATGTTTTTGCTGCGGTATTGCCACCGGCTGGCCTGATAGTCACGGTCCTGGGTTCCATTTTCTTTGGTATTGCCACGCCGACAGAGGCAGCCGGGGTGGGTGCATTTGGTGCAACAATACTTGCCTGGTTTAACCAACAGCTAAATTTGGGTGTTTTCAGGCACGTACTGACTGAAACAACCAGAACCACCGCTTATATATTTGCAATATTCCTGGGCGCGACGGCTTTCTCGTTGGTGTTGCGCGGGCTGGGTGGTGATGAGCTGATTTCTGACATGCTAAAAGGCCTGCCATTCGAACCAACCGGCGTTATTATTGCCATCCTCTTTTTTACTTTTATTCTTGGCTTCTTTCTAGACTGGATTGAAATCACTCTGATCGTCTTGCCCCTTGTTAGCCCTGTTGTGCTTGATCTGAATTTCGACCTGGTTTGGTTTACTGTCATGTTTGCGGTTTGCTTGCAGACCTCTTTCCTGACTCCGCCTGTGGGCTTTGCCATATTTTACGTCAAGGGTGTGGCGCCCAAAGAAATGCCTGTCTCCACAATATATAAAGGGGTGACGCCCTTCATCGTTTTGCAGGTGGTTGGTCTTTGCATGATATTTTACTGGCAAAGTATTGTGACCTGGTTGCCTTCTATTTCGAACTAACGGTTTTTCCCATCTGGAGCTTGCCTGCCTTTAAGATATTTCCGGCTCTTTAAGTAGTAGCGAAAATCTGTTTCCAGCCGTTGCCAAATTGGGGGTCTGGATTCGCCATAGGACTGGGGTCGAGGTTTTATTTTCGCTAGTGCGTTAAGCCAATTGTCGTCTTCCTCATATCCATATTCAATCACCACATCCTTCAGTTCAGGATACCTTGCAAGTTGGAAGGCGATTCTCGGTAAGTGATTTTGCCATGAAGACAGATTCTGGTTTGAAATGGGTCTCAGGCCTTTAAGGGAGATCTCTGCCTTTTTGGATGCATTGGCATGTTGCTCATATTCTGAAAAATGATGGGTCTGGGTCAGAAACTTGAAGCTTTCGGCGACTCTTAGCTGCTCCTTATCAGGATTTTCTACCAGGGATTCATACCTGATTTGAATAAATCTTGGGTGGGACCTCAATGCCCTGGCCGCGAGTTCATAACGCTGCCACCTCTCGAAACTGGCAAAATAGATATCGGATTTTGATGGGTGAATACTGGTGATGACAGATCTTGGGTCTCTCAGCATGTAAATGACATAGAGGTTTGGATCTTCGATCAGTATCCGCCTGATGTGAGTGATGTCAGATGGCTTCTTACTGAGATACAGACCGCTGTGATGGCCAACGGGTTCAAAGATCGATTGTTCGTGTTCGCACCGTGCGTTGATTTCAAAGCAGGCTGCAATCATTTCTGTTATCAGGGTCGTGCCGCTTCGATGGCAACCTGTGACATGTAGCCGTTTAGTTGTTGATGGGGTGTTTGGCAATTTCAAAATTAGTACTTCCGGGCACCGGGCCAGGGCTGAATTTTCTCGTCGGGTATCGCATCCTCAAATTCTTCTTCTTTAAATACACTGAACCCCCTCGCAAGGTAGTTTGTTAATGCCTGTGGATGGTCCAGCGAACAGGTGTGCAGCCAAACCCGCTTTCCACCGATTTTCCATGCGGTTCGGATTGCGTCTTCAAGTAAACATTTTCCGTACCCCTGACCAATAAACTCGCCTAGCAGACCAAAATATGCAATCTCGACCTCACCACCTGACGCTTTTGCAAGCTCAAAGTATCCGATCGGCGTCGCTTCGAGATACGCTACCCAGGTCACCACATCGGGTTTTGCCAGCAATGCTTGCCACTGTTCATGGCTCCAGTCCAGACGCATATACCAGCACCAGTTTGCCCCGACAGCGATATACAAAAAACGATTGAGCTCCGGCAGGTTATGGTTGATTTTTTTCAGATCGTAAGGGCGTTCAACGATGGTGGCCTCAGTAGGAATCCGATTGGCATCGGTAATTTCCAGATGCCAGACTTTTATTCGTTTCTTCATAAATTTATTGGCAGCAAGTTAAAGAAAAGACATTTATCAGGTGTTGGTTGCCCAGCCACCAGAGAAGGGAATAACCTGACCCACAATAAAGTCACTTTTATCTGAAGCGAGAAACAGTGCCAGTTCCGCAGATTCGCTTGTTTTGGCAACCCTGCCGCTGGGGACATTTCGCTTTAGGTGCGTCTGGAATCGTTCAGTGGCGACCAGGTCATCAGGGAAATAGACCGGATTGCTGACATAATTTTGCGCGACTGCATTAATCTGGACATCGGCAGCCGCATACTCCAGGCCACTGGCTCTGATAAAAGCATTTTGCGCGCCGCGGGCCGCACAGTATGCACTGGAACCGGGAATTCCCCGGAGCGGGGCAGCGCTGGTGATAGCAACAATTTTGCCGTGACCGTTATTTACCATCAAAGGTGCAAAATGGCGAACGAGACACATAAGCGGCTCAACCATAACCTCAAACATACCCCGCCAATCATCGTCCTTGATGTCGGAGGTTGGGCCGTTGCAAGGCGAGTGGGCAAGATTGGCGACGACAATGTCAAAGTTCTTGGGAATACTCGCCAGATAGTCATCAAAGGCTGCCCCAACTGGTACCACACCTGGTACAGCAGTCACTGATGCGCCCTCGGCTTTGAATAATGCCTCTATTCCGGGGCCCATATAGTCACTGCTCTGGGTCACCAGCACCTGCTTGTCTTTTAGTCGATCATTCATTGCCGATCCTCTGTTTGTTGCTGTACAGGGCTTGCGCCTGGATTGCCATACCTGACAGCTAGTAGCTATTTAGTACCCGTTCTGTGGCTAATTCACCACCACCGCAAATTTTTGTAATAACTCAAGCGGCACAATTTCGAGCGCTCTTATGTGAGTGTTATTGAGAACAACCCTGGGCGCCATGCCTTTTTCAAAGGCCTCCATCCAGCGACCGGCGCAGAGGCACCAGCGGTCACCTTCGCTCAAACCCGTGAAGCCAAATTCCGGATGTGGTGTTGACAGGTCATTGCCGGCAAAGCGGGAATATTCCAGAAATTCCTGTGTGACCTCAATACAAACGGTGTGAGAACCTTGATCTTCCTTGCAGGTATTGCAACAGCCGTCCCTGAAGAAACCGGTGAGGGGGTCTTCACTACAAGGTGTGAGAGTGCGCCCCCAGACATTGAGGGCTGGTTCTTTTTCTATCTGATCCATCGGTTATCCGCTTTTATTCCAAACGGGAATCTTGCGTTAACTTTGATGATGAAGCAATGAGAGAAGGGTAATCGGTCATAGTCTCGTTAATTGAGTTGTTCGGGTCAGGGCCTTCCCCTGAATCTCCTGAATCGATTGGAATTGCTCTGGATTGATGCCGCTGTCTCTTCACCCACAATATTGGTGATTTCTTCCATGGAGCGCCCTCTGGCATCCGCAATCTGGTCCCGGCGCTGAGCCTGGGATAGTGATTCATTGTCTCGAATTTGTCCAATCTCCGTTTGTGTGGCTACTGAAACTTCATAGACCTCGGTCATTTCCCGGGTTGTATTACCATATCTTTCACCGATGCTAAGCAGTGAACGAAACGCGGGATCCTGTGAGCGAGAAAATTCTTTGTAGCGATCATCACCCAGGTAATTTTTTATTTCTTCCTGACTCACTCGTCGTTGTTCGCGGTAAGACTCCCGGTCACGCAAACGATTAAATTCACTACCTTCATGATTACTTCGGATTGAAAATATGTCACGGAATTCCTGCTCTGAATAATCAAAACTTGTCATAGTCTGTTTCATTCGATCAGAAAGTGTTGATTCCCGCAGTTGGTATTCAAGGTACTCGTCTGCGCTCAGGATTGACTGTAATGCTGCCTCAAAGTCTTCTGCTTCCTTGAATCGGTCCTCTCTCATTTCTGTGATGAAGCCGCTTTGGACTCTACCCCTGGCAGCATTTGAACGCTGCTTGAGTTCATAAATTGCGATCTGTTTGCCCGAGTCAAGGAAGGGCAAGGTGTCGTTTAAGGGTTTAAAGAGTGCTGCAAACAAGGGGTCGTCAACGATTTGGCTACCAAATGTGTCAAGCAGCACTTGTCGCCTGGCTTCTTCGTCTCGAAGCTGTCTTTCGTGTGCTGTTTGATTAGCTTCATCCTGAAGCCAGTATGGTGATGGGCCGGTTGTCCGAACATTGGAGAGTTGGTCCCTTGTGATCGCCGCAAGTACAATCTGGCGAACCAGATCTTCCGGATAAGCCTGGCTTCGGAGCATGGCGGCAAGCGAGGCATAATTACCCTTTTCGAATTCCCCCGGGTAATCCGAAAGAGCGGTATGTTCAGGTGATGCCATTGTGGGTTGTGCCGCTGAGTCGGTGGTAATTGGCCGCATGGTGTCCGGTTGTGCCATTTTGATGAGCTTTTGGTTCTGTGAAATAGTATTAGGAGGGGCGGCGGAGGAAGCTGAATTCAGCTTTTCGTAAAAGTAATAGAGGAAGCTGAGATTTAGCGTCACTGAAGCAATAATTAACAAATTTTTAACCATAGTCATTCCAGGAACAGGGGTTGTATTCAGTACACTGTTATCTATTCAGTGTTGTTGGACATTAGCCGAATTATACAGCCTGAGACAAATGTATCCCGGTTCTCGGAAGAATGGGTATTAGACGATTATCCGGACTAGTATTACGTTTATCGGAAAAACTGCCGTTATCGACTCGTTTGAACTAATTTGTCGGGTCTGGGTAGGAGTAGTTGCGGCAATGTTATGGTATCGACGTACGTCCAGGATCCAGTAATCACACAATATTAAATGAGTCTGTTGATGAATAAATTAACCCTGTCCCCAGGCCTTGGCCTGCTAATTATCTTCTTGTCATTCACTCAATCGGCAATCTCTGAACCCAGGTTATTTACCAGTTCATCGGAACCGACCCGGCTTATCGAGCTTTATACATCTGAGGGATGCAGCAGTTGCCCTCCCGCCGAGCGTTGGATCTCCGGCTTCACTCAGAACAAGGACCTTTGGCAGGGCACCATTCCGATCAATTTCCATGTCGATTATTGGGATTATCTTGGCTGGAAAGATCCATACTCCTTTTCTGAATTCAGCAAAAGACAAAGGATTTACAAGCGACAGGGGAATACTAAAAATGTGGCGACCCCGGGGTTTGTGGTAAGTGGACAAGGCTGGAATGGCTGGTTTCGAGGGCGTGATTTGCCCGGTTCATTTATTCAGTCCGATAAGGAGTTACAAGCGACCCTGAATGAACAGAAAGTTGAAGTGAAATTTGCAACGGATCAGCGGGACCGACTTGAGGTACATATAGCAATCCTCGGTTTTGGAATCACGACGGAGGTCAAATCCGGTGAAAATAGAGGTAAGAACCTCGGCCACGATTTTGTCGTGATAGGTTATAAAAACGAACGATTACAGCGTAGTGGTCAACTTCAAACGAAGGTGATGGATTTGCCTGATGTGGTTGCTGCAAAAACGACCAGGAGAAGCATGGTGGTCTGGGTATCAGAGCAGGATAACCCTGAGCCAATTCAGGTATTGGGCGGCTGGCTTTAGTCCAGACCCAGAAACAGGGTACTCTTGAGGGCCTGGTCCAGCTTCCGTTGCGACCAGCGATTCTCTGACTGTGGTGCCGACCCAGCCTGAATTGTTGTGCCATATTCCGCCGTTGTAATCTCAACGGAGCCATGGGAGTTGGCAACGTCGATGCTGTCGCCTTTGATCAGTGTCACATCCAGATCCTTGTCAGAAAACAGAAAGCCTCCCCAGAAATCAGCGTGACGTGCATCGATCACGGCGAGTGGGGTTCTAATTTCAAACTTTGGTTCGACTAACTGGTCGGCGCCACTGGTTCTAGCTCTGAATGTACCTGTGGTGAACGCCAGTTTTGCATCTATCCGGGAGTTTATTCCCCGCCGCGCATATTGATGAAAGACAAACTTGGTCGATGTACCAAAGGAGAGGGCTGAACCATCAATCATGATGATGTTGAGTCTGGACTTTGAGTCAGTGGTGACAATGTCACCCTCATAGATACGTGCCTGCTTGTCGAGGATATAGGTCTGATTGAGCCTGACCACATTGGGGAAACCCTCGGATGCTGTCACAGTACCGATAACAACAGGCGTCATTGCGTTTTTTGAATTCTGGCAGGAGGTCAAACAAAGGGCCAATGTGAATACCAGTGCGGCGTAACTAACCCCGGTACTCTTTGCAATTTTGAAAATTCTAATGTCTATGCTAAATGGAATAACCACCTGGGTGATAGTTTTGTTTAGCTTATCTGCCACGGTGCCTGTCTCGGTCATTTCCTCTCCGCTTGCCAGCATCACCTCTCCGCTTGCCGGTATCGCTTCGCGGTGTTTTAGGTCGCGGCGGTTTTGAATAAGGTGGCGGTGGCAGCAGCAGGTTTTCCGGTGGCTGTTGGCAGTTGAGAGGAACACCTAACAACTCTTCTATACTTGGCAACATAAATGAGTCATCTTCGCAGGCAAGACTAATCGAAACACCATCAGCACCGGCGCGACCAGTTCGACCAATTCTGTGAACATAATCTTCAGAATCTTCAGGCAGATTGTAGTTAACAACATGGGTGATGCCGTCAACATGAATACCTCGACCTGCGACATCGGTCGCGACCAGTACCTTGATTTCACCTGACTTGAATTTCTCTAATGTACTGATGCGCTTTTTCTGGGGGACTTCGCCAGTGAGGAGTCCAGAGTTGATGTTGTGCCGATTCAGTTTTTCCTCAAGCATCCGTGTGTCATCTCGCCGGTTAACAAAAACGATGACGCTGCCGACATGATCACTCATGACCAGATTATACAGCACAGTATATTTTTGATCAGTGGAGGTGAGATAAACCAGTTGCTCAACGGAATCGACGGCGATTTGATCCGGTTCGATATCAATATTTACCGGGTCCAGCGTCCAACTGGCGGAAAGTCGCTTGATGTCATCGCTGAAGGTTGCACTAAATAGCTGGGTCTGGCGGTTTTGCTTTTTTGGTGTTCGTTGGATAATTGCCTTTACATCGGGTATGAAGCCCATGCTGAGCATCCGGTCTGCCTCGTCAAGAATCAACATCTCAACCCTGGAGAGGTCAATGACCCGGGAACGACAGAAGTCGAGCAGTCTACCCGGTGTTGCGATAACAAGGTCTACATTGCCCAGCAACTGTTTTTTCTGTTTTTCATAATCGATTCCACCCACCGTCGCGACAACATCAAAGTCGGTATATTCGGAAAGCTGCTCGGCATCGCTGGCGATTTGCATGACGAGTTCACGGGTCGGCGCTATCACCAGGGCAAAAGGAGTCCCGGGCGGTCGTTTTTTGTGTTCGGGATTTTCAATATGATAAGTGATGACAGACAACAAAAATGCGGCGGTTTTTCCAGTACCTGTTTGTGCCTGGGCAATGATGTCTGCACCATCCAGAGAATGGGGTAGCACCTCTTTTTGAACAGGCGTACAACTTTGGAATCCCAATTTCTGAATTGCTTGCTGAAGTGCCAGTGGCAGGTCGAGTTCGGCAAAATCTGCAGGTAAACTTACAACCTCAGGTGGTTCATTGGTTTTCACCGACTTTTTTGGCTGACTTCGCTTCTTTTTGGTTCTTTCCGGATTTGCCTGCCGTTTATTGTCCGGTTTTGTTTGTTCCGCAGAAGGCGCAGTACTATCAAGCCTTTCTTCGGGTTGTTGAGTTGTATTGCGTTTAAATAGGTTGCTTATGAAACTCATATTGTTTGCCGGTTTACACTCGAGGGAAAATCAACTTGATTGATGTCTATGAAAATTAGCTAAGCTCTTAGGTAATGGCGTACTGACGCCAATTGAACACACACTACAAATACTTCGAGGGCTTGCTGCAACGAATCTAGTGTCGGATAAGTTGGTGCTAATCTGATATTTTTGTCTTCAGGGTCTATTCCGTACGGAAAGGTTGCACCAGCGGGGGTTAGTCTAACACCAACGTCCGCTGCGAGGGCGATAATTTCTCCAGCGAGACCTGGAATTGAGTCGAATGAGAAGAAATACCCGCCCCTGGGTAAAGACCATTCTCCAATTCCCTTGTGACCCAGGTGTTTTTTGAGTATCTCCGCCGTGAGATCAAATTTTGGCTTAAGTATTTCGGCATGTTTGGCCATGTGGCGATCTATCTCCTCGATATCCTTTAAAAACAGGACGTGGCGCAGTTGATTGACCTTGTCAAAGCCAATCATTGTTTCGGCCAGGTACTTCTCGAATGCTGTCAGCATTGCTCTTGAAGTCCCGAGAAATGAGATGCCTGCACCGGCGTAGGTTATCTTGGAGGTTGAAGCGAACTGGACCAGGTTGTCGGTGGTGCCCGCCAGGTGGGCAAGCACCATGATGTTGCTGAGCTTGTCCGGCGTTTTTGTCAGGTGATGTACAGCGTAGGCGTTGTCCCACATTATTCTGAAATTACTACCTGCAATGTTTGCCAGTTTCGCAAGCCGTGTCACCGCCATATCTGAATAGGTGTAACCGGTTGGATTTGAATAGCGGGGTACACACCAGATCCCTTTGATGTTGGGATCCTGTCGGACCAATGTTTCGATGTGATCCATGTCCGGGTCGGTGCCATCAAAGGAAACCGTGATCATTTCAATATCAAAGTGCTCACATAGTGTGAAATGTCGGTCATAACCGGGAGCAGGGCAGATGAATTTGATCCGTTGAGAATTATCCTGCCGCCATACAGGTAGCATAAATGCCAAATATTGATGCATGAGGGTGAGGCTGGCATTACCGCCTACGAGGATTTCTTCGGGATCGATTTCGAGAATCGCGGCGCCAAGCCTGCGCGCCTCAGGTATCCCCAACAAGCCGCCGTAGTTACGAACGTCGGTACCATCCTGCAGGATATAATGTCCATTCAGGATGCCGTCGAGCTTGTCAGAGAGATTGAGTTGTTCCGAAGAAGGCTTGCCACGGGTCAAATCCAGTGCCAGGTGGGCTTCACCAATTTTTGAATAGCGGGTTGCCAGTTCCTGCTCCAGTGAATCAAGTGCAGGCCTGGACATAGAGTGGTATTCAATAGGATGTGCTGACGTGGTCACGTTAGTTTGCGCTCCGTGATCTTGCTGATATGTAAACTGAATTTAACGGGTTTTAGATCCGACCTTGCCCTATTCCAATCTATTGGCCTCAAGAAAGTGAAAGCCCGGTCAACTCATCGACCCCAAGCATAAGGTTCAGGTTTTGGACGGCGGCACCCGATGCACCTTTACCCAGGTTGTCTAGTCGGGAGATGAGCAGAATCTGTTCGCTATTACCAAATACAAATATGTCCAGCCGGTTAGTATGATTGTTTCCCTGGGGATCAAGAAACCCGTTCTCCAACGAATCCATTGCGTTAGGCGAATGAACCTTGACACATTTTTCATCTTGATATCTGGCGTTAAGGACCTGATGTACCTGCTCGATGCTATCAATCCGTTCCATCGCCCGGCCACCAAGCGGGATGTTGACTAACATACCTTGATGGAAGTGCCCCACTGAAGGCATAAACAACGGTCGCTGCGTAAGGTGGGCGTAACGTTGCATCTCAGGTAGATGCTTGTGATTTAATTGAAGTCCGTAAGGACGGGCATACCAGAGATCATTTGGATGTGATATGGCGCGCGCCTCATAGTCCTCTATCATGGTTCGACCACCTCCGGAGTAACCTGAAACACCGTGTGCGTTGAAACCTGACTCCGGGGAAACAAGTTGCGCATCAATCAATGGACGAAGCGCTAACAGGAATGCAGTTGACCAACAGCCTGGATTAGACACTCGATGACTGGATTGAATCTTTTGTCGCTGATTTTCTTCAAGCTCCGGCAGCCCCAAATCCCATGAAGGGTCCACCCGGTGTGCGGTGCTGGCATCAATAAACTTTACCGGCGCATCTTCAGCCAGTTCAACCGAGCGCTTTGCTGCGTCATCCGGCAGGCATAGAATCACTATGTCGGCTGATTTGATGACAGCCTGTTTTATCGATTCATCTTTTCGATCAGCATCTTTGATAGCCAACAACTCAAGGTCTTCCCGTTGAGCCAGCCGTTCCTGAATTAGCAGTCCGGTGGTCCCTGCCTGACCGTCGATAAAAATTTTGTTCATTATGGTGGTGCCCAATAAGATTAGTGCCAATGATACTTGCGGTGTCCGTCGTGGATAAAGCCGATCATTCAAACGGATAAAACATGTAATTTTAGCACGGATTATTAAGCTTTTGTGTAGTGTTAGATACTAGGGAGTGAGCTTCTGGTGGATGGTCTCCAAATCGGCTATGCCGCTCACGGAAGGTGTACCCAGGTCGATATTCTGCTGGCAGACCCAACTTAAAGGCTTCGATTCAAAATGATGGTCCCTGAGGTAGTGAACAAATTTAAGCGTCCTGAATCCATCCATCCAGTCGTGAAGAAATTTTGCAAACACCGTTTCAGTGTTGATCTGTTTTTTTTGTTTGACGATGTCATCAAACAATCCGGATTGATTGCCCCATTCCAGAATCAGTGGCATAGGACTAAACACCCGGTCAGGTGCTGACTCATGCCAGGTCAAGGGCAAATTTGTTAATAGTAATTTCAATTGGTCAAAAATGACCGGCTGATAAAACAGGTACTCATCGAGTGGCTGATCCATTTTCATTATGCGGTCGATACTCGAGCCTGTTCCAAAGGGTGTGCGATGGGAGATTCGAGCATCCAGGTCTATAGCTTGACTCATGGCGGTAATAACCGGGCCCGTTTTGGCTAGTTTGTTCAGCAGGTAGAAGTCTTCACCGGCCAGGCGCCGGGGAACTCCCCGGACCAGGACATAGTTCGTTGCATTCACGGAAATTGTGCTGCCAATGGTGTGAAATGCATAGGGACTTTGCGCGTGTGCCAACCTGTTAACATAATAGAGCATTGAAATTTCATAAAGTAAGGTCGCCAGGTTTTGTGCCTCTTTTTGTGCCGGGGGCTGATTCTTTGATCTATTAGTGTGGCGATATGGCCATACCACAGCGGCTACGTCATCGGGAAATGTCTGGTCGAAATAGTTGGCAGGTAACACCGCATCGGCATCTGTATTGTGTATGAACCGGTCAGCCACAATACCCTTTCCGATCAGAGTGAGCGCAATATCAGCGCCAATCTTCCTGGCCAAACCTACCCCTTCCGCAGGGCTAAAAAGCAATCCCGTCGAAGCACGGTCGACCACCAGGGTATCGATTTTAGAGCTGGTCTCAGATAAACAAAGATTGTTTTTGTGTCGGTAGGGACAAGCAGTGGCGGCAGTCAATAATTCCAGAGTTTCAAGGTCATTCTCGTCACTTCGATTGATGACAAGTATGACCAGCAGCCCTTGCTGAATGTGTTTCCAGCACTGGATAAGGGACACCCAGTCTTCATTGCGGGCGGGAATGACAAGGCAGTGATCGTAGGATTTTGACGGCGTCGCTGCGATCACATTATTCAAATTTCCGCCGGATTCCGCGGGTTCATCCGAATACAGTTTAGCTGCAGTCTCCGCCTCCGGTTCCGCATACCGTTCGAGATACTTAAGCGTTTGTTTTTCCGGCTTTATGGCGATTATCCTTTCCTGATCTGGAGATGACCTGGTTGCCAGATTTGTTGGCTTACCCTTGATAGTGAGTTTTAGTGTAATCGGGCCCGGACCGTCAGTCCCGTAAGTACAGTTTTTTCAATATCCAGCCACTCTTCCAGCCGGGTGTTAACCTCGTTTTTCGGAAAATAGATTGTTGCGAGATCCACAAACAAATGGTGGTGATTGCTCTCGGAACGAGCGAGTGTGCTGTAAAATGTTTGAATTTGAGGTGAGACATTTGCCGCCGCAATCCGCGCAAATCGTTCCGCACCCCGTGCTTCTATAACAGCGGCCGATAGCAGGCGATCGAGGAGATATGGCTCCTTCCCGTCCCTGAGATGTCGCCGCATACCGTTAACGTAAAGATCCTTCTCGTCTCCGGCAGGTTGTAAGCCGAGGGATTGCATCAAGCGGACGACTTGCCTGAAGTGATTGAGTTCTTCCAGTGCCAGATCAATCATTGCATTCAGAATATCAGGTTTGTCCGGATAGTGAGCGACCATGGACATTGCCATCGCCGACGCCTTACGTTCGTTAGCCGCATGATCCTGCAAAAATGCGTTGAAGTCTGCTAGCACAGCGATTAGCCATGCGTCAGTGGATGGCTCGCGAAGTTGTCCGTAGAGGCCCGGGTTTTGCACCTCGATCACGGTCACAGAATTTCCTGGAAGAAGGCTGATATTTCTGTGATTTCTTCGAGGCAAACCTGATGCTCCATGGGGTAGTCAAACCAGCGCACGTCGTAACCGAGCCTAATCAGGTTCTCCCGCGAGGTTGCTGCGCGACTGATCGGAATCATTTGGTCATGGGTTCCATGTGCCATCAGTATGGGTATTGCCAGATTGCTATCGTTTTGTTCTTTTTCAGCTGCGGCAAAGTCGTTGAGATAGGTAGATAGTGCAACCACGCCTGCAAGTCGATGCTGACAACGAATGGCTGTATGTAACGCAACAACTCCACCCTGGGAAAATCCAGCCAACACAATTCTATGACCTGGGATGCCCCGGGATATCTCATGATCGATAAAGTCCAGGACATATTTGGCCGATGTCTCTATATCGTTGCCGTCACCTTTCTCGCTGTGAAAAGAGAAATCGTACCAGGCTCGCATTTCGTCACCACCATTGATGCTGACCGGACGTTTGGGTGCGTGGGGGAATATAAACCGGATGGGCAAGGAATCAGGG
>Ga0206123_10002078_pt1 | contig 17880 bp, 10 predicted proteins | sample Helgoland_Spring_2_FD_160086 | JGI IMG/M metagenome (GOLD analysis project Ga0206123, IMG submission 160086) | Pelagic subsurface seawater microbial communities from Kabeltonne, Helgoland, North Sea - Helgoland_Spring_Bloom_20160316_1 | ecosystem: Environmental > Aquatic > Marine > Epipelagic ...
ATTGGATAGTAGCTGGGCATAGTGAGAATTGGAGAAATCATCCCGTCTCTTTTAAGGCTCTCTACTAAAGGTTCATTCAGCCCTACATTATGTATATTATTTTTTATAGTGTCCGTTTCAAGAAGCCACTGAATGGATTTAACGCTCCATTCAGTAGGAGGTATGGCAACTAATTCGGCTGTCTCTTTCTTTATTCTTGTACTTGCCACTGTAATACCTCTAAAAATTTTATTATATTATACTTTAAGGCTGAGAGTTTGTCAAGAACTATTTTTATAGTGCTCCAATTTTCACTCTTAGGGTATTACTTGAATCCCGTATCTCAATAGCAGTTGTCGAAAAATAAATACCTGCACTTCCTGACGCAGCATTAGAAATTGCGAGCTGACCGGCTGTAATACTGTCGGCGGCCATTTGAGTGGCTGTAATACTATTTGCGGTAATATAATTTGCACTAATAGTATTAACCGTTAAATTATTAAGTATCATATTTCCAGTAATGCCAAAATCACCTAGAGTCATTGTTCTCTTCGTGGCATTAGTAACACTTCCTATAGTATCGGAAGAGAGAACATCGATTACTTCCGTGCCAGTAGTGTTTATACTTCTTGCAGTATAGGCTGGATGGCTATAACTTGTAGCAGTAAACGCTACAGAAGTAGTTCCTTGCCTGCTCAGAGTAAGAGTGTTACCACTAACGCTAGCATTTGTAACATTGTTTGTAGGAAGAGAATAATTATTAGCATTCTCCTCTACACTTAGAGCAGCTCTTGCTTGAGCAGGTGACCACGAACGACCATAATTATCACTTCCGTTTGTACCAGTAAAGTAACCCATTGTGCCGCTAGAAGCACTGTTTGCAAATGTTCCTGTTCCATTGTAATAAACTGCAAATATATAGCCATTGGCCTGTCTTCTAACAACCGAATTAGCACTTGCTGCTGTATCGATTGTATATGGAAAACTATAATCATTCGCTCCATCTGCTACATTTAAAAATGTACGAACCGTAGCCGCACTATAACTTCTATGATAATTATCTGTCCCCCCTTGTTTACCTACTAGATAACCTAAAGTAGTGCTTACATCATCTGTAGTATTTATATAGCTATTAAATATATAGCCGCTTGCATTTCTTTTAACCAGCGTATTAGCTGATGCAGAGACACTAGATATATTATCATTAAAGCCTGATAATGCAATATTCGCTTTTGTTAATTTTCTTCCTGTACCTACTGTATCTACTACTACAAAATAGTCCCCGTGACCATCTGTCGTAGAAGTACTTAATTCATTTAAGTTTATATCAATATTTATAGTTTCATTAGAGGATTGATTCGTAGTAAATACATTGTTTGGAGTTATATTAATACCAGTTCCAGCCCCTAAAGTTATAGAAGCATTATTAGCGGCGGCGTGTGAAGTATAGCCGTTAGGGTTACTTGCAGGGTAATAATAAGAACCGTGTTGTCCATCAAGTAAATCAGCATCTAAGCCTGAACCTGAACCATCAGAAGTGCTAGTCCATATTTCTCTCCACCCTGGGGCGTAGCCTGACCCTTGGTCATTATATACAAACATCTTACCTGCTGAACCGCCAGTATTAGGCGCAATTGCAAGAAGAGTAATATTACCTCTAGTGGTATCACTAGAATTATCTGTCCAAGTTAGGAAGGAAGCTCCTGCGGTTTCTGTAAATCTACCCGCATCTGATAAATCAAGATTTCCTGCATAACTCCATGAATGTTTAAACATAGAGGAGTATGAATCAAATCCTCCATCATTTTCTATTTCGGCAATTAAACCTGCAGTGCTTGCAGTACCTGTAAATGCAGTTGTTCCAAGAGATCTTATATGATCTAAGGGTGTTTTTGCTGCTAAAAGAGTGTTTGTTTCTGTTTCTGTGTAGTATCTACTATCATGAGTGTGAGAATCATTCGCAACAACAATTGCATTGTAGGCTCCGGAAACATCTCCACCGAAGTTAGTAGTAGTTCTTAAAACGGTGGAATCTACGGCGACAGAATCAGCAGCTACAGAAATACCGGTACCGGCTCCTACATTAAGTGTTGGAGTTCCAGACGTTCCTCCACCTGTTAAACCTGTACCGGCTGTAACGCCATTGATATCTCCAGTTGATCCAGTAGCTACAGCGGTAACTCTACCATAAGCATCAACAGTAATGGTATCAATCTTAGTTGAGTCGGTTGTAGAACCATAAGTACCTGCTCCTACTCCTGCAGTGGCAAGACCTACAGTATCAGCAGCTACAGAAATACCTGTACCGGCTCCTACATTAAGGGTTGGAGTACCTGACGTACCTCCACCAGTTAAACCTGCACCGGCTGTAACGCCGTCAATGTCTCCAGTTCCTCCAGTAGCTACAGCGGTAACTCTACCATAGGCATCAACAGTAATAGTATCAATCTTAGTTGCGTTGTCTGTATTACCATAAGTACCTGCCCCTACTCCTGCAGTGGCAAGACCTACAGTATTAGCCGCTACAGAAATACCGGTACCGGCTCCTACATTAAGAGTTCCTACCGACTTAGTTAATCCATTACCTGCTCCGATTGCTGCCTGTGCACGAGCATTTGTGAACCAAAGATTCACAGGAGAGCCATCTTCTCCTATATCATCAGTTACAAGAGTTATAGAACCCCCAAGGGCTAAAGCTTTTGAATTAACGGTTACAGTACTCTCAGTAAGAGCCATAGTACCCGTACCGCTTGTATAAGTAATTCCTGATCCTCCGGAAAAAAGTCCTCTAATACTAGAGTCTGAAAGTCCGTCTATTGTAGCTACAAAATCGGGGCTTGTTCCCGTAACAGATAAACTAAGATTTGTTCCGAAATTTAAAGTTGGAACATTTGCTCCTTCTTGGGTTCCTGAGTCTTGAATAAAGGGTATTCCTGAAGCGGCATTAACAATAGAGTCTTCATCAATAGTTACCCCCGAAAGAACAAGATCTGCACCATCCCACAGTATGTGTTGGGAAGAGTTACCAAAAACAAAACGACCGTTATCTAAGTCAATATGCGCCCCCGCTTCACTGCCTGAAGGCGCGGAATTAGCGTCAGGAATTGCATTTGCTCCCGTATTTTTCATTGTTCCAGCTGTTATATTACCTAAATTCGCTGTAAAAGCGGACAATTCAGTAACAGTAATGTCAACCGCTGTAATAGTATTAGAGTCTAAAATATTGGAAACAATAGAATTAGAACTAACCATTGATGAAGTAATACTATTTGCAGCGATTGCCGCAGAAGTAATACTATTTGCAGTAATTTGAGCTGCAGTAATTGAATTAGCAGCAATTAGGTCTGCAGTAATCTGGTTTGCAGCAATTTGATCTGCAGTAATTGAATTAGCAGCTAACTTGTCCGTAGTAATTGCATTTGCAGCAATTTGATCTGCTAGAATTAATTGAACATCTAAGAGTGCTGAAACTACACTAGCTGCTGAAACGTGTCTTGCTATAACAGTATTTGAGGCAATTAAGTCAGAATTGATCTGGTTTGCAGCGATTAGATCTGCAGTAATCTGATTTGCCGCTATCTTGTCTGTACTTATGGTTTCAGCGATTAATAAAGAGCCATCTACTATTTCATTTTGCTGGGTCCAGGTTCCAGAGCCTACATAAACCCATACTGCTTGTGCTGTAGGAGAAGCTTCTGTACCTAGGAAAAACCAAGCTTGATCTTTATAAACTGCGGCTCCTGGACTATTTGCCCAGGCTTGCCAAGCCGCTTCAGCTAAAGAAGAAGTAGAAGGTAAAGTAGATACTGGAACATTCCAACGACCAGCACCTCGTTTCCCACGAATAGCTTTTGTAAATGTCTGTTGTTTTGTGAAAGTTACTAAGCCTTCTACGCTAATTAAAAACTCAATAGAAGCTTCGTCTTGAGTATCTGACATAGTACTAGCTTCGTTTATAGTAGCAGTAGTACCAGAGTGAACTATAGTACCAGCAAGAATATTACTTACAGCGTTTACAGTAACACTGAATTCTCCTGGACCAGGAATTCCAGCAGTAGCACTTAGTATAGTAGACCCCTTACTAACTTTAACAATTGCGCCGGTATTAGTATAAGATTCTACTGGGTATTCAACAGGGCTAACAGTTTCATCTATTCCAGCAGCAAGACTTACAGCTTCATTAGTAAAGTTTACTACATAACCATCATCACCTTTAGTTTGTACATAGATATCCGCTGAGTAAACACTACCCGACCTACTTATTTCCGCGAGAATAACGTCTTTTGATATATCTGGCACAAAAGTTTGTTTAAAACCATAAACCCCGCTTTGGGTACGTAGAAAAGGAAACTTTACTGTCATGGCGGTGTTGCTGAAAATTTCTACAATTTCTCTATATTCAGAAGAGGCTACTTCTGTACCAGCAGCAGATCCGGAAGAAACTTTAATAAAATCACCTACAGAGAAATCCGTTGTGAACGAAGTTCCTGAGCCAGTGATAGTATCAGAGCCAAAGAATGTTTCAACTGTACCAGAGATAGCAGTAAGCCCATTATTAGAAGCACCCAATTCTTTTACATAAGTAGTTCTAGTAATGTTGGAGCTAGGGTCTTCGGCTATATTATCAATATGTAGTTGAATTGCTTTCCAAGGATCTCCACCACTTTCAGCGGAAGAAGCATCATATAATAAATACGCAACTCCCCCATCTGCTAAAGAAATAAAACTCTGTTGATTAAATAAAGGACTACCAGCAGTAGAAAAGTAGTCGATACCTGAAGGAGGAGAATAGCTATAAATAGCATTTTCCAACACCACTAATGCAGTAGAGGAGTTGAAGGAAATCGGGGATGTAATAAATCCACCTTTTGATAGCCTGCTAAGCTTACTTACTTGAGGGGGAGCTGTAAATATAGTTCTAGTAACTGAAGTAGTGACAGAATTAGTAGAGGGTTCCGAGTCACTTTTCGTTATAATACCTACTGTATAAGTTCCCGCAGAAACGTTATCAATTTCTAGTACGTTACTCGATGCAGGAACAAATACCCTAGCTGTATCGTCCGCATATATAGAATTATTAGTAGTAGTTAAATTATGTACTACCTCATACCCTTTTAAGAATCTGTAAGGTCTAGTACTTACTAACCCGTTTGAGTCTGTATAAGATTCTACGGCGGGAGTCCAACTAATTCTGGCTTTCGTAGCAGTACCCGAAGCTTCCTCTGAAGAAGAACCATCAGTTACTAACTCTATAGAAATACTGTCTACAGCAGGAGGAGGGGAATTTCTTCCTGCTTCGGATACATAAGTAGTCGTATAAACAGGAGAGTCTATATCTATCTCATCGAATTTCTCTCTAGTATACTGAGTAGCGGCAATAGAATACTTGAATCCGTCTTCTTCCGTGATACCAGCTATTCTAAATTCTCTAATTTCCGGAGAGTTGACATCGTCTTCTCTGCTAATAGCCCAAATAGTGTCTTGGGCGGGAGCAGTTGAAAAGGCTCCTGAAACAGAAATCGTAGAAGCAGAAGTAGTAGAATTAGTGATTGCTTTTACTTCTACCCTTGAATTTTTATTATACTGTACTAATACTACATCTCCGGAATCATCGAGTAAGTTTATTCCTTGTTCTTCAGATATTAATGGGTTCGCATCCTTATCTTCGAGAAGAACGGCCCCTCTAGAGTATGTCTGACTATTTATAGTTGCAGTTTCTTGCTGAAGGAAAAATGATGGTTCTGTAAAAATTAAGTATAAATTACACCCCGTCCCTAGAGTACCAGACCCAGGAAAATCGACGGTTCTATCCAATACTATAGAAGTAGTAGTAGACCCAGTGGATAATCTACCACTAGCTTCAAAGTCTACGGACTGCCTATCCTGTATATTTATAACGTCCCCTGGGCGTAAAAATGAAGCATTCATAGACGTTGTAAAACTAACAATTTCTGTTTCTGTAGTATCTGTTGCTAAGTGCCATGCAGCAAGTCTTCTTGCCTGCCCTTCTGAAGTACAACCAAAAGCTACTACGTCTTTGGACACAATCCTACCCTGAGAAATCATGTTGGCAGTGTCATCTACAGTAATTGTTGTTTGAGCATAAAATTGATCAGGGTCTGTCCAAGTTGCATTAACCTGATTAGTTCTTGCTCTTTGTCCCGTGTAGGAATAGTTAAACAATCCATCTTCTACGTTACCTTGAGTAAAAGTATACACAGGTTCTTTCGGTTTATCTTGAATAGCGGTTATTTTTCCGTCAATCCAAAACATCATAGATCTAAAAGTACTCGCAAGGTCTTTTAATACTTTGTAGCTTTCTTCTTGAGAATTTAAATATACATTACAAGCAAATCGAGGTTCTAGTCCTCCTTTCCCGTCAGGAACTACTTCGTCACAATATCTAGCAATTTGATACAAAGAGTAAATATCTATATCACTATCTTGAATAAAGTCTCCAAGACCATATTCTTTATTGGTAAGAATATCATAAAATACCCAAGCAGGATTATTAGTATAAACTAATTCTTGACGGAACCCTCCTGTCCAAGGTTGATAGGCAGATTCTAATACCCCGGTACTAGTGTTTCTAGTATATTCTGCTTGATATGTGCCGAGCTCTTCCCTAGTAAAATAGTTATTCGGAATTCTTATTTTCTTTCCGCGTAAATGGTATGCCCGGCTAGGAGGCTGCGCGAAATCCTCTGCTGCAAAACCTACAACTGCATAAGCACTTCTCGGAAATGAAAATTTTTCTTCAATAATAGCCTCTACTAGTTTTAGTCTAGCAGAGGAGATAAAACTATTATTAGCGTAAGTATAATCTCTTACATTGTCTGGGCTAATTCTTCTTACTTCTATCTGCCAATCATGTAAAGGTTGTAAATCTTTTAGACTTATAGAAAATTCAGATACAAATGCAGTATTTTGACCCTTCTTCTGTATGAGTGCTCTACCGCTCTCTCCTGAAGGAGTGCTTGCTCGGTATCTAGCATCCTTACTTCGCATGTAGAAATCTTTATACTGATCGAATTTATCGTAGCTGTTGGAGGTTTCACCATCGCCTACATTCCAGAAATGTAGTTGCCCAGACTTTAAAGAATCTATAAACTCAGAGCCACCATAATCATTACCCCACACAAGTCGTTTAGTAAAACTAGCTTGATTAGGAGAAGTTTTGTACTGTAAAATAATTTGGAATTCTGCATGAGCGTACCTAGACTCTCCAGTGCCGCCAATTAATTGTAGGCCAGCAGGAAACTCAATTTGAACTTTTAGTTCGTCAATCTCTTCTTTAGAGTTTTGTCCGAAGGAAAATGCTGAAGACTGTACTATAGTAGCAGAAGCTGTGCCTCCTACCCCGTTACCGTACCAGGTTAAATCTTGATTAGATCCCAGAATATAAGAAGCTGAAGGAATTCCGTATAACTCATTATAGGGGAGTTGATTTAAACTACCCCGCTTTAAATGAGCAAAAGAATTTTTATAAGTTAAGTTACCTGTTCCTGTAGTCGTAGAAACTATTGAATAGGAAAGTATTGCGGTAGCGTTAGTGACATTAGTCTCTACAGCCGAGTCAAGAGTCGCGGAATTTTCATCTGTTACAGAGGAGAGTCTAGAGACTTCATCTATAGAAACGGCTGTTCCTGAATTAACAGTTGTTTCTATTGAAGGGTAGATAGAAGCTTTTTCTTCGTTGGTGCCGAAAAAAGAAGTAATAACACCTCTATACTCTTCACCGTCGGGACCTGCTCCAGGTATCCTAATAGTGTATTTTACATTATCATTTATATTTGCAGGGCTTAAATTTTGAAAATCTTTAGTATGTTTTTCCTGAAAAAAGTTATTAGTAGCTACAGATATTTCTTGCTGCCCCTTTTCGGCAGAGGCAGAGAGGGTAGTAGAGCGTCCGGCCCCCTTTATTTGAATATACCTAACTCCGTTTGATAAATTTACGTTAGAAAACAACCCTGCAGCGTTAGTTACCGCAGTGCCGGAAACTGACAGTTTACCCGCTCTAGACTGTATATTTTGAAAGGTTTGAGTATCTACTAAAGATACTCCATTAAAATATACGGAGGATAAACCGGCCACTAAACCTTCTATCTCTCCTTCAGCAATTAGATCCGTTATAGACCCGTATTGATTCTCGGTATCTCTTCTGGTTCCTGCAGCAGAGCCGTTGGCGCCGTTAGGCCCACCTCCGATATTTCCATTTATCATCTTTTTTTCCCTTTAACTATAAATAGCGTCTATATCGCTCAGGTTTATGAAATCTTTTACTGCATCAAGCCAAACTAGGTTGTTTCCATTGACATCTGTATATACTTGCCCTTCTGTACCTGGGGTTCCTCCTAGTGCCTCGAAGTTTCTAAAAGAAGATCTAAAAGGAGAATTAGAGTAAAAAGAACTAATAGGCATTCCACCTACTATCAATTCTCCATATAGAATGGGTACGGGTAATCCCTGCTTACCATTATTGCTAGGACCACTAAAGAGATAACTATCATTTTTATCACCATCGCTTTCAGGTCCTGGGGCAAGAAGTTGGGTAATACCTGTTAAAGCTAAATTAGTTGCTACAGAAACAGCAGCAAGGCCAAAAGCATTTAATCCTCCCGCTCCCGCAACTTGAACAGTTCCGCCTGCTAAAGGCGCTGAAGCAGAGTTGAATAGTAAAGCCTGGCCCCCTGGCGTAAACATAAGAGCTACAATAGCTATAGCAGCCAATATTTTTGCCCCACCACTTTTAGAACCTGAAGGCACTTCTGTGATAATAATATCTTCCTCGTTTAAAGAAAGAAGAAGCTCTTCTGGATTTTCTAAAAATTCAGAACCTCTTTGTATCTCAAAACCTACGTCAGCTTCTACTGCATCAGTTAAGTATTTTCTAAACCCAGGAGTTTGGCACTCTATGAGTTTAAAGATACTTGCTATATCCTTACACTCCGTTGTCCATTTTTCTCCGAACTGAGATAGACCCCCATTTAAATAAACTGTTTGCATCTTACGTATCTCACTATATGCTGACCCCAACCGGAGTGTATGGATTCTCTACATGAAAGCCTATTTACTGCATGGTGAAGAAATAAATCTTCCCCTAAATAAACCCCGCAATGATTTGGGACATTACAAAACACGCTAAAAATAATTCCATCGTGCTCCTGCGGTTTTTCTACTTCTACAAATCCAAAGTTCTGGAATAAGTCATCAAAGTAGTTTAATCCTTTATCCCACCAATCATCTTCAAATAGTATTGTTGGTAGTGTTAAATCTAATTCTTGTTTATAATAATCTCTTACTAGAGAATAGCAATCGCTCTGTCCAAACTCATAATCTCTACCAAGTAATTTATTTCTTACATTTTTTGGTGTATACTCATATTTTTCCATGCTAGGTAAAGAGTAAATAATATATGGTATACCTAAAAAGTCACTCGTCTTTATATCGCTTTCGCTAGGCTCACAGCTTACATCCGGATGGCTATGTACTATTGCATGTATATCACCGAGTAAACTTGCTCTTATATAATCTTTTGCGGATATTACAAAGTCTTCTTCTGGCTTTACTGCAGTGTTTTCACACGACATCCATACTATTTTGCCTCGTTTATTTATTAGTATCCCACAACCTTCTTCTGGATAAACACTAATTAGATGCTCTAATATTTCTTTATCTTTGTTTAGCACCCGGGAATCCTCCAAAGGGTAAATATTGTTTAGTCTTATCTACAGCTACTCCGCCAGTAATAGTTGAGTGTATCTTTGATTGAAACCTTAAAGAGCAGGAAGTTACTTTCTTACCACAAATATCTCCAGAAGTCCAGTAAGCTCCTTCTATAAAACTAAACGCATTCGGTGAGATAGTAGTATTTGCTGTTGCGTATCTTTTTGCTCTCCATAAATCACCGGCAGTCGATAGTATATAAGTGTTATGGCCAACTTGTCTATAAGTATATGCTGGATTAGTAGTTCCGAAAGATACTTCGGTAGTGTATACCCTAACTCTTCTCCAGTAAAATTTATCAGAATCAGAAGGCTGAGTAGGGTTGGAAGCTTGGTCTCTTACTGCCTGCCAATAATTAGTTGCTGCAACAGAGGTAGTACTTCCATCTTGATTAACTCTATCTATGTTAGTAGAAGTACTATAATAAGCACCTTTTGTAACACTAGATCCTACAGTAGAGAAAGATATTGTTATTGGAACTATATACTCATCATATTCATTCATATATATAGCATCTCCCCCTGCAGTAGTACCTTCACCCAAAGTTTCGGACTTCCAAGTGCAGCCTCCGCGAGGAGAAGAATTATTCACCCCTTTATACTTCCAAGGGCAAGCTCCTCCTACTACGATTCTTCTAGGTAACATAATTCCTGCTAAATCAAAAGGTGCCGCCAGTTCAAAAGTTGCTGATATAATAGTTTTAGACTTTAACCTATCAATAACATATACTATTTTTGGGAATTCTACGGGAGGATTCCCTGCGCCGGAATCGTTAGACTCTCCCACTAAGTATTTTTTAAGAGTAGTTCTTCTAGTAAGTCTTTTTCCTATAAGGTCTTGAAAGTCTAAGCCTCCGATAGCATCTTTAAATACGCTCTCAATATTTGCTACTGTTATCTCGGGACGAGAATAAGCTCCGTCGCTAGAGATATCGAATCCGTCTGCTTCAAGTGGCAGAGCTTCATAAGTTTGAACGGCTCCTGCAGAATCTCGAAATTGTAGCTCTGTTAAGTCATCGTCTAAACCCGCGAAGAAGTGTGCAAAACTACCCGAAGAATATTCTAGGTCATACAATACTACTAGTTCCGAACCAGGATCTTGTAGCTGTACTGTTTTTATGATGTCGCTCATGCTTCATATACTCTTCTAAGTGTTGCGGTACAGGAACCAATATTTAAATTATAGTATACTTGATTATAATCTTCGCAGACTACTTTCACGGTTGTTTCATCTCCAACACCGTCTGGGTCAGGAATAGTGAAATCAAAGGAAGTAGTACCTCCTTTAGAGTCTAGAAAGTCTACAATATCATCTATTTCTTGTGTAGGGCGATTATTAAAAGATACGTTAAAATTTTGCATAAGAGTGTTGATACCCTCTTTTAATCTTTGTTCATATCCATCCCCAAAAGAAACTTTTAGTACTCTTGGTTTTGTTTTCTTCGAGAAATTTCTGTCTGGAGTTACAAAGCCAGAAGCTCCGCCTACATTAATACCAATTGTCATTATGCTGCTCCATAAGGGCTAAGAATCCCGCCTGGCCGCTTCTGGCGTTGTAGCTCTTCTTGTACGGCACCAGCAATAAGTTTACCCATATTGGCCCCCATTTGCCCATCACTATTAGACTGTGATTGTGAGTTGCCTTGCCCGTCCATAGACACGTTCACAGTAACATTGTTATTTTGTCCCATACCGGAGCCCATATTCACTGGAATAGCTTTGCCATCTGGAAGAGGTACTACTGCTTCGTTCATTTTCCCTTCACCTACAAGTCCGACAGTGGGCCGTTTTACAACACCTCCGTTGGCATACCCAGTAACTCCTCCAGGCATAATACCTCCAGCAGCGGCCCCGAAGATGCCTGCAAATAGACCGCCTAAGCCTCCGCCTCCGCCTCCAAAGAGTCCTCCTAGTAAATCTGGAAGACCTTTAAAAAGTCCCATTAAGCCTTCTCCGAAACTTCCAAAAAGATTTCCCATTTTCTCCAAAAAACCTCCTTCAGAGTTCTTATCGAATACAGCTCCGAAATCGTTAATAAACTGGCTAAATATTCCTCCAGAACGACCGCTGCCAGAAGCTCCTACAGTTACTGTCCCTGCTGCTTTACCCTTAAGTTCCTCAGTACTAACAGTAGTAGTTTTCTTTCTACCCAATATTTTTTCCCAGAAACCTTTTTTATCTGCGGAAGGCGATACAGCTGAAGTCAGATTAGGTGTAGTGCCTGCAGCAGGCGGTGCCGTTATATCCGTAGCTGAAGAAGAAGCTGTAGTGGTTTTAACACCAAATACTTCTGCAATATGATTACCTGCAGCTACTATACTGTCGAACATTCTTTGGGGCAAAGTTACATTCTCAAAAACTTCTTTGATTTTTTCATCTACAGTTTTTCCTCTTGGTTTAATAAGATTAATAATACTAGTAGTCATTTGTTTTGCTAAAGTATCCGCTACGTTAGTAAGAACCCCTTTAGTTATATTAAGGGCAAAATCCTTGAAACTTTTCTCTGTACCCTTTATAAGGGCAGCTATTCCCGACTGAAGGTTACTTTCAAAAGCCTGAAAAGCATTATCTGCTAGTTCTTTCATAGCCACTGATTGTCTTTGTATAATATCTAACTCTACTGTTTTTAATGCAATGGACTGTTCTAAAGTACCAAGTTGATTTTTTCTAGTAGTATCTATTGCTAGCTCAGAATCTAGTATTTGTTTCTTTCCTGCTTCATCTGCTGCTTGGTACTCTAAAAGTTTACCAGAATCATTAAGTACTGCCCTTATCAAGTTTTTTATTTTATTTTGGTCGGACACTATTTGAGACTTTTTATTAGAAATATCTTTTTCTAAACCGAGTTGTTCTTTTTGTAGGTTAGTAGCTCCTAATAAACCTCTTGTGTACTTTACATTTAAGGAATTTAAGGTGCTTGCGAGTTTTGTTTCCTCTCTAGTTATAGCTTGTATAGTAGGAATAGTTTCCTTTAATGTTTCTAATCTTTTTTGTTGGGCGGCATCTAGAAATGTTTGCTGTTTTTTTAAGTCTTCAAGAGATTTAAGCTCACTTTTTAGCGCCCCAAGAACTCTTTGTGATTCCGTGTCTGGATAAAAACTATTGAAGTAATCTGCAGTGCTTTTTTCATTAGCACTTCTCTGTCTTTCGGCGTCTTGTATAGCAGCGCCTAAACCTCTAAAAGCTTTACGAGCCGATAATAAATTATCAATAGATGCTTGAGTACCATCGAAATCTTTTATAGCTTCTAAAAAGTTTATAACTGCCGGAGTACCTGCTAAAGCAGTAAAAGATAAATCTTCTAGTTCTTTCTTTTCCTGCAGTATTCTAGTCCCAAAAGCTTTTAAAGGCCCCTCTCCTTCTGCAAGAACTTGAAAAAGATTCTGTGAAAGACTTGTTACTCTTGTAAATTCTTCCTGGGCCTTTTCAAGTTCTTGACTTAGACTCGCTGTAAAAGAAAATCCTTTAGTTAGAGTAGCCTTTTTTTGAATTTCGAGAAGTTCATTTATCCGCTCAAACAAAGGTAAAGCTTTTTCCTCTTGTTCTTCTAGATTGGCGGTTAAAGTTCTCTGGGCGTTTGCTATATCAAGAATAGTCTTTTTAGTTAGTTTTCCTTCGTCCTGAATAGCCCCAAAAAGCTCAGATTCTGGGATATTGTTTAAAACATTGGCGAAGTTCATAAGAACTCTAGAGGTCTGTTGAGTTTCTTCGTATAGAATATTCTGAACTTTTGCAAACTGAGTAATCTCTGCTGAAGCAGATTTAACTTTTTCGGATAATCTATCCGTAACAGAAATAGCTTCTTCAGTTGCCTCTTTTGTTTTGAAGAAAGAATATACTAGCCCACCCAATACTGCTATTAAAGCCACCCAAGATAAAACACTTAAAGCTGTCGCAATAAAACCTCCAAGAGCTGCGGCTCCAGTTGCTAGAGTAGCGAACATTCCTGTACCAGCTACTGCAATCCCAAAGAAAGTTATTTTTGCTTTTGCGCCTAGAATACCAAAATCAGCTGCCATTTTATCTGTACCAGCTTTATTAATAAGAATCATTTGGTCTATGGTTTTTATGAGGTCAGCTCGGATCTGAGCATTCATAGTTTTATAAACGCCTAATTGTTTAACGGCTTGTCGTTTTATAGATTGAAGTTGCTTAGTCTCCACATTCTTTTGGTCTCTCAGTCTATTTAACAGAGATCTTTTATTAATTACTGTTGTTTTTTCTATTGTCTTTATTTGTTCGGAAGCAGTATGTCTTATTTGTTTAAGTCTTTCCTTAGAGTCCATAGACATAAGAGATTTTTGTTCTAGGTCTCCTAACTTTTGAGCGGCGGTTGCTCCAAGATTTTCTGCAGACTTAGATAACCCGTTTAAAACATCTCCGAACTTACTTAAATTTGGTAGTAAGGTCTGTATTAAAGTTCCGGCAAAGGGGGCAAAGGCTAGAGCTATTAAACTTGGGAATTCTTTTAAAAGTTCTACTATAGGGCCGGCTATAACTACGGCAAATTCTTTTATTTTTAGTACTATATCATCGAAAGATTTAGCTAACTGAGCAAACTGATTAGGAGAGTTTCCTACAACATCTAAAACTCTTGAGTACTTATTTTCTACTTGACTTAAAACTTCTGCTGTTACAGCTTGGCTTCTTTGAAACTGGGTTAGTTCCCCTTGAATGTTTAAAGATCTTTTGTACTCTTCTGTGGCTGTTTTTAACCTAAGAACAATACCTAATTCATCAAGAAGTTCAGGCTCTGCTTTGGTTACACCTCTAACTAATCGATTGAAAGAATCCGTAAGGTCTCTGCCAAGTATCTGAGATACGTCTGCTGCTGCTTTACCTAATTTAGTAACTTGCTCAGCATTAAGGCCTGAAGCTAACCCTATAGAAGCTGCTTGAGCCGCGTCAGTAAAAGAGATTTGAGCGTTTGTAGCCTCAATAATATTTTGAGTAAGCTGCTTAGTAGATTGTCCCGTAGCAGAGAAATAAGCTTGTTGTCCTGCCTTTAGTTGTTCTAAACTACCAGCATCTTTCAAGAACAGGAAGGCCGCGGATACCGCGAAAACTTGAGCTGCTAGAGTAGCATAAGCGGGTACTAGACCACCTTGAATAATCCCTGCTTGTTTACTGAAATTTTTACTCCCAGCACTCGCAGTTTGTGCAGTACCTTTTATGGCTTTTTGTGCACGACGGGAGCCTGCTGCAGCGTTATCCATACTCGCACCGAGCTTTTTAGCGCTCTTTTCTGTAAGGCGCATAGTGCCGTTGTCGTCTACAATAATACTTACTTTTACTTCTTTAGCCATTATCCTTGCACATTATGGGTGTACTGTTTTCCACCGCTTTTGGCTTTACGTTCTTCAGCCTTTCTCTTCTTTTCCATTTTTTCGTTCAATTGCTGAACTCTAAAATACTCGATTCTCGAAATAAAGAATACTACAGTCTTCTTATCTTCTATACCAAACAGGTTCAAGAAAAAATCTATGCTAGACCATTCTTTGCCCATGTAACTTCCGGACATACCTTCCCATCTATCAGGCATATAGTTAAAAATTAAAAAAGCATACTGAACGTCTTCAGGGAAAACGTCCATAGATACAGGCATTCTGGCAGGATCTGGCTCTGTTCCGAGTTGCTCGCACATAGCCAAATATTTTTCAGTGGATAATTCACCCTCTTGAGAAATACTTTTTTCTACAAGTCGGAGGCACTCTTCGACTTGTTTTTCGTAAAATTTTCAAGGTCACCTAGAGTATCGGATACCCAAGTGTCAAAAGAACCAGAGTTCTTCATAAGAATCTCTGCCTCTTCTAGGGAGTACGGTAATTCTTGGTCCGGGTCCATGCCTTCAGTATCTACTAATAGAAGCTCTTCTAAATAAGATAACTTTAAGCCTGTCCAGCCTTTAATTACAGCTTTTACATATTCAGTAAGAAACTTATCGTCATCGATAATTTCTTCTGCTTGGTGTGTTGAACGATTGAATTTCTTTGAGACACATTTCTTGCGGAGTGCAAGTAGCTCTTCTCGTGCTAGGTAACATAAATCAACAGAAAAACCATTCATGCCCGGAAAATCAATCGAAACGGTCATGGATGGCTTCATTAAACTTTTTAAAGAAATATCGCTCATAATATAAAAATCCTAATTTAATTAAAGAAGGGGGAGTAGAACTCCCCCGTAGATTTAATAATTATACTAAAGCGACTTCGAAAAGTCAAGATTTATTTTTTTCTATTACGCCGCTGTATAGACGATAGTTGCTTCATTTTGAGCGTCAATGTTTCCACCTGATGCTTGCCCATGAAACGCAATATCAAGAGTAAGCAAATCTTCTACGTTAACAACAGGAATCTCTAAGTGAGCTGTAGGTAAAGAGAATTTTAAGGCTGGTGCTGTGGCACCACCAATATTGATATCCAAGTCAAAAACATTTCGTACTGTAGTCGTATCTGCTACTAAGTCTGCAAACAACTCTCCTGATTTACTACTGGAAATATCATTATCTAAGTAGCAGGTCATATTTCCAGAAATTGAACGAGTTCCAGTAATATTACCTAAAGGCTTGTTTACTTGACCCAGTTCTTCAGGAGTAAGATAAGAAATATTATTCTCAAAGTTAATAGAGCCTCCCGTGAGTACAATATTATAAACATCATCTGGACTTACATCCGTTCTACTTAGGGTCACAGTAGAAATACGATTACGAATAAAGTTCGTGCTTGAATCAATTCCTGTAGTAATATTTGGAACTGCGAGAGTAGTGCCTTCATCAGAAAGCTCAGAACCAAACCCAGACCACTGAATAGTAGCAATTCCATCAATGTCAAAATCAATTGTAACTGAATTTACCGAAGCCTTTGTAATTTTATATACTTGGTCAGTTCCGCCAGTAGGTTTGAACATAAAGTAAATTTCATACCCTTCTCCCATAGAAGGAATGTCACTATTCGTAAGGTCAAAGGTATTAGTAGTCGCAGTTACTGTATTAGCATCACCAATAGAACCAGCAAATTCGCCCGAGGCCGTAGTAAACGAAGTAGCTCCGGTATACATAGCCCATAACGCTTCTTCTATACAACGTGCTTGCGATGGTGATTGTGTTGTGTCTAAAGTAGGACGAGCATAGGTACTAAAACTCCATTCTACGGGTGCTAAAGAATCATTAAAAAGCAAACGTCCACGTCTTGAGGTTGCTCCCGCTTCACTTACTGTAATTTCGGAAGCGTTAATTGCTTGCGAAAAAGAAAAACCATCAAGTACAGGTACTTCCCAAATATCACCGCTAAGTTTGATTGCGACTTGTACGTCTCTTGTAAATTGTAATGCCATTTTTTATTTCTCCAAAGAGATTACTCTCTTCCTAACCTTAGTATCGAACTTCGCAAACGATTTCGCCGACGCCTAAAGGTTCTAGTGCGCCTTCATCAGTATCTAAACTTACTATTGTAAGCTGATGTACTGATTGCGCTGTTCCGTCTTGATCTGTATAGGATAATGCTGAATTATCTTCTATTACTGTTTCTATGTCTTCAAAAAGTTTTTCTAAGCCTAATACGGCATCTTCTTGTTGAACATACACTCTCAATGTCAGAGTCATAAATCTATCTTTATAGCCACCACCCTGATACTGTCTAGTTTCTGCTCCTGCACTACAATGTACTGCAGGAAAATCTTGTACTTCGTCCCAGAACAATAGTTTTGGTTCTACGTTATTATATAAGTTTGTTCTGTATGGAAAGTTTCCATTAATTAATTTTAATTTTACTACGAGAGCCTGAACAATTGCCATTCTTCGTGACGTATAGTCTCTGGTTGCCATTACATTCTCCTAGTAAAGAATCTTCCTACTAATTGTTCCGATGCGATTTCTCTTATAGATCTATCAATAAGTTTTCTTGGGTCTCTTTGAGCACTTGCCCAAGGAGTCTTTCCCTTGCCCATCTCAAAAATTTGATAGGGGCTCTTATCATAAGTATATCCTACACTCGGAAACCCTTTAGCAGTAGTACTTATGTCTGTAATTCTAACGCTACTTGCAAAAGCCCCGCTTCTATTCTCTAATGCGGGTGCTCCCATGTTTTTACGAACTTCTGCAGGTAGTTTAGCATTGAGTATAGCCTGAAGTCTTAATAAGTTAGAGCGAGGAGCACTATTCTTTTTAGTTGCTGCGCCT
>Ga0206123_10002081_pt1 | contig 17867 bp, 30 predicted proteins | sample Helgoland_Spring_2_FD_160086 | JGI IMG/M metagenome (GOLD analysis project Ga0206123, IMG submission 160086) | Pelagic subsurface seawater microbial communities from Kabeltonne, Helgoland, North Sea - Helgoland_Spring_Bloom_20160316_1 | ecosystem: Environmental > Aquatic > Marine > Epipelagic ...
GCAATATATCAAGGTCTAGTAGATGCTGAACAGGCAATATTTGCTTACATGGGTGGTATCGAAAGAGGAAACTTTGATGGTGTTATCGACATGGACAGAGACTAATGAAACCAACTAAAGCAGACATAGAAACCGTTCTAACAACAGATGCAAGATACAAAGTCTTCAAAGAGAAGATTAGAAAACTTGGTTATGTTAAAGAAAAGTCTATAGAAGTTAGAAAAGTTATGGAAAGGCAATCAGATTTCTCAATGATGTCTGATGCAGGAAACAAGAAGATTGCTCGTGCTGTTGCACAAGCAAAGAATGAGAAAGACCTTCAAGCAAAGTTAGATAAAATATCTAAAATGGCAGGTGGGAAATACTCAGAAGCTTCAGAAGATGAAGTCATGCAAAGGGCTCTCGATGCATGGAATGATAAGTCCAGTGGTTCGGCTGCTTGGGCAGACAATAATATCTTCGTTCAGTTAAAGAAATTTACTGATACTAAGAGAGATGGTGATATTCAGACAAAGGATAATAAGAAAACTAAGGTAAAGGGCAAAGAAGCTGCGTTAGTTCATGACACTTTACTGAGGGTTAAAGCACCAATAAGGGATAAATACATTAGATTATTAGCAAAAGATGCTAAATCATTTAAGAAAACATACGATGCAATACTAAAAGTTGCATCATAGAATTTAAAAACTGGAGAATAAAATGGCACTATGGGGATTATTAGATAACGAAGCATCTAAACCAAAGTTTCTTAACACTACGGAAAAAGCTAACACATACGGTGCAGACACCGCTGAAGTTGGTGCTAACGCAGGTGTTAAATCAGAAGGATGGGTACAAAGAAAAGTGGTCGGTTCAAGAACTCAATGGGAAACATTGGTAGCAATGTCATCAGGTTCAATGGGTGCTGATGTCGCAGACTTTGATGACGACTCAGACGTAGGAACACCTGATGTTGATGACGATACAATATTAGCAGATAGTTAATCAATATGGCATGGGTGGCAGTCACAGGTTCAGATGGAATTTGGGAGTATGAGAATACTGCAACTAAATCAGATGCAGATACATACTCCGATTCTAACGGAACGATTGCAAACGGTATTAGAACATTTACATCAATTGGTGGTAATACTGAAAGAGTCTACATTAAGTGTAGAAAAATTGGTGAAACAATAGTTCGTGGTGAGTTGAACAAAAACTACTACGATGCACAATAGGGAAAATTATGAAAACATTTAAAAACTTTTTATTCGAAGATTCAGGACTTGAAAACGGTCAAGCACCTTATGAATTAGACGATGCAGATGTTGTTGCGAGAGTCAACGCAGTCTTAGGTCATGTCGCAGTGTCAGAATACATGAATCCACAGGCAGCCGTTGAACAAATGAAGTCAAAACTTTCACAAATCGGTTTGAATCCAGTTTCAAACGAAGATATGGAGTTTTCTGAGTCAGGTGAATTTGATTTAAACTTCTCTCGTTATGGTGAAATCATTGGTAAATCAGTAGATACACCATATGACGAAATGGAAAAAGAAGAGAAGATTGTTTCTCTTAAAGTCAAATACGAAATGTTAGAGAACGGTTCATTCAAGGTATACGGCAGTATCTAAGTAATTTCTTTCTCTACACTATATACTAGTGTAAACACAAAATTTATTATATTATGGGTCTATTTGACAAACTAACCGCAAAGAACTTCAGTGCATTCGCACTGCAAAACTACGATGACCCTCAATGCACCGACATTGAGGACTTCGAAGAAGACTTACGAAGATTCAGATATCTAAAACGATTACTACATCGTTATCACGAAAATGGTGAAATGAGAGAAAGACTCATGTTAAACCACCTTATAACATTATTCAATGTCTTTGGTTTTGAGGCATGTATGAGAATGTTAAAGTTCAAAATAAAAGAAGACTCATATTGGCCAAGTGTCAAAACAATGTTATTATATCTAGGATATATCGATGAAAGTTGGAATACTGATATAAGTGTTGATTTTGAACTTGCAGAAAGATTAAGGGAATTATAAGCTACTGTAGCTCATTCGGTAGAGCAGCTGATTTGTAATCAGCAGGTAGTCAGTTCGATTCTGACCAGTAGCTCCAGATTATATAAATAGAAGTATGGGTATAATAAACACACTAGTAGTATTCAAGGTTCTAAAAATGCTTGTGACAAAGTGGAAAGACTTTGATGCATTCAAACTAGGACTTATCGATAAGAATGGTAATCGTATCAAGTCTAAAGGATTGAATACTGCCGCTGAAAAAGAATCATTGGATATGTTGACTAGACTCGTATTCAATATCAAAAGAATCATACAAAAAGTACCATTCGGTAAGACTGCATTTGCCTCTTACGCAATTGCACTTGCACTTCTAAAAGAACAACAAAACCTAAATGCAGAACAGATGGAAGAACTATGTGAAAAGTTCTATAGACATCTTAAAGATGAAAATGTACTTGAACCTGAGATGTTATCAGAGGCACATAAAGTAGGAACTCTGGACTTAGGAGAAACATACGGTCTAAAAAGACAACTCAAACAGAATTTTGATGAACAAGGAGATTTTATCGTATATCCCGAAAAAACACCTGTTCATATATTACAAGAACATAGTCTCATATTTGGTATAACATGTTATATTGGTTATATCGATGAACATAGAGTATTGGTGACACAAGACGATGTATATTAAAGAAGTATTAGAAATAGACAATCTTCAATATGGTAAAATAACCAAAGAGTTTAAACCAAAAGAAGCAAAGAAACTATTCAGAGATGGTTGGATAGAAGACATTGATGTCACACCACCACCTTCAAACTCATCAACACAAACAAAAAGAGAGATAGAAGGCATGGTAAAAAACATGCAGAACTTATCAGACGAACAGAAGAAAGCATACATCAATACAGACCACGATACATCATATTATATCAAAGAATATATGTCTAATAATGACCTATCGTGGGAACTAGATGATATAGAAAAGATTATAGATGCATCTAAACATATTGGTAGACACTATAAGATTGAGTTTCAAAGACCTAGACCAAGACAAGTTGCAGAGAAACTAGGCATCAAATATGACTACATGGAGACTGATACAACTGATTCACCTTCATATCCGTCTAATCATGCCCTACAGGCAAAGGTAGTTGCACATTATTATAGTTCAATCTATCCAGAACATAAAACAAATTTACATTTAAATGCAGAGAAATCTGCACAAGGAAGAGTTGATGCAGGAGTTCATTATCCTTCTGATAAAATGTGTGCATATCAAATTGCAGACCAAGTTATGAAGTATTTTAAATACACAAAACTTGAAGAGGACGCACCTATAAATGCAACAGGTTCAGCAGTATCAACAGATGTGCCTGTAGTGAGGAAGAAAAACAAGTATGAACCATCAAAACTGTTTGACCTCATTAAGAAATACTCCAAGTAAATTATGAACAAATTTTTGAATTATCTCGCCTTATTTACCTCTATGTCAATCGCAGGCATAGCAGCTTATTTCTCCGTGATTGGTCTTGCTACTATTTTTGCAGGTGCATTCTTAGGAGTAGTAGTTATGGCAGGTGCCTTAGAATTTGGTAAAATAGTCACTGCTGCCTATCTACATCTATATTGGGATAGACTCAACTACATGAAATACTATCTCACATTTTCAGTAGTCATCTTAATGTTAATCACATCACTTGGTATATTTGGTTACCTTGCAAAGGCATCTTCAGATACATCATATAAAACATCAGTTGCACAATCAGAACTTCAGAAAATAGACGACCAAATTGGCCGAACCGAAAACAATATTTCCCTAATAGAGGATAGAATGAATTCCCTCGGAACATCCAAGATAGATGTATCAGAATCTATCAAACAACAAGAAGTAATCAGAGATGGTTCATGGGAAAGAGTGCAAGGAGATATAGACTATGCACAAGGTCAAATAGATAGTCTTAGAGGACAATTGACTTCCTTGGATAATGCAGTCAATGAACTAAGAAACAAAGGTGTTGAGGTCATCACTACCGATGAAGGAGGCCTCTTCCAAGGTAATGAAACAGAGACAATAGACTATGTGCAACAGGCAAATACACTATTTCAACAACAATCAGAACAAAGAAAACAGATAAGAGATGATATATCTAGTCAACAAGATAACATAGACAAATACAGACTACAGGCACAAGAGACAATCAATAGTGCCAATGCAGAGATTAAGAGATTACAAGAGGCATCTACAGGAGATGCAGACGATATTATTCAAAAAACTACAGAATACCAGTTGCAGATAGATAGTCTATATGATACCATAGGTGTATATAAAGAAGAAAGATTCCCATTTGAACAGGAGATACTAAATTTTGAGAGAGAAGTTGGACCTATTAAATATGTCGCTGAAGTCATATACGGTCAGGAAACTGCCAGAGATTATCTCGATAACGCAATACGATGGGTTATATTTGCTATTATATTTGTGTTTGACCCTTTGGCCATTCTACTCTTAATCACATCAATTGGTCTTATATCACATCCTAAAACAGGTACAATTAAACCAAAGACTGTAGAGAATAGATATGTCTTACAAGTGCCAAAAGATAAGATTCTAAACATGAAAAAACCTAAATAAAAGTGTTAAATTTAACTTAGGAGAACAACATGGCAGCACCAGAAGGATATGATACCCCTACGATTCCAGGATTGGATGACTTAGCAGGTAGAAAAGCATGGTTTGAGGGAGCAGGAGCACCTGTTCAACCCACAGGTTACGATTCTATGGCATCAGATGCACCAGAAAAGGTTGCATACGACGCTTCAGTGACCACAAACACAGCTCAAATCGCAGAAGTTCAAGCACTAATAGACGCGTAAAACCCCTTGTAATTCCCAACTAGTCATAGTATAATAGTAGTTATGCTATGGTTAGAAAGGAAATACCTTTCAATGGTCGTGTCAAATCTTGACTTGGCCAAATGGAAGAATGATAATACATTGAATCACCGATGTCCGTATTGTGGTGACTCATCAAAAAATCAACATAAAGCACGAGGATATCATTTTGCGGTAGAGCAAAGTTTTATCTATAAATGCCACAATTGTGGCAAGTCCACCTCATCAGTGAACTTTTTGAAAGATAATTTTCCTGTGATACACAAAGAGTATATTAAAGAATGGTTAAAAGAAAGTGGAAAAGGTCCGAAAAGACAACAAAAAATGCCTTCATCGAATGCATTCAAGTTCACTCCCAATCCAGATTTACTAAATAAAAATGTCGAGTCAATGTCTGTAGAAAATCTCAAAGCAGTATGTCACGGTGCATACGATAGAATTATAAGCAGAGAGTATTTACAGGCAAGAAACATACCAGATGAAGTAATTAAGAAACTCTGGTTTGTAGACAACGCACAAGTTCTATCTCATTTACACACTAAGTATAAAGAGAGAGTTCTTGGAAATGACCCAAGAGTCATTCTGCCATTCATAAGTGAGAATGGGGAGTTATTAGGGATAACAGGTCGTGCAATCAATGATTCACCTCTTCGTTATTTAACTATGAGATTCCAAGATGATGTTCCACTCATCTTCAACTATAATAATGTGGACAAATCAAAGACTATCTATGTCACTGAGGGACCGATAGACAGTCTATTCCTACCCAACTCTATAGCAGTTGCAGGTAGTGATTTCAAAAAGATAAATGATAGTATAAAAGAACAGGCGATACTCATTTATGACAATGAACCAAGAAATACAGAGATATTAAAAAAGATAGACGAAGTTATTGATTTAGGTTGGTCAGTATGTCTCTGGTCAGATAAAAAAGTATCTGGATTAAAAGATGTGAATGATATGATACAAAGTGGATTGACTCCACAAGATATCACTGATATAATTACTTCTAATACATATAATGGTCTCTCAGCAAAATTGAAATTTAAGGAGTATAAGAAGAAGTGAATTCAGCAGAAATTAAAGTAGTTAAGTCAGATGGTACAAAAGTTGAGATAGACCTAGATAAAATACATAGAATGGTACATAAGGCATGTAAAGACCTTACAGGTGTAGCAGAGTCCTCAGTAGAAATGAATAGTGGACTTCAGTTTTATGACGGTATCACAACACAAGAAATTCAAAAAATATTAGTAAAGAGTGCAAGTGATTTGATTTCACTTGACTCACCAAATTACCAATTTGTAGCTGCAAGACTACTATTATTTGGTATTCAGAAACAAGTATTCAATACAAAGTGGAAAGATTCAGAGATATATCCACCTCTCAAAGAGATAGTGGATAGAAATATTGATTATGGGGTTTACGATAAGGAAATCTTAAATCGATATAGTGATGAAGAGTTTGAAAAAATAAACTCTTACATCAAACATAACAGAGACTTTGATTTTACATATGCAGGACTGCAACAGGTTGTTGACAAGTATCTTGTGCAAGATAGGTCAGTTAATCTAGTCTATGAGACACCTCAATTCATGTATATGTTAATTGCAATGACTCTATTTCAAAACTATGATGATGATAAAAGGTTAGAATATGTCAAAAGATACTATGACGCAATCTCTACATTCAAAATATCTATACCAACGCCAATTATGGCAGGAGTTAGAACTCCACTTAGACAATTTGCATCGTGTGTTCTTGTCGACTCAGACGACACACTCGACTCTCTATTCTCTAGTGATATGGCCATTGGACGCTATGTTGCTCAAAGGGCAGGAATCGGAATTAACGCAGGAAGAATTAGAGGACTTGGTTCGAAGATTAGAGGTGGTGAAGTCCAACATACAGGAGTTATCCCTTTCCTTAAGAAGTTTGAGGCAACAGTTAGAAGTTGCACACAAAACGGTGTTCGAGGAGGTAGTGCAACAGTCCATTTCCCAATCTGGCACCAAGAAATAGAAGATATTCTAGTATTAAAAAATAACAAAGGTACTGAAGATAACAGAGTAAGAAAACTGGATTACAGTATTCAGTTGTCAGAGTTATTCTATAAGAGATTCTTATCTAATTCAGAGATATCATTATTCTCTCCTCACAATGTTCCAGGTCTTTACGAAGCATTCGGTACACCAGAGTTTGATGAACTATATGAAAGATATGAGAGAGCAACATCTATACCAAAAACAAAAGTAAGTGCAAGAGACTTATTTACAGATTTATTAAAAGAGAGAGCTGAGACAGGCAGAATCTATATTATGAATATAGACCACTGCAATAGTCATAGTAGTTTTCAAGACAAGATTAACATGAGTAATCTATGTCAAGAAATTACATTGCCTACAGACCCTATTCAACACATCGATGGTAAAGGTGAGATTGCACTTTGTATTCTTAGTGCAATTAATGTTGGTATAATAAAATTGTCAGAAATGAACAACTTGTGTGATTTAGCAGTGAGAGGACTTGAAGAACTGATAGATTACCAAGAGTATCCTGTGAGGGCAGCCGAGAAATCAACTAAGGCAAGAAGAAGTCTAGGTATTGGTTATATCGGTCTGGCTCATTTTCTTGCAAAGAACAAGGTCGAATATGGTTCTCCTGAATCATTAGAATTAGTACATGAACTAACAGAGAGTTTTCAATATAATCTATTGTGTTCAAGTAATCAACTTGCATCAGATAAAGGTGCTTGTTCTGAATTCTCTTCAACAAAATATGCAGCGGGAAAACTACCTATTGACCATTATAAATCTGATGTAGATACTCTAGGTAAATTTAAATATAAATGTGATTGGGAAAAACTAAGAACAAGAATTAATGTTCATGGTCTTAGACACTCGACACTTACTGCACAAATGCCTAGTGAATCATCTAGTGTTGTATCAAATGCAACAAATGGTATTGAACCACCTAGAGACCACTTGTCAGTTAAGAAGAGTAAGAAAGGTACATTGAAACAGGTTGTACCACAATATCAAATGTTAAAGAACTTCTATACTCTATTATGGGATATGCCTTCAAATGAGGGTTATATCAAAGTAGTTGCAGTGATGCAGAAATTCTTTGACCAGGCAATAAGTGGTAATTGGTCATACAATCCAGAGAACTACGAAAATGGTGAAGTTCCTATATCAGTAATGGCAAAAGACCTACTAAATACATACAAATACGGATGGAAGACATCTTACTATCAGAATACTATGGATGGTAAAACAGAAGATGTGGTGAAAGATGAAAACTCAGCAATGAATGATTATGTACCACCAATGATATCTTCCCCAAATACAGACGAGGAAGACTGTGATGCATGTGCAATATAAAAAAGACAGGTTATACGACTTTGATGTACCGATAAAAGACAATCGTGATGATGCTGAGACTATTAAATGGTCAGGTAAAACAAGTCAGACAACTTTAGATTTTGTTAACAACAGATATGTTGTTCTAAAGAATTTCATACCAAAAGAAATCATAGACATGGTCAATGATTCGTGGGAATGCATTGAGAATGATGAAAGACAATACAATGCACACTTCATGAAAGAAGATGAGTTAACACATTCTACACCAAAAGAACAGAGAAACAAATCTCATGGTGCATACAATTTTCCACCTGCAGTAGGTCTACATCGTTGGATGAAGAATGCACTTAATCCTATCTTAGATATAAAACTACAAGAGACCTATTCATTCACTAGAAAATATATCAGAGGTGCATCATTATCAGCACATACAGATAGACCATCATGTGAAATTAGTTGTACATTTCCTTTAAAATATAAAACAGATGATAATACACCTTGGAAGATATGGGTAAATAACAAACATAATTATGCAAACCACAATGATGAACAAGGGCAACACTGGATTAAAACAGTCACACAAGATATACATGAAGGTATTTCAATAGACCTTGAAGTAGGTGATGTCTTACTATATCAAGGACCTAATATACCACATTGGAGAAACACTCTATGTGGTGATTACAGTTATCATATGTTCTTACATTTTGTTAACATGAGAAGTAAATTGACACATTTAGAAGGTTATTCATACAATAAACCAGGTACTAACCCACATACTAGAAATCTTGTGACTGAATGGGATGGAAGAGAGAGTAGATGGTCTGATGAACCAATACAAGGTGAACATAGTCTTGATAACTGGTGTTCTAAAATATGGGATAATCAACCAGACAAACATCTATATGTGAATAACTATTCATATTTGACAGGAAAGGTGGAAGAGGATTTAATTTAATGACGGTATTTAATAAAAACAATGTAGACTTTACTAAGAACAAGATGTTCTTTGGTGGAGAATTGAACACACAAAGATTCGATGAGTTCAAGTACCCTATATTTGATAAACTAACACAAAGACAACTTAGTTTCTTCTGGAGACCAGAAGAAGTGTCTTTACAGAAAGATAGAAGTGATTATCAGACACTTACACCTGCACAAAAACATATCTTTACATCTAATCTAAGATATCAAACTTTACTCGACTCAGTTCAAGGGAGGGCACCAAGCATAGCATTCTTACCATTCGTGACCTTGCCTGAACTAGAGTCTTGTATTATTACATGGGACTTCATGGAGACTATTCATAGTCGTTCATACACACATATCATTAAGAACATTTATGCAGACCCTAGTGATGTCTTCGATACAATTCTAAATGAAGAAGCAATCGTTAAGAGAGCAGAAATGGTCACAGAGAAATACGATGAATTTATCCAGTTAGGTCGAAGAAGATTACTAGGACTCAAAGTTGAGGATTATGACCTCTATAGGGCATTATATCTGGCACTTATATCAGTAAACATATTAGAAGGTATCAGATTCTTTGTATCATTCGCATGTTCATTTGGATTTGGTGAACTCAAACTAATGGAAGGCAGTGCAAAGATTATCTCCCTTATTGCAAGAGACGAGGCACAACATCTTGCAATATCACAACACATACTTAAAGCATATCAGAAATCAGAGAATGATAGTATGATGAACAAAGTAATGAAAGAATGTGAACCAGAAGTATACAAACTATATGAAGATGCAGTACAACAAGAGAAGGAATGGGCAGAGTTTCTATTCAAAGATGGTTCTATGATAGGATTATCCGTACCTTTACTAGGTCAATATGTAGAATTCATTGCAAACAAAAGACTTCGTGCAATAGGATTAAATCCTATATACGATATCTCTTCAACGAACAACCCTTTACCATGGACACAACATTGGTTTAATAGTAGAGGATTACAGAATGCACCACAAGAGACTGAGATTGAATCTTATCTTATCGGTGGCATAAAACAAGATGTTGATGATTCAACATTTGAGGACTTTAAACTATAATGGACGGTGTAATTTTAATAGCAATACTTTGGTTGGCATTAGTGTCATTGATAACCTTTTTCTTCTTTGACGAAGGAACTAAAGGTGTTGAGAAAGACCCATATTATGGTCGTAAGACTGGAACAATATATACTGCAAAGAAAGAAAGGAGTGATTACATATTATGATAGAAATATTCAGTAAACCAGCATGCCCTTATTGTGTAAAGGCAAAAAATCTATGTGAACAACATGGATATGAGTACACCTATAAAATGTTAGATGAGGATTTTACAAGAGAACAACTCTTTGAAGAATTCCCAACTGCAAGAACTTTCCCACAAATTAGAATTAGTGGTGAATCAATAGGTGGTTTTGATAATCTACAAGAATGGCATAACAACAGAAAACTGTTAGTAGAATAATGAACGAATATTTATTATATCTTCCACCTTTGGTTGACCAAGTAGGAGAAACCAAACTAATTTGTCAGAGATATGAACATCTGATGAAAATGGTTGATAGAGAATATCAAACATGTAGAACATACATAGTAGGATTAGATGTAGAAAAAGCCTCTGTGGAGGCTAAACCACCATATCTGTTATTCAATGGGAAAGTGACAGGTTTTCCAGAAGCCTTTGATAAGATTATGGTCAAAAGTCAAAGAGCAATAGACGGTACAACATTTGACGAGGATTTATTGTAGTGAGTGGTGAAAAAGAATTCATGTTTTGTGATAATTGCATGAGTGAATGTGAAATCGAACATGACGGAGACCACGAAATAAGGTTTTGTCCGTTCTGTGGAGATTCTTATAGTGATGAAGTAGAAGAAGATGGAGATATATTGTAAAGACAGTTGGATGTTAACCAATGCCATTTATATTGCAGAACAATTAGGCATAACAGACATACCTAAGTCTGTTTTATACATCAAACGATTACCACCTCAGTTCAGGCAATCTGGATTGATAGAATACCCACATAAAAAAGATGATTCTAAGGTTCACTTAGACATTTACATCAAATACGATAACGAAAGATTCATCACCCTTGCACATGAAATGGTGCATGTCCGTCAAGTTTTAGAGAACGGAACAATAGATGAAACAGAGGCATATGCACTAGAAAAAACGCTGAAAACGCTTGCCAAAGCGGTATGATTTAGGGTATAATGTATACATGATTGAGAATAAAGAGATAAAAAGAATCTTCCTTGATATGGATGGTGTTTTAGCCGATTTCCAGGCTGGTGCATCTAAGTTGGCAGGAGTCAATATTACACCAGATGCACATGGTCATGCGATTTATGATGCAAGGAAAGAAGAGTTAACAAATAAGAGATTGTTCAGAAATCTACCACCGATGGTAGATATGTATGATTTACTTGCATATGTTAGACACACAAATGTACCGTGGGAGATATTAACTGCGGCAGGTGAAGTCAACAGAGAGTTATGTGTTTATGATAAAAACGAGTGGATTAGAGAGTTCGTTGACCCTACAATTGCGGTCACTTGCACATTCACTGGTAGTCAGAAAGGAATGTATGCCTTTGAGGGTAGTATTCTAATCGATGATAGACAAAAGAACATTGATAGTTGGGTTGAGAATGGTGGTATTGGTATTGTTCATACTAGTGCTGAGAACACAATCAACGAACTTAAAAAGTTAAGAAATGGTGTGGGTGGTGAATAAGACCCTTAATTGGAATTGTCTTATCGAGAACCAACAGAAAGGTGCCAGTTGGACACACTATTTCAGTCGTTCTTTTACATTTGCGTAGGGTTATAACGACATAAAATAACTATAGCCAAAAGTGCAGTCGATTTTTCGGTGTGTGGGTTTAGACTTTAAAGAAACCCACCTTTTTTCGCATACTAAATAAAGGTATATCGAGGGTATATTATGGACAACAAAACATTCATGGACAAACTAATGAATTTTCTCAGAAGTTTGTTTCACACTGAATATGAAATCACTCTTTACAGACAATCCGAAACAACTGGTCAAATGTATAAATCACATTATGTTGCCAGAAAGATAATCGTTCAAAAAGAAAAACATCTAAAGTTCCGTGATTGGGAAAGTAAGAAGATGATAGAAGTCAGGTCGTCAAAAGGACTAGACTATAAAATAGAGGAGAAATAATGAATCAATTTTTTATTGCAATTATACTGGTACTTGGATTAGGTTCTTGGTATCTGTTTAATGAAAATCAAACACTCACTGCAAATAACCAAAAGTTGGAATATGCAGTAGAAGAACAGAAAGCCACCATGACGGCGATGAAAGAGTCTTACGAAAAACAAGGTAAGGCACTGATGAATATGACAAGAGTAAATGCACAAATCGAACAAGAGAAGGCAGAGTATCTTTCAATATTCAGTAGACACAATTTAGACTTACTTGCAATGAAAAAACCAGGTATGATAGAATTAAGATTTAACAATGCCTCAGAGGCAGTGATGGAGGGACTCGAAGATGATACTAAGAAATTATATAGTATTGGCAATCCTAATACTAACGACTAGTGGTTGTTCTTTATTAGGGACAAAGAATGTTGAGATAGTATCTAAACCTGTTGTCATTGACATCATGCAACCTGATTTACCAAGACCAATCAATTTGACTGCACCAACATGGTATGTTGTATCAGAAGCACGAATAGTAAACCCATGTAAGAGAACACTATCATTTGAACCTAAAAGATTTGATGATAAAGGTGTAGAACAACTCAAAAGACCTAAGGCATGTGATTTATCAGAGAGAGAAAATCCAGATTGGCCTGAGGGTTATACATACTTAGATAGATTCCTTGATGAAATGAGGAAATTAAATAACGGAGATGTCGTCTTCGTTGCAACATCAGTCGGTGATTACAAAGTCATGGCAGAAGATATGCAAGAACTAAAACGATACATTAAACAACTTGGTGAGGTCGTGATATATTATCGTGATGTCACTATGCCTAACGGTGACAAAGGTGTTGGTGTTCAGGTAGAGAAGAAAGAGGATTAATTATGTTTCAAACAAGTGATTGGAAAGCTGCAAGTGAATGTGAACAGATAGATATCTTTTCTACACCCATGTTAAGAGGAACACTCTCAAATATGGATATAGAACAGGTTCAAAGTGATTGTAGGAGTTTAGTTGCAGAGGCAAAAGAACTATATGAAGACGATGAATCTAAGAACTATACTAGTTATTTTGACGAAGAACTGAGACAAAAACTAATACTATTACCATGGTATAAAGAATTTGCAGAACAAGTCAAAGACACTTACATCCAATTCATACAAATTTGTTATGGTCAAAGAGTTGGTCATATACATAGAAATGATTTACACCTGTTTGCATGGGTTAATGTCTATAATAAAGAACATAGTCATTCATCACATAATCATATAAATTCTTATATGTCAGGTACATGGTATCCATCAATTCAACACGAAGATAGTCAACCAATACAGTTTAGAAATCCTAATCCTGCATTTGCTCATGCACTAAATTTACCTGTTGATGAATGGCAAAAACCTGAGTATGAGAATGCAAAATTCATAGGTGGACCTTGTTATCATGATATGGTAGAATTCTTTCCTAGAACAAACGAGTTCTTACTATGGCCAAGTATGTTGATGCATGAAGTACCAAGAATATCAGATACAGAACCAGGATATGAGAGAATTTCTATCTCATTTAATCTACATCATCCAGTCGGAGTTCCCAATCAAGCAGAATCAACTGATGATTTAGACTATGGTTTCTTAGAACAACACGAAGAAGGCATTCCAGAAAAACTACCTGAAGACAAAAATTTAGATATGTCTCGAAGAGAAAGAGTTTTACTCGACCCTCTTGGTGCGAGTGAGAGGAGTGATAAAAAACAAAAGAATACAAATAGTGGATTATTACTATGAGTAAAGTCTATGACATGGATGAACTCTATTCGTTTGCAGACAACTGGAATCCAACATTCGATGGTTTCTGTTTAACGATTGATAACTTCTATCAGAATCCAGAAGACCTACATGACCATATAATGCAAAGAGATTTCCCATTGTGGAAATACAACGCAGAAAGAAATAGTGCAAATGGTATAGATTACTATGATTGCAGAATCAACGATAACATATCACACCCTACAAGAAAGTATTATTCAGATATGGATAGAGTGTTGCACTTTTGTAGAAAACATTTCTGGAAAGGTGACTATCATTGGTCACACTTTTATGAGTTCAATTTGTTTCAGTCAATTAACATTGATAACCCTAAGATACAACATTACCCACATACAGACGAGGAGTTGTCCAAACCAGATACTAGTTCTACACTAAACATGATTGTCTACTTAGACAAACTAGAAGATGGTGGAACTGCCGTATATGACGGTGAATGGGTGACAAATGACGAAAGATTTAATCTCATGTATCCTGTAAATGACCGATTTACTACTAACAGAGTTATACCTGCAAAATTCAATAGATGTGTTATATTTCCAGGCAATAGAATACACGGTGCATGGGTAGATGATTACTCTAAACTAAAAGATTCTTGGAGATGTTCACAAGTTAGATTCTTACATCCGGAGACCAGATAAAATGACAAGTTCTACTGAACCACGAATACTAATGTATACGCCTAAGGCAATAAAGAAAGATACTTGTCGTCTTATATTGCATAAGTTTAATAAGAAAGAAAAAACAGAAGTTGAATACCTAGAAGAACAACATGTTAAAACTGTAAATGATGATGATAAGGATAGTTTTAAGTATGTCGATAAACTAGGTAGATTATGTTGGAACATAACTCCTTCTTCTGAAGATGATTACATGTATTTTGCAGATAAGATAATGCCTAATATGCCAGAGCATCCAGACTTTGAGTTCATTTCATACATGCAAATAATGGAATATCCAACAGGTTCTAGTATGCCATTTCATAACGACAATGCAGACTCATACGATACTGGAACTGCAGTTATCTTTTTAGATGATGATTACACAGGTGGTAATTTAATTGTAGATGATATGCAATTTAATCAAAACATTGGTGATGCAGTATTGTTCAATCATTCTACAGATGTATGGCATGGTGTATCAACAGTAAAAACAGGACTAAGAACAGTTCTTGCAGTATGGTTTCAGAATGAGTTATCACATGACCCATTACCAGATGAAGTTGCAAACGATGATATGTTAGAAGAAGAAGAAACTGAAAGTTTAACATATAATGCACTATTATAAATGTGAAGTTTGTGATACAATGGTACCTATAGAAGAGGTAAAGTATCACACTGCACCAAATGAGAACAATGAGGTAGTTGTTTTTTGTGGACCTGAGTGTTCACTGAAATGGTACCAAGAAAATAGGAAATAGATATGCCACCAGTAAAATTCGGACCAACACAAATCACAGTAGAGAGAGGCACAGGTAGAAAAACTACTACTCATCAATACATGAAAACACAATCAATTAAAACATTGATTGAAAAGTTTAACAATGCCAACACAACGGCTAAATTAAAAAGAAAAATCAGAGTAGAATTTGATAGAAGAAATAAAATAGGACTAGATAAAGTCGTATTTGTAGATAAAGAGGTAAATAATAATGGCATTTTGGGATAAATTCACAACATGGTTAGGATTTGAAACTGTTAGAGCAAGAGACGAGAAAGGTCGTTATGTTGCAGACGACAAATCAACACCTGATGTTAACGAAGCATACAAAAAAGTATACAAGTCTCGTACTAAGACTAAAATTGCAAACGCAAGAAAAGGTACAAAGAAAGAATAAAGATTTGGGGCTATAGCTCAGTTGGGAGAGCGACTGGTTTGCAATCAGTAGGTCGTGGGTTCGATTCCCTCTAGCTCCACCACTTATAAGGAAGATTGGCAGAGTGGTTGAATGCACTGGTCTTGAAAACCAGCATACCTTTATCGGTATCGAAGGTTCGAATCCTTCATCTTCCGCCACTTTCCTTATAAATACCAGTGTCACACAGTTGACACATAATCGAAACAAGTAAGACACAAGAGTAAGTAGAGAAATCGAAGTCCAGTTGTCGGATAGTTTCATACATAACAGGAGATAACAATGTCATATACATCATTGTCTGCCTCGTTCATCACTAGATACCTTAATAAGGTAACCTATAGAAGACACTTTGGCAGATTCAACAAGTTAATGAAATCAGGACGACTGAATAAAGTTGTAAAATTAGTTTCATAATTCACTTGACAAAAACTCATACATCGATTATACTTGGTGTATGGGTTTTATTAATTTAGGGTCAAGTATTAAATACGGACCACACGGTAAGAAAAGAAAGACAAAGGCATTTTCTACTAAGTCCAAACGAACTAAATATAATGAACTAATAAGTCAACAACAAAGACAATATGATAGAATTGTATCTGAGTTAAAGGTTGAAGACTATCCCTCATATACAGGGACTACAGGTGATTTGTCACATATGTGTAAACAGAAACCTATGCAATATACAGGAGAAAGAAAACTCCTAGGTATTGCAGTCATGCATAAGAGTAATCTTGTGCCAGTCTTTGAAGAGGAAGTAGGTGAGAAAGGTCAATATGCAAAAGACCTTGCTCGTATGAGAAGATAAATATTCATATAACATGGAGAAATTGAAACATTATGAATGAAAAAGCACACATCAACAAATTAAACATTGTCATAGTCAAGACACAACACGACCAAGATTCAATCGATAAGGTCAATGCAATTCAAAGAAACCTTTTACATCACCGTGTTGATGTTATATTACCTTTTCTAAAGGTCAATATACTTTGTTATACAGACAATGCAGAGGGATTAGAAACAAACTTTGGTATGACGATTCTTCCATTAGAGAAGAGAGACGATATTACCAACGATGAGTTCTATAAGTTAGACTTGTTTAGACACGACCAATGGACAAGTGAAGACATGATTGTCATTAATGATATCAATCTCATACCTACAGAACTATGTCAAAAGTATTACATCGAAAGAATGCCACCTAAAGGTGAGATTGCCGATTTACCTTCACATATTAAATTGACTGCTGACCAACTTGTGTCTATTCGTGACAATGTATCACCTTATCTTGGACTTACACAAGACTGGTGGGAAGAAACACCTAGTATTACAACTGATTTACTACGATTCAATGGTAACGACTGTATGAGTCTAAGAAAAGAAACATACACACCTGAAGAACAGAAAAAAGGATTAGGTGAATACATCAAAGAAAACTTTAAAGGTATGAAAGTTGCACCACCTCCTGGTGTGATTGCACCTTGGACATTAAGTGATAATGCAGAAAACGGAAAACTCAATGATGTATGGGATAAGAAAGTATTACCTTATTTCCCAGGTATATGGGAAGGAGCACCAGGTGCTGAGGGTGTAGAACTCATGGAGTCTGCCTTCGTATACTTTGACCATGAATGGAAAAGAATCAACGCACATTGTCGTTTCCTTAAAGTCAACGGAGATGGTCTAAAATCAGACCTTTATCTACGACTATGGGTTTTATAAAAGACTACGACCCAGA
>Ga0206123_10002082_pt1 | contig 17865 bp, 14 predicted proteins | sample Helgoland_Spring_2_FD_160086 | JGI IMG/M metagenome (GOLD analysis project Ga0206123, IMG submission 160086) | Pelagic subsurface seawater microbial communities from Kabeltonne, Helgoland, North Sea - Helgoland_Spring_Bloom_20160316_1 | ecosystem: Environmental > Aquatic > Marine > Epipelagic ...
AAGTTACCTCTACCCATACTGCCATCAATCGAGGAACCCTACGGGATCGTCCTTGCTGGTGTTGGAGGAACCGGCGTAACCACGCTTGGAGCGATACTGGGCATGGCGGCGCATCTGGAAAACAGGGGGGCTTCGGTATTGGACATGACGGGTTTGGCGCAGAAATTTGGCGCAGTCACCACCCATTTGAAAATTGCCCGGGATCCTGACTCACTTCATGCAGCCAGAATCGCTGCGGGCGGTGCAAAATTGGTAATCGGCTGCGATCTTGTAGTTTCAGCATCAAATGACGCCCTGGTAAAGGTCAAGAAAGACGGTGCAGTTGCTATCATCAATGATCACGAAGCAATCACCTCGGAATTTACCCGGGATCCCGACGCCAGGTTTCCTGCCGAGTCCATGAGAAATCTAATCCGTGAGTGCACCGGAGAATCAAATGCCATCTTCATCAACGCAACCCAGATCGCCAAACAATATCTTGGCGATACTCTTGGGGCGAACATCTTCCTTGCAGGTTACGCATTCCAGTTGGGACTTATTCCAATTTCCCTTGATGCCATTCTGCAGGCAATTGAGTTAAATGGTGTATCAATCAAGGCGAATCAGGATGCATTTAGACTGGGTCGGTCGTTTGCTAACGATCCGGCTGGGTTTATGGTAGAGCAGGAACAGAAAACTGTCCTTTCGAACATTGAGGAGATAGTCGCAGATAGAAGCGAGTTTCTTATCAGTTACCAGAACAAGAGTCTTGCCAGGAAATATGCGGGCATGATTGAGAAATTTCGAATTAAAGCGGTTTCAGTCGCTTCAAATGAGGCTGTGGAAATGCTGTTAGTTTCACTCGCCAGGAACTATTTTAAAGTACTGGCGTATAAAGACGAGTACGAAGTCGCGAGGCTCTACAGCAATGGGGAATTCGAAAAGAATCTGGCCAGCCAATTCGAAGGAAACTTTAAGCTCAAGCTTCACCTGGCCCCGCCACTTCTAGCCCCAATTGACCCTCATACAGGCAAGCCAATAAAAATCACATTTGGTGGTTGGTTATTGCCCGTATTTAAGATGTTGGCCAAATTTAAATTTCTTCGAAACACAAAACTGGATCCTTTTGGCTATACCGAAGACAGGGTGCTGGAAAGAATTTATATCGAAGAATATGAGGAAACATTACAGCGTTGTCTGCAACTGCTGGATAAAAATAATATTTCGACGATTCAGGAAATCATTACCCTGCCGGACTCAGTACGCGGCTTCGGTCACATTAAACGGCAAAACCTGGAGCAGGCTAGAATCAAACAGAGTGCATTGTTTGCAAAACTCGAGGATAAACCTGAACCAGTCAAGTTAATGGATCCAAAAGCTGCCTAGACCGCATGAATAAATTATCAGCAAAAAAAACGATGAGAGAAGTACAAGGAAAAACAGAAATGATAGTGACAGAAGTTGATGCCAGTTCCTATGCAGATTTTGCCGACCACGAGAAAGTTCTGAGTTGCCGCGATGAAAAATCCGGTCTGCATGCGCTAATTGCCATCCACAATCGTACCCTGGGTCCGGCGCTTGGGGGTTGTCGAATGTGGCCGTATGCTGGCGAACAGGACGCCATTAAAGACGTTCTGAGGCTCTCCCGCGGCATGACTTACAAATCTGCAATCTCGGATCTGCCATTAGGTGGCGGTAAGGCTGTTATTATTGGAAATCCGAAGCTCGACAAAACCAATGAATTGATGGCCGCAATGGGCCGTTTTGTTCATACGCTACAGGGACAATATATTACCGCGGAAGATTCAGGCACCAACGTTGAAGACCTGAAGGTCATGGCCAAGGAGACAAGCTATGTCGCCGGCATTAACGACAAGACTCTATCCGATGGAAGCCGCGTTAATGGTGACCCGTCACCATCAACCGCCTACGGCGTATTTGTCGGTATCAAGGCGTCGGTTGCATATAAACTTTCAAAGGACAGTTTGGAAGGCGTTAAGGTTGCTGTGCAGGGGGTTGGCAATGTTGGTGCAAGATTGGTAAGACTACTGGTAGATGCCGGAGCACAGGTGTTTATCTCCGACATATTTGATGTGCCGGTGAAAAATTTGTGTGCTGAACTTCCGGTCACGGCGTTGCCAAACGACATGATCCACAAAGCCGCTGTAGATGTTTATGCACCTTGCGCCCTTGGCGGGATCATTTCAGTTGATTCATTAGAGGAAATTCAGGCATCGATTATTGCCGGTGCTGCAAATAATCAGTTACAGAATTATGAAACGGGTTTAGCACTGCACAACAGCGGTAAAATTTATGCACCAGACTATGTCATTAATGCCGGCGGTATTATTGATATTTATCACGAGAGAATCGGATATGACCATAAGCAAGTCACTGCTCATATTGACAACATAGGGGTAGTGCTTACAAAAATCTACGATCAGTCCCGAATCAAGAACCTGCCGTTTGATGTGACGGCTGGAATACTCGCTGAAGCACGCCTCAAACTAGCGGCCATCACAAAAACCGCATAGTCACGGTCTAGTCACCTGACAAATCCAGTCAGTCACCGGTCAGTGAAGAAGTCCCGGTTGTCACTTCATTTTTGAGTGTTACCGGGACTCTGGACTACCGCAGAGAATCGTCCAGGTCAGCAATTGGAAATTCCTGGGCAAATTCTTTAACCTGGTCAAATTCAAAATCGTTTGATTCAAATTTGAGCATCCCGCCGTTCTTCAGTGTCACCATCAGATCAATTGATCTACCCTGGCTCATGTCGACGGCAGTGCGTCGCTGAATTCTCAGCTTCTTCCCACCCTGACCGCCAAATTGAGCAAAGGCGGCAAATGCACCGGCAAGATTGCCGGAGTTACCCGTGGTTAATGTGACCGTTAGATATTTTTCATCCATTGCATAGGCACGACTGATTACTTCCATACCCATCGCACTATTCCGCTCCAGTTGTGTACCTTTGTAGCCAGCGATACTGTCTGCAAAGAACTTTGCACGTGTTCCTTGCATCTTTTGTTCCAGTAAAGTGACACACCAGCGTGCCTCTTCAAGTGCTCCCTCTATATCGTCCTGCTCAAATAATTCGGCCGCGGCCTTGCAGGCTGTTTTAGGTGTGTCATCTGCTGCCAGTACGTAGCCCGGCATCAGTAAACTGAAAAGTACGAAAACTTTCAGAATCAACCGCTGGAGATCGATAGTCATTTTTTGCATTTTAATTACTACTCCCTATTTGAATACTACAGATTAGTTGCGTGAATATGATGCAGTCAATTTTAGCTTGCCTCATCTACCTCGACTTATTCTTGATCCGGGTCCTGGTGTTTCAGTTCGAATACCTGTGATAGTAAGCGATAAGAATTGATTCTGTCTGCAAAATCATGACAAATGGTGACAACCACCAATTCTTCAACCCGATGAAGTTCAGCCAATTCATTTAACCTGACTTTCACTTGTTCTGGTGTCCCCGCAATCAGGTGTTTTCGACGTGCCTGCAGGCGCTTAACCTCGGCTTCAGAAAAAGCGTAGGCAAGGGATTCTTCCACGGATGGATAAGGTCCTGGATCTCCCTGTTCAAACCGAAGTGCCCATAAATCGCGACAGGCCACAAGTTCCCGCGCTCTTTCGTCAGTTTCAGCACAAAGCACAAAAACCCCCAGATTGGCTTTTGGTCGGGCAAAGTCTATATTGGGCTGAAAATCCCGATAATACTGATCGATACAAACCTGGCTTTGATCCGGGGCAATAAAATGGGCAAATGAATAAGGCAGCCCAAAGTGAGCGGCATAGACGGCACTTTGAGCGCTTGAACCCAACAGCCAGAGTTCCGGACACGTATTGGGTCGGGGGGTTGCAACGACGGTTTCAAGTCCTTTGGTCACCGGTTGTTTATCCCGGATAAAGGCGTTTAAGTCTGCAAGCTTGTTGCCAAAATACTCGATTCCAATGTTTGAACCATAGGCCAGCGCCTGTGCTGTTGCGACATCACTTCCTGGCGCCCTGCCAACCCCCAGGTCAATGCGATTGGGGAACATGGTCTCCAGTACACGAAAGTTCTCCGCGACCTTAAAGGGACTGTAATGGGGTAACATGACCCCACCGGAGCCTACGCGAATGGATTGAGTCGCCGAGGCGATTCGTGTAATCAGTATTTCTGGGGAAGATCCGGCGAAACTTTTGGAACCATGGTGTTCTGCTACCCAATATCTGGTGAAGCCAAACGCCTCGCAGTATTGCGCGAGCAAAACGGATTCATTTAGCGCATCAGCTTCAGTGCCACCGGATCGAATTGGAGACTGATCGAGAACACCCAGCTTTAAAGGCATTAGACTATTCCCGGGCCATCGCAGACGATTTAGTTAAAGACCCAACACCATTTTCGCCATGATATTCCGCTGGATTTCGTTAGAACCCGCATAAATTGAGACTTTTCTCGTATTAAAATATGCTGGTGCTGCGACGGCAGCATAATCAGGACCAATCGGCTCAACATTAAGTCCTTTTACAGGTCCTGAATTATCAAAAGGCGCAGCGTAATTTCCGACAGCCTCGCAGTAAAGCTCGGTCAGGACTTGTTGCAACTCACTCCCACGACATTTGAGAAGTGAGGATTCTGGGCCCACATTTTTACCCGTACTCAAACTACTGAGGATACGCAATTCAGTAAATTCAAGCGCAGAAATTGCAATCTCGGCCTCTGCAATTTTAGCCTGGAACGCTGGATCGTCCTTGAGCGAAGAACCATAACCGCTGGTCTCCGCTGCGGCAACTTGCTTCAAGCCCGCCAGACTCGCTTTCAAACCATGGGAGTAGGCATTGCCACGTTCAAATTCGAGTAGATATTTGGCATAGGTCCACCCTTTCCCTTCTTCACCGATCAGGTTTTCTACCGGTACCCTTACATCTGTAAAGTGCACCATGTTGATTTCCTGAAAGCCATCAGCGGGACCATCAATTGTAATAATTGGTTGAACCTCAATCCCTGGGGACGTCATATCAATGAGTAGGAAGGAGATACCCATTTGGCGTATGTTTTCGTCGCTGGTTCTGACCAGACAGAAAATCATGTCTGCGTACTGCCCTAATGTATTCCAGGTTTTTGATCCGTTTACGACATAACAATCTCCGTCACGTTCAGCTTTGGTTCGCAGGGAAGCGAGGTCAGAGCCGGCACCTGGCTCTGAGTAGCCCTGGCACCACCACTTATTACTGGCGAGGATGTCAGGGAGATATTTGTCTTTCTGCTCCTGGGTACCGTATTTCATGATGACCGGGGCCACCATCGACTGACCAAAAGGCATGATTCCGGGGGTACCCGCTGCCGCCATTTCAAGATCAAAGAGGTAGCGTTGTGTGGGTGTAAACTCCGGTCCACCATATTCTTTTGGCCAATTGAGTCCAGCCCAACCCCTGGCGTGGAGTGCTTTTTGCCAATAAACATGATCTTCCTTCGTCAGGTGCCCATTCGCGCTTCTAGCGTGGCGATCGTGCATTTCCGTGGGATAATTTTCAGTTATCCAATCCCGAACTTCTTTTTGAAACTTGAAGTCCTCATCGCTAAAGCTCATGTCCATGGTGTTTCTCCAATACCGCAAAATTTGATCGCGGGATTATAGTTACTTTCTGGTTGCTATGTCTATTTGCCCTGTTCCGGTAATCAGCCGGGACCTGATTGGTTCATTCAGTCTGGTTGGTCCAAATCAGGAGGTTTTTGCGCGATTCTCGACAATCTTCAGGAATGATCTGTCACGGAGTTCTTCCAGCGTAATACCTGCATCCAGCGCATCCTGTGATGTAAGTGCGCCACAACTGATGCCATTGACAAAAAAATTGACGAGACCCTGGCCCGTTGCAGCGTCATCAAAGGTATTACCGACCAGTGAAGCTTGTGATGCTTTGTCGATAAATGCTCGCAAGCGGGCACTTGCATCTTCCAGCCCTGTCAAAAAGAAGTAAAAGACTGCGGCGAAGCGAATGGGGAGTTGAGCAGGATTTAGATCCCAGCCCTGATAGAAACCCAGTCGAAGCGAGTGCATGATGTTTTTGAAATGAACTTTCCACGCATGCCCAATTACTGCACGATTTTCAGCTAGCTGTTTTGCTGTTAACGACTCACCCCGATAAGGTGCTATCGGCATAATATTGGTAATGCCGTCACACAAGGTCACAATGCTGCCAGTCAGGGATATCTGCATCATGTGGCGGGCAAAATCTGCCGCGGGATGCATATGATCCTGGTAGTTGCTGGCGATGTTGCAACTGGCAGTATAATCGAAGGTCCCAAGAACAGCGGTCACCACTCGATCACTACCCGCATCGACCAGAGCGGGAATATTAATCTGCCCTGAAGGTGACACGAGAGACTGGATGGTTTCTATCATTAACTCGAGTTTTAGCGAGTGAGGCGGGAGATTGCATTGTTCTTCTAGCAGTGTCAGGCACTGGCAAATTACCGAAACCTGTTCCGGCGTGGTCACCTTCGGTAAGGTCACCAGAAAGGGTTGCGGAATATCTCCGTCGGTAAGCTCAACCAGCCGGGTAATAAAAATATCCAGGGTTCGCAGCGACCTGTGTTTGGTCTCCTCCGCTAACGACTTGATTCGAATTCCGGTAGATCTGGCCAGTCGACCCAGTTTGTGATCCTCAGCCATGGCCTCTGCCGCTGAAAGGGCGTGACCATCCTCCTCTTGATCTGCTCGGGATCCATATCCGTCTTCGAAATCGACCCGGTGGTCTTCAATTGCTTCCGTTTCAAGCTTGGCTTTGACTCGATCGTAAACCCTCAAACTAATGGATTCATCATGGCCGGATGGCACTAGGTCGGTAACTGAAAGGCCCAGCAATTCTGACATGGCCATGTAATCAGTTGCATAAGTGGCGAAGTGAGCCTGGGCCAGTTTAGCTAATTTTAGTGTGGTACCAGCTTTGTAGAGATTGGCACCTCCATAAACCGTGTGGACAGGTTGACGATGAATTCTCACCCCCGGAAATCTCAGGTTGAACCGGTCATTGGAAGATGCCAGTTGGGAGAGAAGCGGTGCTAATTGTTCGTGACCAAGAGATGAATGCAATGTAATTTCCTGAAGTTTTTATCTGCGCGGACAATACTAGTAATCGTTTATACAGCTCAAGTGCAAATTATGCCGGATTCAGATATGTTATGCGCTTTTTATGATCGCCAGTGATTTGGAGAAAAAGATGGACGTCGATATTCAACCGGTACGGGATTACTTTTTTCAGCTACAGACAGAGATCTGTGAAAAGCTGGCCGCGATTGATGGCGGTGCTGAATTTAGCATCGAAGATATTCGTCAGGACTCAGGTGCGCACTCTCGACCGAGGGTCATTGATGCAGGCCAACACATTGAGCGTGGAGCGGTCCAGTATTCTTATAGCCTCGGCGCGTCTTTGCCGCCGGCAGCGACGGAACGCAATCCGGAACTGGCGGGCAAAGGATTTCAGGCAGCGGCGATTTCCATGATTATGCATCCACGCAATCCATATGTACCCACTTTTCATGCAAATCTTCGTTTCTTTTTGGTAGATAAGTCCCATTGGTATTTCGGTGGCGGGTTTGATTTAACACCCTATTATCCTTTTGAAGAAGATGTGCTGCATTGGCACAGGTGTGCAAAAAATGCCTGCGATCCGTTTGGTCCCGACGTATACCCAACTTTAAAACAGCAGTGTGACGATTATTTTTATCTATCGCATCGTCAGGAAGCCCGGGGTGTTGGCGGTATCTTCTTTGATGACTGGGTAGAAGGCGGATTTGAGCAAAGTTTTGATTTTGTGAGGAGTATTGGCGATAACATTCTTCCAGCTTACGTACCGATACTCGAAAAACGCAAAGAGACCCCCTTTGGTGAACGGGAGGAAGAGTTTTTGCTCTATCGTAGAGGGCGTTATGCCGAGTTTAATCTGGCGATTGATCGGGGTACCCGCTATGGGTTGCAATCAGGACGCCGGATTGAATCAGTACTTGCATCTATGCCACCACGGGCAATCTGGAAGTACAATTGGCAACCGCAACCCGGCTCACCTGAAGCAAAACTTTATGAAGACTTTTTGCCGGCCAGGGATTGGTTAGCCTAGGCTGATGACTTGCCCGTATGGAGACTTTTCCCTAACGGGCAAGAAAATTCATAACAATATCAGCTTGATTTAGCGGCATAGGCTTCTATTTCTTTCCACACCCGCATCAGGTTCCCGCCGAGTATCTTCTCGATGTCAGATTCCGTATAACCCTTGGCCAGTAGTGCATCGACAAAATTTGGATAGTCGCTGACGTCTTTGAAGTCAATTGGCAGGCTATCGCCAACGCCATCAAAATCAGTCCCGATACCCACATGATTGATACCGGCAACTTTAACGATGTGATCAATGTGAGCGACAACATCCGCCATGGTTGCATACTCATAGGGATTCTCCTCATAGATCTTAACCCTGGCCGCCTTACCGGCGTCACTGTCGGCTTCAATCCCCATCTTTTCCAGGTGGGCACTCAGCGCCTCACGTCTTGTTTTGGCGCTCTTGGCAGACTTCTCACTCAAGAAGCTTGAACCGATATTTAATTGAATCACACCGTTATTTTCGGCGAGTTTGACAAGCATGTCATCGTCCATATTCCGTTCAAAGCCAGGCACAAAGTGACGCGCTGAAGAATGCGAGGCAATAACTGGAGTACTGGTGACTTCGAGCACATCGTAAAAGGCCTCGTCAGACACGTGAGAGACATCGACCATAATCCCCAAACGATTCATTTCCGGTACCAGATGTTTGCCAAATTCGCTCAAGCCTCCCCAACGTTTATTCTCATCGTAGGATGAATCAGCGATATGATTGCTCATTGAATGTGTCAGGGTGATGTAACGAATTCCCCTGTCGTAGAAGTATTTGGCATTTGCCAGATCACCTTCAATTGGAGCCCCATTTTCCATTCCCATTGCAAGAGAAATCTTGTTGTTGGCAAAATTTTCCATCACTTCCGTGGTAGAAGCCGCGAGTGCAAATTTGTCCGGGTGTGCTGCGACAATCGCTTCAACGGAATCGATAAGTTCATCGGCGAGACTTTTTGCTGTTCCTGCTTCTTCCCGACTTGCGGGAATATAGATAGACATGAAGGGTACATTTAGCCCGCCTTCTACGGCACGGGGATAATCAAACTCGCCGGTTTCTGTCGCTCCGCCGACATCCTGATCGGGTTTGTTATGCAAGCGGTAAGGCACATCAATATGGGTATCCACCACCAGATACTTCTGCGTCAGCTGTTTTCCATCAAGACTTTTTGCGCCATCGCTCATACTGGAGGTTGAACCAGATTCAACCATCATGTTTCCTTCACCATTGGTATCCACCTTCTCAGGATCACTACACCCCGCCAAAGCGAGGGCCAGGATAAGGCCAGTAAGTTTCAAACTATCAAAGTACGGTATTCTCATGTGTTTTAAGTCCGGCTACTAAATTCAGGCCCCATACTATACTTTTGCACCCGTGATGGAAATTATCGATACCGGTGCCCCAACCCTGAAACCAATCACTTATCAAACAGACATAGAGTTTTGCGCGCTGGTGAGTCCCGATTGGCATAGATGACAACGACAATTGAGGGTCTTCTGCCTGATCCACTCGCAGTATTATTTCAAGCCGGGCCAGTTCAAGATTGAAAAGGTAGACTCATCTTATTAAAGTGCGATCTGTCTTTTTAACCTCAGGTCCTGCCGCCGTGTCCTCCAGTACTGTTCGCCCCCTAAGCTCCCGCCTGCCCAAAGTGGGTGTCACCATATTTACAGTCATGTCAAAGATGGCGGAGGATTTTGGCGCTATTAACCTCTCCCAGGGCTATCCTGATTTTTCAGCCCCGGATAGATTACTCGAGTTGTTGACAAAACATGCTCGGGCCGGTCGGAATCAATACCCGCCGATGGCGGGTGTAATGCACCTGCGTGAACAAATTGCTGTGAAGGTTGCCAATATTTATAAGTGTGACGTCAACCCGGATTCCGAAATCACAGTGACGTCCGGTGCAACCGAGGCATTGTTTGTTGCGATTCAAACCGTGATTCATCCGGGTGATGAAGCGATTGTGTTAGATCCTGCTTATGATTCCTATGATCCGGCAATTACGATGGCCGGCGGCAAGACCATTCACATTCCCCTGGATAGCCCGGGATTTACCATCGACTGGGAAAAGGTTCGCGCGAAAATTAACAGTCGGACCCGATTGTTGATTTTGAATTCACCCCACAATCCCTGCGGCACCATTTTTACCGGTGCCGATCTTGAAATACTGGCTGATATTGTCGAGGAACATGATCTCCATATTATCAGCGATGAAGTCTATGAACATATGGTTTTTGATAATGCCTCGCATCTGAGTATGCTCTGTAGCGAAAGGCTGCGAAAACGGAGTTTTGTAATTTCATCATTTGGTAAAACCTATCATGCCACCGGCTGGAAAATTGCATATTGTATTGCACCAGCCCGTTACACCGAGGAATTTCGAAAGGTCCATCAGTATGTGACATTTACAACACATACGCCGTCACAATGGGCGATAGCTGACTTCATGCAGGAGTGTCCTGAACATCACCTGGAGCTACCTCAATTCTACCAACACAAAAGAGACTGGTTTCTGCAGGCGATGGCTGATTCACGATTCAGTATGACCCCTAGTCAGGGCAGCTATTTTCAGTTGGCGGACTACAGCAACATCTCAGACAAAAATGATGTGGAGTTTGCCAACTACCTGACACAGGAAGTTGGGGTTGCAGCGATACCCATCTCGGTTTTTTACGAGTCGCCACCAACTCAACACATAGTGCGATTCTGTTTTGCCAAAGACGACAAGACTCTAACTGAAGCCGCTTTGAGACTCTCAAAAATCTAACTAACGAGTGAACAACATCCTGGATTATCTATGGTGCTGACGATTACCTTAATTCAATCTAAACTCGACTGGGAGGACATAGAGGCGAATCTGGATAGATTTACCGATCTTATCAACCAGACCGACAGGTCTGACTTGATGATTTTACCGGAAATGTTCAGCACCGGTTTTTCCATGAGATCTGAACAACTCGCGGAGGGAATGGATGGGCGAACAGTGTCCTGGATGCGTGAACAGGCTAATCGCACTGATACTACGATTTGTGGCAGCGTCATCATTCATGAGCACAATAAATTCGTAAACCGGTTCATCTGGGCCAGGCCTAACGGCACCATTCAGCACTATGACAAGAAACATCTTTTCCGGATGTCTGAGGAAAACGAAAATTACTCCCCGGGACAGAAAAGACTGATCGTCAAGTTGAAAGATTTCAACATATGTCCCCAGATTTGCTACGACTTGAGATTTCCTGTTTTTAGCCGGAACGTCGCTCAGGGCGCTGGTGCGCCTGATCCTCCCTATGATCTGTTGCTTTACGTAGCAAATTGGCCATCAGCCAGGCGTTTACATTGGCGTGCCCTCCTCCAGGCACGGGCAATCGAAAATCAGTGCTACGTCGTTGGGGTTAACCGGATTGGTGTGGATGGTAATAAAACTGTTTATCAGGGCGATTCCTGTGTACTCGACCCACAGGGGAGCTATCTGGCCGATCTGGCCGATGATGCAACCAGTGTAACGGTCAGTCTTGATATGCCCTTACTGAAGGCTTATCGCGAAAATTTCCCTGCCTGGAAAGACAGTGATCGCTTTGATCTAAAATAGATCGACCTAAGTTGCCATCATTCATCGCCGTTGTACGCTGCAAAACAGCAAGCGCAGCGTGTTAAGATTCTCACCATCTGGCCACATGTAAGTGAAGGTAAGCAGGTCAATGAAATCAATAAACCGGAGTAATTAATGTCACGACTCAAATTTGGCGCATTTTTGGCACCGCATCATCCCATCGGTGAACACCCTATGCTGCAGTTTCAGCGGGATCTGGACCTTGTTGAACACCTGGATCGTTTGGGTCTCGATGAATTTTGGTGCGGTGAACACCACTCTACGGGGTGGGAAATCATCGCCTCGCCTGAAATGTTCCTCGCGGCAGCCGGGCAACGCAGCCATCGTATCAAGTTAGGCACAGGGGTCGTTTCCCTGCCCTATCACCATCCTTTCAATGTTGCCCAGCGAATGGTTCAACTGGACCACATGACTGGAGGTCGCGCAATATTTGGTTCCGGGCCCGGCGCCCTGCCTTCTGATGCCTATACACTGGGTATTGATCCGATGGTGCAGCGTGACCGACAGGATGAGGCCATCGGAGTGATCAGGAAGTTACTCCGGGGTGATGCACGTTTCAGCCACGAAAGTGAATGGTTCACATTAAAAGATGCTGCGCTCCAATTATTACCCTTACAGGAGGACCTGCCATTTGCAGTCGCGTCAATGATATCCCCATCAGGGATGACACTGGCCGGCAAACATGGCACCGGCGTACTATCTATCGGGTCAACGTCGACTGCTGGTCTTCAAGCGCTACCTCGACAATGGAGTTTTGCCGAGGAAGCCGCGGCAAAAAACGGCACCACAGTAAACCGGGATGATTGGCGAGTCGTGATGAGCTGGCATATTGCGGAAACCAGGGAGTTGGCCAGGGAGCAAGCAAAACACGGACTACAACGATGGCACAATGAATATACTGTCGGCACTTTAATGCGACCCGGTGCGGAAGAATTTAAATCTCCGGATGAGGCTGTCGACATGATGGCGGAAGGCGAAGGCGCTGCGGTTGTGATTGGTACCCCTGACGACCTGGTTAATGCAGTCAAGAAAATGGTCGGGATCACCGGCGGATTCGGCACAGTTGTAGGCTTCGTTCATGACTGGACAACACCGAAAGACAACTTTAACAGCTGGGATCTGGTGGCACGTTACGTGGTACCGGAGATTAACGGTTTTCTTAAGGGTTACCGTGAGTCACAGGATTATGTGATTCATCACAGGGATGTTTTTGACCGTGCCGGAGAAGCAGTTGTCGCGAAAATTATGGAGAATAAAGGTGCTGTTGAGGCAATGAAAGAGGAAGCAAATGCACAATCCGCCATGCAATCCCATAATGCACCCGACCTGTCTGCCGAAGCCAAAAAAGTCTGAACGGCAGTTTTGTTAGGCCGTAAACTCGAGACCAGCGAATTTAGATGAAATCAATCTGTGTATACTGCGGTTCAAGCCTGGGCAATAAAAAAGCTTATGCGGAAGCCGCCCGGGCCCTCGCGGAGACGCTGGCTGATGCTGGCATCAATCTGGTCTACGGTGGTGCCAGCGTTGGGCTTATGGGCGTGATTGCCGATAGTGTACTCGCCAATGGCGGTAAGGTGATCGGTGTAATCCCCCAGTCACTGGTTGATAAAGAGGTATCGCATGGTGGACTTACAGAACTGCATATTGTTTCATCCATGCATGAACGCAAGGCGCTAATGGCGCAATTGTCCGACGGATTTATTGCCTTACCCGGTGGCTTTGGTACCCTCGAAGAATTATTCGAAGTCCTCACCTGGTCACAACTCGGGTTTATCCAGAAACCTGTTGCCCTGCTAAATATCGCCAATTACTACGACAGCCTGCTTCAGTTTTTAGACTTTGCCAGAGATGAAATGTTCGTGAAGGAGGCCCACAGGCAACTTTTGCTAGCGGATGATTCTGCGGCTTCTCTCATCGATCGGATGCAGCATTTTGTTGCCCCCACTACGACCAAGTGGATTGGTGATGGCGAAATCTAGCTCAGCATTTGGTAAGTCATTGGCACAATATTAATATCAAGCTTCCCTCAAACCGAAATGATTGTAATTGAGGGCGAACTCAGTGCCGGATCCGGATTGAATCCTCGAACTAACAGGACATATTGGCTCTGTTCGGCGAGCCTGGCTGATAGCGCGATGGTTCTGGCAAGTTCATTGGGATTGGTACGACCTGCTTCATCGGCGAATATCGGGATGACACCCCAGTAAAGAGCCATACGCCGCAGAATGCGATGGTCACTGGCGATTGCAACAATTGGTGCTGCCGGGCGTGCACTACTGACCGCTGATGCTGAAACACCACTGGTTGAAATCACCATAATGCCATTTACCTTCAGGTCCTTGGACATTAATGAAGTAGCATTGGCAATCACGCTTTTCAGGGGTAATGGCGGTACCAGGTTCGCTTCGGATGAACCGATGGTGCCGATTTGCCACATATAAGCTTCTGTCTGCCGGGCTATTCTGTCCATGGTAGCCACCGCTTCAAACGGAAAAGCCCCCATGGCTGTCTCACCTGATAACATCACCGCATCTGCACCCTCGGTGACCGCATGTGAGACATCGGTAACCTCAGCCCTGGTAGGTCTCGAGTTGGTAATCATCGACTCCAGCATCTGGGTTGCGACAATAACGGGCTTACCAAATTTCTTGGCCATTTCAATAAGCTCTGATTGGGCAAGTGGCACTTCCTCCGGTGGTAACTCTACCCCCAGGTCTCCCCGCGCAATCATGATCGCGTCAGTGGCCGCCATAATTGCATCGGCATTTATCAGCGCTTCCGGCTTTTCGATTTTCGAAACTATCCGGGGACTCAGCGGATCATCTCCAATGAATTGGCGCAGGGCAATAATATCCTCAGCCCGGCGGACAAATGATAATGCGAGATAATCGACACCAAGATCTAGCGCAAATGCTGCATCTATAAAATCTTTTTCTGTCATGGAAGGTGCCGAAACATCAACACCGGGTAGATTAATTCCTTTATTGTCGGTAAGCCTGCCGCCCTGGACCACCTGACAAGTCACTTCGCCACCCTGCACGCCCATGACCTTTAGCTCAAAGATGCCATCTGCCAGGAGAATACGGTCATCTTTCTTCACGTCTGCTGCCAGCGCAGTGTATTGAGACGTGATTACGCCGGGTCTTCCGGGCTTGTCATCCATGGTGATTTTTACCGTGTCACCATTAATAAGGTCGATACCACCCTTTTCAAAACGACCCGTTCTTATTTTTGGTCCACAGAGGTCAGCCATGACAGCAATCGGCCGTGAATATTCCTCACTCAGGCTTTTGATGTGCTCAAAGACGCCGCGATGGGTTTCGTGGTCGCCGTGGGACATATTAAGACGGAACATATTCACGCCAGCATCAATCAGTCGTTTGATACTATCCCTGGAGGATGTGGCGGGACCAAGGGTTGCCACGATTTTGGTCCTTCGATTTTTTAGTAGATTAATTCGTGTAATAACCGCCATGAGTGTTTTTTCCTGGTCAATCAAATTGTGACAAAGGGCAAACTAGCAAGAATAGTTTTTATTTCCAACAAGCATTCATTCTTTTATGTACATTGTTCCCTATAATCACCGCTTTACTCACAGGATGCCAAACCTTGCTTTATCATCTGGGACTATATCTCGCAGAAGTCGCCGGTCCATTTAGGCTGCTCACTTCGTACATTTTTCTGACCGGGCTCGGAACAGCGCTGGCTGCCTCCGCTACCTGGTGGTATTTGCCTAAATTATGGCATTTGTTACCAAGGGACCGTGGCAGGGAATTTGCTGTCGATGCCGAAAAAAGTATCGGCAAACCGGTCAGTGCAGGCATTTTGTTCATTCCTGTTTTTATGGTGATTGCACTGCTGGTAGTGCCTTTTGAATGGAAATTCGTTGGAATTATTGCCTGTGTTTTTGCCGCAATGATCGTCGGATATCTGGATGATCGGGCAATCGGTGGCTGGAGCGAGTATCGACTCGGGGCAATTGACCTGATCATATCCCTGGTGGCCTCCATTATTATCTGTCAGATGGACAGCTACACCATATGGTTGCCGTTGTATAAGGATGCCATTGAAATTGGACCTGCCTTGTTCATTCCCTGTGCAACTGTGCTGATTTGGGTTTCGATTAATGCCACAAATTGCACCGACGGTGTCGACGGTCTCTCGGCCACCTTATCGGGTATGGGCATCATTTTTCTTGGGATCATTTTATATGGGATTGTTGGCCATGCCGCCATCGCTCAATATCTGCTGGTACCCCACTACGCCCAGGGTGCAGATTGGGCCATTATGGCCTTTGTCATGGCTGGGTGCCTCGCAGGTTACCTATGGCACAATAGCTATCCCAGCGCCGTGCTGATGGGAGATGCCGGTTCCCGCCCGATCGGATTACTACTCGGTATTTTGGTGCTTGCCTGTGGTAATCCTTTCCTGATTCTGGTTGTTGCCTTTATGGTCCTGGTCAACGGAGCGACCGGTATGATAAAGGTCGCATTACTCCGATTCTTTAAAATTGGTATTTTCCGCCAGATTCGTTATCCGTTGCATGATCATGTCAGGCATAAAATGGGTTGGTCCAATACCCAGGTACTGGTACGTTTTATGCTGCTGCAGGCGGTGGGCACCCCTATCCTGCTGGTGCTGCTTCTAAAAGTAAGATAAGAACCCAGCAGGCGTGTGATGGACGCTCCGTCCAAAAATCAGCCAAAAAAAAGGGACCAAAAAGGTCCCGGAATTACCACAGGAGGGGGAATTTAGATTGGCTCGCTTATCGGCTGGGGGAAGTGCATGTAAATACTGTTCCTTGTTGATGTCTTTAGTCACTATATCTTTACTTTCTATGACTATACTGTATCAAGTGTCGTGCCAACTTAATGAATCCAGATTAGCGGAGAGATATAACTTATATTTATCAGTATCTTAGGTGAGGACAAGGTTTGGAGGGCGTTCGGTTCGCGATGGTCAGTGCTTAATGGATTAACAATCGAGTAGTCAAAAATTGACGATTTCTAACCATTTTGGTCCGAGAGTGACAAAAAGACAGATAACTGTCCGGGAAATAAAAACCAGGATCACTCAACTGGATTACAAGTCAGCGGGATTGATCCTGGACGTCAGAATATGATCTTCCCATACGCCGTTGATTTTAAGGAATTGTTCGGCTTTACCCTCAACCTTAAAACCCATCCGCGCCAGCAAGTCTCCACTTCTTTTATTTCTGGGAATATAGTTGGCCATCACCCGATGCAGTTTCAATTCCTCAAACACATAGTCGAGAGTGCCGGTGATTGCTTCACCCATGTAACCACGTGACTGATGTTTTTCGGCAGTTGCGTAACCAAGATGGCAAGACTGGAAAGTACCCCGGATAATATTGGAATAATTGCATACACCCAGCACTTCAGTTTGTGCCTTGTTTAACAGGGTAAAACTGAGATGACTCTGGTCACGAAATTGCCGCTGCGCCAATCGAAGCTGTAACTGCCAGAATCCAATCGTGAAAAACTCATCTGAGCGTGCGGGTTCCCACTGCATCAAAAATTGTCGATTTTCCCTTCTGAACCTAACCATTAATTCTGCCTCGGTAGGGTCAAGCACTCGAATACACATCCTGTCTGTTTCAATTGCAAGCGCCCGACCATGCTTAGATAAAAAGTTTCCCATCACCCGTCCTTTCATGCCTGCATCACCTCTGGCGTCAGCTCACACTCATCAGTTTACGAACATTGTTCTCTTTCAGATAAAGCGTGCACGCTCTGGCCTTTAGATCCAGGGTTGCCCCTGGCGGTAACCTGAACCAATCGTACTGGTTCAGGGTTTGGCCATCCAGGATTGCTGTACCGGTAATCACAAACCCTTCAACCCCACCTTCGTATCGATGCAACAGTTGACCCTGGTTAGCGCCCTCACCTAACGACACTATGGATATAGATTGATCTGGTTGTTGCATCAAGGTGCTGTCAAACACAAAGTCTATGACATCGGTTCCTGCCGCACATATCCTTTGATGTGCTGGTATGTTTGCCCAACTAATTTGTTTGTGCTCCGAACCTGGATACTGCCTTAGTTTGACGAATAATAAACAGCCGTCTGCAGAATAAGGTGCATGAACAAACCCTTCAGGATTTAGCAACCAGGTGCCCGCTGGC
>Ga0206123_10002100_pt1 | contig 17788 bp, 17 predicted proteins | sample Helgoland_Spring_2_FD_160086 | JGI IMG/M metagenome (GOLD analysis project Ga0206123, IMG submission 160086) | Pelagic subsurface seawater microbial communities from Kabeltonne, Helgoland, North Sea - Helgoland_Spring_Bloom_20160316_1 | ecosystem: Environmental > Aquatic > Marine > Epipelagic ...
AAACTGGATTTGTTGAAGCACACTGGGACGGAACTGCTGAAACTGAAGAGAAAATTAAGCAAGAAACTAAAGCTACGATCCGTTGTATTCCTCTAAACAATAAATTGGAAGAAGGAAAATGTGTTTATTCAGGAAATCCATCTACACAACGCGTAGTTTTTGCCAAATCATACTAATACACTTATTATGGAAAATGCTAAAGATCTAATTATAGAAACGCTAAAAACAAAAGCTTCCCTAAAGCAAGATGTTTTTAAGAAAACAAGAGACGTTTTTAAACTTTTTAAGATAGAAGCCGAAAAACTTGTAGAAGAGCTTAAAACTGAAATGGAACAAATTGATGAAAGAGTTATCATTGATTTTAGGGATAAAGGTGACTACGAGTTTCATATAAAATTTGGTGGAGATATTTTAGTTTTCTTTATGCATACTAATGTTTTTGATTTTGACAAAAACCACCCTATCTGGAAAACCTCTTATTTAAAAGAGGATGAATTAAAAGCTTATTGCGGTTTAATTAACGTTTATAATTTCTTAGCAGATTCATTCAAGTACAACCGATTAAACGATCTTGGTTATTTGGTTGCCAGATTCTTTCTAAATAAAGAAGACCATTATTTTGTTGAAGGAAAAAGGCAACTTGGTTTTTTGTATAATGATTTTATTAATGAAACAATTAACAACGATAAAATCAGAAATATTATAGAATCTTCAATGCTATATTCTATGGATTTTGATTTACTAACGCCAAGTTACGAAACCATGCAAAACGTTAGTGTACATGAAGTTAACGAAGTAACAAGTGCTATGAGTATAAAAACAGGCAAACGACTTGGATTTAAATTTGAAGCAGATAATGATATTATATAATAATTTTTTTAAAATTGTTTGGTAGATTCTAAAATATAGGTACATTTGCAAACCTTAAATGAAAAACATTTCATTTTGGCCCGTTCGTCTAGGGGTTAGGACGTCTGGTTTTCATCCAGGAAACAGGGGTTCGATTCCCCTACGGGCTGCACAAAAACCACTTCAACTTGAAGTGGTTTTTTTATGCCCAATATATTTTTAATTTTACCTTTTAAAGAATAGATCTTTAATTATGAAAGAAGAAAACAAATTACTTGAAGTTGGAAAAGTTTTTTTAAAACTCGGATGCTTTGCTTTTGGTGGACCTGCAGCACACATTGCAATGATGGAAGAAGAAGTTGTAAATAAAAGAAAGTGGATGAAAAGAGAACACTATCTTGATTTAATAGGTGCAACCAATCTTATTCCAGGACCAAACTCCACTGAAATGACGATGCACTGCGGACACGAAAGAGCAGGTTCTAAAGGTTTATTTGTTGCTGGTATAGCATTTATATTTCCTGCAATAATTATTACAGGATTATTAGGTTTTTTATATGTAGAATACGGACAACTTCCCGAAATAGCTCCTTTTGTATTTGGAATTAAACCTGCAGTATTAGCAATAATTGCTTCTGCTGTTATAAAACTAGGTAAAAAAGCACTAAAAAGTTGGGAACTCGGCATACTCGGTGCTGCAGTTTTAGGTTTAAGTATTTTTGGTGTTAACGAAGTATTAGCATTATTAGGCGCAGGAATAGTTGGTGCAATTATATTCTACTTTAAAAGTAAAATAACAAACAAAACAAAATCTATTATTCCTTTTTTCTTACTTCAAGTACCTACCAATGTCATTCTGAAACTAACAAGTTTAAAAGTGTTTTTAACCTTCTTAAAGGTTGGAGCAATTTTATACGGAAGTGGTTATGTACTTTTTGCTTATTTAGATGCTGAACTAGTTGAAACTGGATTAATGACCAGGCAAGCTTTACTTGATGCTATTGCTGTTGGTCAGTTTACTCCTGGACCAGTTTTGTCAACAGCTACATTTATTGGTTATCAACTTACAGGTTTCTGGGGAGCTTTAGCAGCTTCAGCAGGAATTTTCTTACCCTCATTCTTGTTTGTCCTTCTACTCAACCCACTTATTCCTAAAATGAGAAAATCTTTATTTTTAAGTGCATTTTTAGACTCTGTAAATGTTGCTGCAGTTGCAATTATGGCAGGAGTATTATATGTTATGAGTTTAGAAACCATAACAGATTGGAAAGCGATAATTATAACTTTAATTAGCATTATTATAACTTTTTGGTTTAAAAAAATTAGTGTTATGTGGACTATCGCTGGAGGTGCTATTATAGGTTATCTACTTCATCTCATCTAAAACAGATTCTATTATTCCACAACAAACTATAAGTTCTTTTATTACTTTTGAAATAACATATAGCAAGACAAACTTTATTTAACAACCCACACTTTTGCACCCAAAAACAAACACACCAAATCTTATCAAAGACCAATTTGGGAGAGTTCACAACTATCTTAGGGTTTCATTAACCGAACGTTGTAACCTAAGATGTTTTTACTGCATGCCAGAAGAAGGTATTCAACTTTCTGAAAAAGAAAATGTGCTAACACATGAAGAAATTATTGTTTTAGCAAAAGAGTTTGTTGCACTTGGTGTGAACAAAATTAGATTAACTGGTGGTGAACCTTTAATCAAAAAAAACATTGAAAAAATAATCAGAGAACTTACCGCTTTACCAATATCTTTAGGAATAACTACCAACGGAATATTATTGGATAAATACATTGATTTATTTAAAGAATGTGGAGTTAAAGACATCAACATAAGCTTAGACACTCTTGATAAAGAGAAGTTTGAGTTAATGACTCGTAGAGATTATTACGATAGAGTAATGAGTAACATCTATCAATGTATTTTGGCTGGATTTAATGTAAAGATTAATGCAGTTCTGATTAAAGGAACAAATGATAATGAGATCGTTGACTTTATAGAATTTACTAAGGATAAAAACGTGTCTTTCCGATTTATAGAGTTTATGCCTTTTGATGGTAACAAATGGGATACTTCTAAAGTAGTTAGTTTAAATGCTATTTTAGAAAAAGTTAATAAACACTATATTAAAAGCGATATCATTAAATTAGAAGATAAGAAAAATGATACGACTAAGAATTATAGAATTAAAGGGTACAAAGGATCTTTTGGAGTAATTAGTACGGTATCTAACCCTTTTTGTGACAGCTGTAACAGAATACGCTTAACTGCAAACGGAAGAATTAAAAACTGTTTATTCTCTGAAGCAGAAGCTAATTTATTAGATCCGCTGAGAGCAGGCGAGGATATTGTTCCTCATATTTTAAAAGCTATTTATCCTAAGATGAAATCTAGAGGGGGAATGATTTCTGATGAAGATTTTTTTGACAAAGAAAAAAACACAAAGAATAGAGCAATGATAAGTATAGGCGGATGATATCAGTAGAAGAAGCAAAAACCCTTGTAAACCAAAATGTATTTCCACTAAGCCAAGTAGAAATTAATGTTGATGATGCCTTAGGTCTTTACTTAGCAAAAGCCATTATTGCACCTATTTCAGTCCCTTCATTTAACCAATCTGCAATGGATGGCTATGCTTTTTCTTTTGAAAATATTAGTAACCAGTTTCCAATAGTTGAAGAAATTGCTGCAGGAGATACTCGAATAGTTGAAGTTAAACCTACCCAAGCTGTAAGAATATTTACAGGATCTAATGTCCCCAATTCTTTTGACACGGTTGTAATGCAAGAGTTAACAGAAGTTGTTGATGGGAAATTAATTATAAAAGATGAGGGCTTAAAACTAGGAGGAAATATTCGTTTTAAAGGTTCTCAAATAAAAAAAGGAAGTATTGCTTTAGAAAAAGGAACAAAAATTAATTCAGCAACAATTGGCTTCTTATCCACTTTAGGAATTACAAAAGTTAATGTTTACAAATCGCCAAGAGTAACGATTATTGCTACTGGTGATGAGTTAGTTAAGCCTGGGAAGAAATTAGAAGTGGGGCAGATTTATGAATCGAACACTTTTATGCTAAAGGCAGCTTTAAATAAAATGAACATCAATCCAACAATTGTTTTGGTTGAAGACAATAAAGCAGCTACTCAAAAAGCTGTTTCAGATGCTATAGCAAATAATGAGTTATTAATTCTATCAGGAGGAATTTCTGTTGGAGATTATGATTTTGTAAAAGAAGCTTTAGAGCTTAATGGAGTAAAAGAAATTTTTTATAGAGTAAAACAAAAGCCTGGAAAACCCTTATATTTTGGAAAAACAAAAAATTGCTATCTCTTTGCATTACCAGGTAATCCTGCAGCAGCATTAACTTGCTTTTATCAATATGTTAGAATTTCCATAAACAAAATGAAAGGTTCTAAAACTGATAATTTAGCTCAATTAAATTTACCTATAGATAAAGCATTAATAAAGAAAGAAGGGAGAGCTGTTTTTTATAAAGCACATACTGATTTTAAGTCTGTATCAATATTAGAAGGACAGGGTTCTGACATTTTAAAATCTTTTGCCTTAGCAAACTGCTTTGTTTATGTAAAACCTGATGTAACTTCAATTAATAAAAATGAGCTTGTAGAAGTACAATTAATTGAAGATGTCTAAAACTGGAATCATATTAGCTGGAGGAAAAAGTTCTCGAATGAATCAAGATAAAGGTTTGATGATGCTGAATGAAAAACCAATGATTCAATACGTTATTGAAGTTCTAAAAACAATTGTAGATGAAATTATAATCATTTCGAACAAGCCTGAATATAAACAATTTGGCTATCCCGTCTATTCAGATTTAATTAAAGACAAAGGGCCTTTAGCAGGAATTTATACTGGACTATACTACTCTCAATCTGAAACAAATATTATTTTAAGTTGTGACATCCCTCATATTAACTCTGAATTAATTTCATTTCTACTTTCATTACATCAAAATCATCAAATTACAATTCCAAAAAAAGAGAATCAAACACATCAATTAATTGGCGTATTTTCTAAATCTTGCGAAACGAATTTTTCACTTTGTATAGAAAAAAGTCAATTAAAATTAATCGATGCGTTCAAAAACTTAAATTTGAATATTGTTGATGCAAATCGATTTGACGCACATGTTTTTAAAAATATAAATACCCCAAGTGACCTTAACAATTAAATATTTTGGAATGACTGCTGAAGCTTCTGGGAAAACTGAAGAATCATTTCGTTCTAATTATTCGTCAATTGCTGAGTTACAAAAAGATATTATCAATAAATATCCTAAACTAGAAAAAATAAGTTTTAAGATAGCGGCAAATCAAACTATTGTTAATGATGATTATTTGTTATCTGAGAATGAAGAAATAGCTCTATTACCACCATTTGCAGGAGGATGAAATTAAACGACCAAGAAAAAAACAGGTATAGTAGACACATCTCTCTTAAAGAGGTTGGATTATATGGGCAAGAAAAATTAAAAGCTGCCAAAGTGTTGGTTATTGGCGCTGGTGGTCTGGGCTGCCCTGTACTACAATATTTAACAGCTGCAGGCATTGGAACTATTGGCATTATTGATTTTGATACAGTTGATGAAACCAATTTACAACGTCAGATTTTGTTTACTGTAAATGACATCGGAAGTAATAAAGCCACTGCTGCAGAAAAGCGCTTAATTCAATTAAATCCTAACGTAAATTTTAACGTTTACACCGATAAATTAACAACAAAAAATGCCTTATCACTTTTTAATGATTATGATGTTATAGTTGATGGTACAGATAATTTTTCTACCCGTTACTTAATTAATGATGCCAGTGTTATTACCAACAAACCACTAGTATATGGTGCTATTTATAAATTTGAAGGACAAGTAACTGTTTTCAATTACAAAAATGGCCCTAGTTACAGATGTTTGTTTCCTGAACCTCCAAAAGCAGGAAGCGTACCCAATTGTTCTGATGTTGGTGTTATTGGAGTTTTACCGGGGTTAATAGGCACACAGCAAGCTAACGAAGTTTTAAAACTGATTTTAGAAATAGGAAATCCTCTTTCTGGAAAAATGCTCACATACAATGCTTTAGACAGTTCATCTCTAACGTTAAATGTGCCAAAATCTGAAGAAGAAATAGCAAAAATAAAAAGTGATAATTTTAGTTTTGAAACAATGGATTATGACTTTTTTTGCGACCTATTAAAACAAGAAAAAATGAAAGAAATATCAATAGAGGGCTTGAAGCAATGGTATGAAGAATCGAAAGATTTTAAAGTAATTGACGTAAGATCAGATTGGGAACTACCTAGAATTAATAAAGAAAATGTAGTGGTAATTCCGTTAGACGAATTACAAAATGGTATTCTCAAAATATCTAAATCAAAAGATGTTGTAGTTATTTGTCAACATGGTGTGAGGAGCAAGTTTGCAATTGAAGTATTAGAGCGAGAATACAACTTCATAAACTTAATTAACCTCTCAGAAGGGGCAGCAAATTGGAAATAAAATTATTGCCATGCTGAGCCTGTCGAAGTATAAATAATTTAAGACAAAAGATATGGAAAAGAAGAAAATCAAAAATTCCTTAGTAGAAGGACCTATAACTCCTGAAAGAATTGCTAGTTCAATAGCTCATCATCAAGTAAAAACAAATATTGGTGCACATGATATTTTTTTAGGTCAGGTTAGAGCAGATGAAATTGATGGGAAAAATGTTATTGCTATTGATTATTCAGCCTATGCTGAAATGGCTAATAAAGTTTTTGATGAAATTAGAGAGGAAGCTTTTTCTAAATTTGATTTAACCTGCGGACACATATATCACAGCACAGGAATTGTTAAAACAGGAGAATTGTGTTTATTTGTTTTCACATCATCTAAACATAGACAGATGACTTTTGATGCTACTCGATTTATAACCGAAGCAATAAAAGAAAGAGTCCCTGTTTTTGGCAAAGAATTGTTTGAAGATGGTGAACACGTTTGGAAGATAAATAAAAAGTAACCCGTTTTCAGGGGTTAGTAGTGAGTTTTACTATCTACTAAATACTGATTACTAACAACTGTAAAAAATGGTAGATATCACAGAAAAATCAAGCACCCTAAGAATAGCAACCGCACAAGCAGTTGTGGTAGTTAGCAAGCAAGAAACGATAGACGCAATAAATAATGGAACTGTCCCTAAAGGTGATGTTTTTGCAATGAGTAGAGCTGTTGGTTTACTAGGCGTAAAGCAAACAGCTAACATTTTAGCTGATTGTCACCCAATGCCAATTGAATATACAGGAATTGATTACCAAATAAATGGTTTAGAAATTACAGTTACCATAACTGTAAAAACCATTTACAAAACTGGCGTTGAAGTTGAAGCAATGCACGGAGCAAGTGTAGTTGCACTAAACATGTATGACATGCTAAAACCAATTGATAAAGGAATTGAAATTCACAACATTAAATTAATAGACAAAAAAGGTGGGAAATCTGATTTTAAAGATCGCTTTAGAACTGATTTAAAAGCTGCTGTAGTTGTTTGTTCTGATACTATTTCTGCAGGACAAAAAGAAGATAAGGCTGGTAAAGCAATCATCAGAAAACTAGAAGAAAGTGGAGTTTCAATAATGGATTACATCATTATTCCTGATGAAATTGATGAGATACAAGCGAAGGCGTTATCCTACACAGAACAAGGAGCCAATATGGTAATTTTTACTGGAGGAACAGGACTATCATCTAGAGATGTAACACCAGAAGCTTTAAAACCATTAATTGACAGAGAAATTCCTGGAATTGAAGAAGCAATTAGAAGTTACGGACAAAACAGAACACCATACTCTATGTTAAGCAGAAGTATTGTTGGAGTAAAAGGAGAAACGTTACTAATTGGTTTACCAGGATCTACAAATGGAGCTAAAGAAAGTATGGATGCTATTTTCCCGGCAGTTTTGCACGTTTTTAGAATTTTGAAAAACGCTAAGCACTAAATGTAATTGAAAAATTAATCGCTATGCTCTCTACCTTTAATTTTAGAGGTCCTATAGCTCTTATCCAATTCCAAGTTTTCTTTTTCTAACTTTTTAGAAGGACCTTTTTCCAGTAATTCATTCAAGTCTGGCTGCCCGGCATTAACCCAAGCAGTGTACCAATAACTACCTACAGTAATTATAGAGCTTGTCAACCTTCTTTCTACCATCCCATTCATCATATCATGATATGCAGAGGAGTATTCTTCAGAATATGTCTTAACCAAACTTGCCCCTCTATTTTCGTGTGAATATTTTTGATCTGAAGGAAATTCACCATTTAATTTTCTTTCAAAATCTAATACAGAATCTAACGCTCCAAAACTTTCTTTAACAGTTTTCCATTCATCTTCTAAAATATTATCTACATACTCAGCTCTTCCCACAAAAAAATCATAGTCTTTTGCTTTTAATTCTGGTAAACGTGATTCCCAAAAACCATGAATTCCTCTTTGCCCTGTTAATTGTCCGTTATAATTTTCTGTGGTATGCAATGGTACATGAGAATCTCCAATATAATGTCCTAAATCTGCTGAAACACTTAAAATACGATCAACATCTTTAGCTTCAAATGCCTTAGTTAAGCGGATAACCATTCTATTTACATGCCAAGGCACAATGCCATAAGCCTGTAAAGTATCTTCAGTAAATTTATCTACTGCATCATACCATTTTTTAGGAACAACCTCAAAAGGATCTTCTCCTGAATGTACATAATGATCAATATCAATATAATGCCTAGGAGCTTCCCCTTCTACAGCATACCTTCTTTTATCTGGATCTACTGCATGCTCTGTTATGTATTCAATATTTTTCTTGTAGAACTTTATCATTTCAGGAGGCAAGGTAAATACTGCCATCCTATTGATTTTTTTATGCCCAAAAAAGCCCCAAGAAGTAACTGTTTCTTGAAAAAAAGACACAGTAAACACTATAAGAATTAAACTTAAAATATATTTAGATATAAAATTCAAATTATGATTTATTACTTACTATAATATCTCCTTCCAATACCGGAACAATATCTGTTTGGTCTAAAGATAAGCAATAAATAACATCCTCTTCCATATTTAAACGGCTCAATCTCTTTCTATGAGAAGAACTCCCTAAAAACCCATACATATCAGTTTTAGCAGCATCATACATATTAATTGCTGCAATTGTAGAATCTGAAATGTTTTGAAACCTTAAATTTTGAGTTATTTTTTGAGCTACAGCTCCAGCAAACAAAGTGTCTTCTAAATTGAAACGATCTTTCCAGCCTGCACAAAAAAGTAAAACGTCTTTATCAGCTTTCTCTATATATTCGCAAACCGCAGTTAAATTAGCAAATGATCCAATAACAACATTAGCCGCAGATTTAGCAACATCAACTGCTTTAGTTCCATTTGTAGTTGTTAAAACAATTGTTTCCCCTTTAAATTTACCATCTTTAAATCCTAATGGTGAGTTTCCAAAATCAAACCCATCTACAACTTCAGCGTTTCGCTCAGCACCAACTTTATATCCTTCTGATTTATATTTGATAGCCTCTTCTAAATTAGCCACAGGGATTAGTCCCTTTATTCCACTTTCAAAAGCAGCACAAATTGCAGATGTAGCTCTAAAAACATCTATAACTACAACAGTACAATCTGTACTTTCAAAATAGGCTGGAAAAAGCGCTGGAGATAGAACTACCTCAACTTTTTTTGTATTTCCTGAAGATTCTTCACTCATATCCTATCCTTTATAAAATGGCATTTTTACCACTTGAGCTTTAATTTTCTTATTTCTAATTGCAATGTATATTTCAGAATCAACTTTTGAGTTTTCTTTTGTAACATAGCCCATTCCAATAGCTTTGCCTAACGAAGGCGCCATCGTTCCTGATGTTACAATTCCAATATTATTTCCATCGGCATCAACAATTTCGTAATCATGACGAGGAATACCTCTTTCCAACAACTCAAATCCAACTAATTTTTTAGCTACACCTGCTTCTTTTTGAGCTTTTAAATTATCAGAATTTACAAAGTCTTTAGTAAATTTTGTAATCCAACCTAATCCTGCTTCTAATGGTGAAGTTGTATCATTTATATCATTTCCATACAAACAGAATCCCATCTCTAATCGCAATGTATCTCTTGCAGCTAATCCTGCCATTTTCATATCAACTACTTTCCCAGCTTCTTGAATAGCGTTCCATACTGCTTCTGCATCTTTGTTTTCAAAATACACTTCAAAACCTCCAGCTCCAGTATAACCTGTAGATGAAATGATGACATTATCAACTCCTGCAAACACACCTCTTTGTACAGTATAGTAAACCATATCTAAGTCCATATTAGTTAATGGCTGTAACATTTTTTGTGCATTTGGTCCTTGTACAGCTAATAATGAAATATTACTCGATTTATCAATTATAGAAACATTTGAAGTGTTATGCTTGTTTACCCACGCCCAATCCTTATCTAAATTAGCTCCATTTACAACTAACATATATTCCTCTTCACCTAACATGTAAACTAATAAATCATCTACAATTCCACCTTCATTGTTTGGAAAACAAGAATATTGCACTTTTCCTATGGATAATTTTGAAGCATCATTAGAAGTTATTCTCTGAATTAAATCCAAAGCACCTTCTCCTGTCACCATAAATTCACCCATGTGTGAAACATCAAAAACACCAACATTATCTCTAACATTTAAATGCTCATCTGTTAAACCAGTATATTGCAAAGGCATATTAAATCCAGCAAATTCAACCATTTTAGCACCTAAATCAATATGCTTTTGTTTTAATGCTATATCTTTTATTTCTATTGTTTCCATATATTTATATTGCTTTTCAAAAAATATCTATTTATGATCTTTAAACATCCCAAACATTGTATAAAATACAATTTTTAAATCCAGGTACAACGACCAGTTATTTACATAAAACCGATCTAGCCTTACTCTATTCGCTAATAAATGATCATTGTCAATCTCTCCTCGATAACCTTTAACCTGAGCCAAACCTGTAATACCTGGTTTAATAGCATGTCTATTCATAAAATTACCAATTAACTGGCTATATTCTTCAGTATGTTTCAGCATGTGTGGACGAGGGCCAACAACACTCATTTCTCCTAAAAACACATTTATAAATTGAGGAAACTCATCTAAACTAGACCTTCTAAGGAAATGTCCAACTTTAGTAATTCTTTTGTCTCCTTTTGTTGCCTGAACTTTATCTGAATCTTTATTTACAGTCATACTTCTAAATTTCCAACAATTAAATTCTTTGTTACCTAAACCTGTTCTTTTCTGTTTAAAAAATACCGGTCCTTTTGAGGTAGATTTAATCAAGATTGCTAAAATTGGAAACAACCAACTCAAAACTGTTATCATTATAAATAACGAAAACAACACATCAAAAGACCTTTTTATTAATGTATTATAAGGGTCATCCAAAGGGGTTAGCGGAATATTTAAAACCGTAGTATGGCTAATATTCCTCGCCTCAATTGCTTTAGAGCTAACTCTCGACCAATCCAACACTAGTCTTAAACGAATAAAATTATTGTCACAATAATTCGAAAGCTCATCCATTAACACATCATTAATCAGTGATATTTTAATATAAAGTTCTGTAATTGGAGTTTCTTTTCTGAGTTTCTCTAATTTTTCAAGCAGACTATTCGTTTCCTTTATTGTTTCAATTCTTTGATAATCTTCATCTAAGGTAATCTCTAGTAAAGAAGATTGAACATCAAAAATAGAAAACCCTTCACCTACAATAACTATTAAGTTTTTTTTAAGTCTTTTTGATAAATAAGCTTTGTAAATAAAATTGGTTAAAAACCTACCAATAATCATTAGTAAAGAAAACCCTATAAATGTATAAAGTAAAAAAAGTCTGGAATAGAACGTTTTAATCAACCCATTAAGACCAATTGTTATTAATAGTTGAAGTAAAACCACTAACACAACTCTCAAAAAATACCTTCGCTTAGTATCAAACAAGTAAGTTGTATATATTTTTTGAATATTTGCTAAAACAACCCAAGTAAGGTTAATAACTATAAGTAGTGTCAAATATTTACTCTCTAAGAAACTATGCTCTTCAACGTCCTTAAATCGTAGAAATTCAGCTATAAAAAAAGCAATATTAAGGGTTACTAAATCGATAAATCGATAATAAAGACCTAAAAAATATTTATGACTTTTATTCACTATGGTATTATGTTAACCTTATTATTCTGCTAATTTAATAAATAAGTTCTCGTAGTCGTCAATAATTTTATCCCAAGTATAAAGTGTCTCTATCTTTTCAATATTTTTTGAAACGTATTTACCTCTTAAACTGTTTTTATTTTCCAGAAATAACTGACTCGCCTCTTCTTTACTCGAAAAATAAAAAGCTTCTGATTCCAAAATACTTTTATTAAAAATATTATTATGTGCAGCAATTAAAGCCCCTGAAGACATTGCCTCTAAAAGTGAAGGATTTGTACCTCCAACTGAATGTCCATGGAAATATAAATTTGCATAGAACCTTAAATTATTTAAAATTTCAATATCATAAATTCCTCCTAAAAACCGAATGTTTTTATTGTGTTTGAATTTATTGACTAAATACTTTCCAAAATCATTAGTTGTTTTTCCAACGACTAAAAAAGGTTCTTTACTTCCACTCTGATCATATCCATCTAATATGGTTTCAATATTATTTTCAGGTTCCATACGAGCAATTAACATATAATATTTATGCTCTTGCACATTATAATCATCTAAAACTGTTTTATTTGGAGTGTTAAAAACATGAGCTCCATAAGGAATATAAGTAGATTCAACATTAAAATTTGTTTTTAAATGCTGTTGAATCCCAACAGAGTCTGACACTAAATGATTACTAGTTTTAATTGCCCACTTCTCTGCTTTCTTTAAAAAGTATTGTACCTTTTTAGAGAATTTACTCCTCATCCACTCCAACCCATCCATATTGGTAACTACAATAGGCTTTTTAGGCAATAAACTCCCCCAAATTGAGCTACTCGTATAGCCTAGTTGTAATAGAATATCAAACTCTTTTTTTCTTGAATCGAGGATGCAATTTAAATCATAAACAAACTGACCAGCTGTTCCCATCCTATCTTCCATATCCTTACAATGAACAATATTAACACCTTTCCAAGTGTTTTCTTGATAGGGATGTAAATGTGAATTATAAACCCACACCTCGTGGCCTCTATTTACTAAGCCTAAAGATAAATATTCTGCAAATTGTTCAAATCCACCATAATGGTTGGGAATCCCTCTAGTTCCAATTATTGCTATTTTCATATCCTTATTGTTTTTACATTCTACCATTTGAAACTCACCTATTACGAATTATCTGTTTGAGAGTCATTTACTATACTCGTTTCATTTAAAAAATTTGGTTTCATCAAAAACAATAAAATTGTTGTAAAAAAGTATATCCCCAAAATACGCTGTAAAACTGATTCTGTTAACATTGCAAACGTGAACATAATTAACATAATAAGCAGCATTTTATTCTTGTTTTTTATAGCCTTATAAAATCCATAAACGATAATCATCAGCAATGATAAAACACCAACTAAACCAGCCCTCATAAAAACATTTACAAATTGGTTATGTGTAGAATACCTTTTATAGTAACCCAAGCCTCTATTTGTTAAATTTGCTTTTAACACATCATTCGTAGTATTACCCACCCCCAAACCTAAGAGGTATTCAGGAACAGTATTTATACTTTTAACACTTTCTTGCCAAAGTAAAAAGCGAAGTGTTAACCCATTTATTCGTGGATCACTTTTATCTGAAATTACCTTTTCGTTAACTATACTTATATCTTTTAAATTTAAAACCTCATCAAACCTTTTTTGAACTGGGGGGAAAAATGCTAAAATTATTAAGCCCAACAATGCTAGTATTAAAGTTTTTTTATTTCTTATTACTAGTACTATATAAATAACTATTGTTATAGAAATTACCAATTTAGAACCGGCTAATATTAAAAAACAGAATAAAAGAACTTGAATTATATTTTTATATAAATTTTCCATTTTTGAATATAGGAAAAGATAAAAAATGGAAAATGAAACTAAGTAAGAGTAATATACTGGATGAGTAAATTTAGTAAATTCATTAAACGATAAATAATCTAAATTCCGAAATATCACGACATTAATTATTGAGGTTAAAAACAATCCACACCCCATCAAAACAGCAAGGAAGGGCAATAACCCGACAGACTTAGAGTCCTTAACACATGATACATATACAGGTAAGATGAAAAATGGCAAATAAGTTTCTGTTGCTTTTAAATTATGATATCCAGCGGGTGACACAAATAAATCGTTCAGAAATAAAACAAGGAAATACCCAATAAAAATTAAATTTATTTTATTTGAAATAAAATGTTTTATGCTAAAGCGCTTAATAACAAACAATAACGAGATAGCTAACCCTATATTAAAAATTGGATGAGGCATAAATATTGAACCTAAAAACACAACGACACTAATATGCTCAACCATTTCCCTATCAAGCCTTAAATTTAATTTTAGCTGATTAAACACAATATATAATGCTAACAATATTAATATGATAACTGTAAACGAAAGCACTACAGAATTTATATCTGATGGATACAAATATGTTTTTTCTATCTCAAAAAAACTATTAGGTATTTCTACTTTAAAGTTTAATCCACCACTGTAGTCAACAATGGATATTCCTCCAATATTTTTAAAAGATTTTAAATCTAATACTTCGGAGTAGTCTTTTGATTTTAAATACACTTTTGTAATTAAGCCATCTTCAACACTATCATTAAAATACAGTCTTAAGTTTCTCAGTTGTATTTGTTCTTTTAAATCAAAAACAAGTGTTGTATCAGTAGTTTTTTCGGGTTTATAAAGTTTATTATAATTAAAAGTTACATCCTTGGTATCTTTTAAGTAAACAACACTATTGCTTAATTCAGTGGAGTTACATATAATTTCGACAGACTCTATTAACTGCTCTCTATAAGTATAATTATGCTTTAAATATAAAAACGTTCCTCCTAACCCGCTTATGAATGTAGCAAGAAACAATACAATTTTTTTATTTTTCTGTATAAATAACATCTACCTAAACAACTCGCTTCTTATTTAACCTTATCAAGAAATAGTTTCGCCTTATTTTCCCATGAAAATTCATCAACCAAAAATGTTTTTTTCTCAACAGACTTTTTCAAATAAGCACTAAATTCCTCTTTACTATCAGCAATACTTATATAATCTTCTAAATTTTGAAGCCCATTCCCTCTAGTCCCTATCACTTTTAAACTGGCAGCAAGATATTCGTATGCTTTTATTGAGTCTCCTCCATGTTGATTCTCCTCAATTCTATACGGAATAATCCCAAAATCTATGTTTGAAATATAATTAGCATACTCACTATAATGCTTATCTCCCAAATAGAAAACATTTGCTCTTTCTTCTATTTCTGAAAAAACAGTTTTATCTAATACTTGACCAAGAACCACAAAATTAATATTAGGGTTCTCTGATGTAATAAAATTAAATATATCAACATCAAACAAATGTGTAATCTTACCTCCAAACCCTGCTACTAAATTGCCTAATTTTTTAATTTTTAATAGATCATTAGGTATTTCCCTGTTCTTACTAAACATATTTCTATCTACACCATTTGTTATTACATCAGATACAAATGCATTATATTTTTCTTTATAAAAGACTTTATTCTCTTCGGAATTGGTGATCCAACAAGAAACATCTTGAGCTAGGTTTTTATATGCAACAAAAAGTTCTTCTTTTATACTTTTTAAACCTGGCATTAAATAAAAATTATCCCAAGCATCAAACATTTTTTTTGAAGAAATCGTTTTCATAAATTTATATGAAAACACATTTGCAGTAATTACAGGAGGGTTATCTGTTTTTAAAAAAGATAAACATTTAGTATAAAAATGAACAAAATCGTTATTCCCATAAGCATCAAAAAACCATTTTCTGCCTCTAAAAATTTGTGAAAAAACTTCATTGGAGATGAAATCTACCAAAAACGTATGCTCATCAATTTTATACAACCTTCCTTTACCTAATTTGAATATTAACTGCTCTGGTAATTTAGTTTTTAGCGTTTTCTTTTTAATGAATAACTCAGATCGTGTAATTGGCCTATTAACAATAATTAATTGATTAATGTCTTTGCTTTTTCTGAAAGAATCGATAAAATGAGCATCCCGAGTTCTATTGCCTTCGGCTACAATTTTTCTCCAATCATGATATGGAATGTACGCTATGCTTTTCATCATCAGAATAATTATATAAAAAATAGATTAAAACAAAGCTAACATCAAAAGTAACAATGGTAAAATATGAGTATAAAATTAACCCAAAAATCATAAAGTTACTAAAGCTAGATTTATTTTGTTCAAACAGCTTATGCATCCTATAAAAAAAGGCTAAAACCAAAGACAATCCAACCACTCCTAAATCATAATAAAACCATATATATTGACTAAAGTGTTTAAACGTTTTATTGAAATCTCCCTTTATAATATCAAAATATGAATATGCTCCATTTCCAAAGTACAAAATACCATCGAATACTATTATTAGTATTATTTGTTCTCTTCTAGCCAATCCTAGCTGATACCACTTTAGTGCATCAACATAGTTAAACTTTCCTTTTAAAACTACATAAAACCTAGGTTCAAAATAAACAACTAGCCCTATTAATAAAACAATAATTAAAAATATAACAAATTTGGATTTAGATAATAATGCTAATAAATACTTTTTATGTTTTATTAAAAGATAAACAAATGCTAAAACCCCTAAATAAGCACTTACTTTAGAATTAGCCAGCAATAAACTTATCACTAAAACTATGGTTATTGATATCTGTTGCCACAAGTTCTTTATTACAGGGTATGTCCATACATAAAGAATATTTGCAATTAAAAAATAGCCTAAAGCATGGTCATTTTTCAAGAAAAAACTTCCAAATTGGAAATCAACATCTCTTACTAATTGACCAGAGTTATTGAATTGCATTAAAAAACCATACCCATAATACTGAAATATCAATATAGGCAATTGTAGTATTGCCAATAATAACAAAAATTGTTTTAATTGATTAATACTATAAAGCTTATACTTTCCTCGATTGTTAAACAAGGAGTAAATTGAAAATGGAATAATAAAAAATAAGGAATAAATAGCTGGTTGAACTATTTCTAAATTGTTAATTATAGATAAACTAAACGTGTAAATTATTAATACAAAAATTATTGCGGCAAACAACAAGTTATTCTTATTCACCTTATGTTTTCGTTTTACAATGAAAAAACCCAGAAGTATTCCGCAAATTAAAAACGAAGTTATTGTTGGTGAAACGCCAATAAAAAATTGTAAAAATCCGCCAAACACAAAAGAATATAATACTAAGAACAGTAACAATATATCATTCAGTATGTATAGTTTCCATTTCATTTCCAAGCTCTTTTAATGGCGATCATTTCTTTCTTATAAAAAAGAAATGTTAAAACTACGATTAGTATGTAGGTGATAATTTTAATTAACAACTCATTATACAATTTAAAGTCAATAAAAACCATTAATGATATTACGAAATAAATTAATGGTATCAATATCATCTCTTTGTTAGGGTATTTAATATCTAAAAACTTATGGTAAATTGACCCTAGAGCAGTTACAAGAACAAACTTAGCAATTAGCGTAGCCATAGCAGCCCCAACAATTCCATATACAGGAATCATTGCAAAATTTAAACTTGCATTTAAAACAGCTGCACATATAGTTAAAATTGGCAAAACCCGATTCCCCTTACCAGTAATATCATAAAAAAGTGGGATTG
>Ga0206123_10002109_pt1 | contig 17744 bp, 17 predicted proteins | sample Helgoland_Spring_2_FD_160086 | JGI IMG/M metagenome (GOLD analysis project Ga0206123, IMG submission 160086) | Pelagic subsurface seawater microbial communities from Kabeltonne, Helgoland, North Sea - Helgoland_Spring_Bloom_20160316_1 | ecosystem: Environmental > Aquatic > Marine > Epipelagic ...
CGATTTCTGTTCGCTGGAGCGAGATTGTTGATGATGAATTTGATGCCAGATTTTCCGCAACGGCCAGGCGATATTGTTACTATATTCGTAATTCAAACATCCGGTCTGCCATTTCAGATCAGTACCTCACGAAAGAACATCGTCCCCTTGATGCCGATGTGATGCATGGGGCGGCGCAAGCTTTAATAGGGGAGCATGATTTTTCATCTTTCAGGGCATCCCACTGCCAGTCTTTAACACCCATGCGTCATGTAAGCGCTGTGACTGTGATACGGCGACGGGATCTTGTCATCATTGACATTACAGCCAATGCTTTTCTACACCATATGGTCAGGAATATTGCCGGGGTACTTATGGATGTTGGTGCTGGCATCAAGCCTGAAAACTGGGTGCAGGAATTACTCCTCCTTAAAGACCGAAATCAGGGCAGCATCACGGCCCGGCCCAATGGATTATTCCTGGTGAATGTTGATTATCCCTCTCGATTTGGATTGCCTGTCACGGCAAACTTGCCTTTTTTTGATCCTCGCTGAACATTTGTAACGCACCCATTGATCTCCTTCTGCTAAACTTGCGCCTTTTTTCACCAGCCCCAATTTGATCGACCTTAAAATGAATTTGCGAACACGAGTAAAAATTTGCGGTATTACCAATCTTGAAGATGCGATAGCGGCAGTCGAATCTGGCGCTGACGCCCTGGGTTTTAATACTTTTGAAAAGAGCCCCCGATATCTCTCGCCTGTGCGTATTCGGGAGATTGCGGAAAGTTTGCCACCTTATGTCAGTATTGTCGGACTGTTTGTGAATGCATCTCCGGATTTTGTCCAAAATGCCTGTCATGAGGTGCCATTTGATTTGCTGCAATTCCATGGTGATGAGTCAGATGATTATTGTTCCCAGTTTGACTTACCCTTTGTTAAAGCCATCAGGGTGCAGACACTGGAGCAGTTACTTTCGGAGGCGAAAAAATTTCCCTCAAGCATTGGAATTTTATTTGATGCATTTGACCAGGCCGCATTAGGGGGAACGGGCAGATCTTTCGATTGGGCTTTTTTGAAGAAAGACAGGCAAGTCCAACATATCAAGAAGCTAAATATTATTCTGGCGGGTGGTTTAAACCCTGAAAATGTCATCGAAGCAATTTCTGAAGTTGCGCCTTTTGCGGTTGATGTGAGTAGTGGTGTTGAAACATCCCCGGGTAAAAAAAACAAGCTGGCAATGGAACGCTTTATCAGTGCAGTCCAGTCTGCAGACAGGAGCAGAATATAGATGAGTAATGATCAACTCAAAAATTCGATTGGAAGTAATGAGTTAACCAGTGTGATGCCTGACGAAAAAGGCTACTTCGGGAAATATGGTGGCAAATTTGTCGCTGAAACCTTGATGGCTGCAATCGGTGAGCTTGAGACCGAATATACCAGACTGAAGAATGATCCGGCGTTTATCGCCGAGTTTGAGAATGATTTGAAATATTACGTGGGCAGGGAGTCACCACTTTATTTTGCGGAACGACTGACTAACGAGGTCGGTGGCGCAAAAATCCTGCTCAAACGAGAAGACCTTAATCACACGGGTGCGCACAAAATCAACAACTGTATCGGTCAGGCGTTGCTGGCAAAACATATGGGTAAACCAAGGGTGATTGCCGAAACGGGTGCGGGCCAACACGGTGTAGCCACGGCAACCGTGGCGGCCAGATTTGGTCTGGAATGTTGCGTTTACATGGGCACTGACGACATTGCCCGGCAGAGCTTGAATGTGTATCGGATGAAGCTGCTAGGGGCAAAGGTTGTGCCGGTTGATAGCGGGTCCAGAACGCTTAAGGACGCCTTGAGTGAAGCCATGAGGGATTGGGTCGCCAATGTTGACACAACCTACTACATCATTGGTACCGTTGCAGGGCCGCACCCATACCCGATGCTGGTACGAGATTTTCAGTCCGTCATTGGCAGGGAAACCAGAAAACAGTGTCTGGCGCAGTACGGCCAACTCCCCGATGCATTGGTCGCTTGTGTGGGGGGCGGTTCAAATGCAATGGGGATGTTTTATCCATTCATTGAAGATAAATCTGTTCGTCTGGTCGGTGTTGAGCCTGCAGGTCATGGCATGGAAACCGGTGAACATGCGGCGCCTCTTAGCGTGGGGTCAGTTGGTGTCCTACACGGCAATAGAACCTATTTGATGCAGGATGCAGACGGTTTGATTCTGGATACCCATTCGGTGTCAGCCGGCCTTGATTATCCGGGCGTTGGTCCTGAGCATGCCTGGTTAAAGGATATCAAGCGTGCCGAATACAGCACGATTGATGATGAAGAAGCACTCACGGCATTTCGCCAGCTTAATTTGCTGGAAGGCATACTGCCCGCCCTGGAGTCGGCTCACGCTGTCGCACATGGTATGAAGATGGCAGCGTCGATGAGAGCGGATGAAATACTCGTGATCAATCTGTCGGGTCGGGGCGACAAGGATATTCCGACTATGGCGAAAATCGATGGTATATCCATCAACTGATCGTTTCAGTTTCCAGCGATATGACCAGTAATTATTCGATGATTTTACATTTTGGTCCAGTGAATTGGCTGGCCGGATTAGAAAGGAGTGGCAAGTTTGAATCGGTTTGAAAAGTGTTTTTCCACGCTAGAAGGGCAGGGAAAAAAGGCATTGGTGGTGTACATTGTTGCTGGCGATCCTGAACCCGGTCTTACTGTGGATCTTATGCATCAAATGGTCAGCCAGGGCGCTAACATTATTGAACTCGGCGTGCCATTTACTGATCCTGAAGCCGAAGGACCAGTGATACAGCTTGCCCATGAACGCGCGTTGCGTTCAAGAACTACATTGACCAACACAATGAGTATGGTGCGTGAGTTTCGACAACAGGACAGTGAGACACCTATCGTACTGATGGGCTATGTAAACCCGATCGAGGCGATGGGGTATGCTGTTTTTGTAGAAAAGGCCGCCGAATCGGGTGTTGACGGAACCATTATTGTCAATTTGCCTCCAGAAGAAGGGGAAACACTGGGAAACGCCATGATTGAACGTGGATTGTCACCAATATATCTCCTTTCTCCTACAACTTTGGATGCGCGCGCCAGGATGATCTGCGAGCAAAGTCGGGGCTTTGTTTATTATGTTTCGTTAAAGGGGACAACCGGCGCAACAAACCTTAACTATCCGGAGGTTGAGCAACGGGTAGGGATGTTTAAGGCGATGACTGCTACCCCTATCCTGGTGGGCTTTGGGATAAAAGATGCCGAGTCCGCAGGTAAAATCGCTAAAATCTCCGATGGTGCAGTCGTCGGTACGGCGATTGTGAAGATCGTTGCCGAGAATGAGTCAGAACCCGTGGTCATTTTACAAAAGGTGGGCGCACTAATCGCCGATATCAGGGCTGGCATGGATTCTGTAAGGTGAACCGGACGCTGTCCGAATGGTTAGGTTATATTGAGGAACTTCATGATCGACAATGGGATCTCGGGCTTGAGCGGGTAGGTATTGTCGCAGAGCAGTTAAATGTACAGCAACCGGGTCGACAGACAATTCTTATCGCTGGAACCAATGGTAAAGGCTCAACTTGCGAATATCTTGAACATCTTGCACTCAAGCAAGGTCTGTCTACTGGCAAATCCACTTCCCCACACCTTCAGAACTTCAATGAGCGGATTGTCATCAATGGCCATCAGGCGACCGATAATGATATCTGTCGTGCCTTCTCCCTTATCGAAAAAACAAGGGGCCCAGTTTCTTTAAGTTATTTTGAATTTTCAACACTCGCGGCTTTGGTACTATTTAAGGAATTTGGGGTTGATCTGGCCATTCTTGAGATTGGCCTCGGCGGTCGGCTTGATGCGATGAATATTGTGAGTCCTGATGCATGCGTTATTACTAAAATAGCCCTCGACCACCAGGCCTGGCTGGGAGATTCAGTTGAGCTTATCGGTCAGGAAAAGGCCGGGATAATGCGCACCGGCATTCCCTGTATTCTTGCGTCTATTGAATCACCTGCATCGGTTTTAAACATCGCCAGGGATCTTGCTGTGCCGGTGTTGCAGAACGCCCAGGCATTCGGTCAGGAAGACAGCGGTTTCTTTTTCTCAAATGGGGATGAAAGGGTCCATTTCACTGGCTTACCTAATGGTAACCTGGCAAGAGAGAGTTTTATGGCTGCAGTTCAAACAATGTTTTGCCTGGGGCATCCACCCACTAAAGCTGCATTGATTGAAGTCCTGGCAGAAACCCGACTGTTGGGTCGTTTCCAAATTGAGCAATTCACACAAGCGGACGCCGCCTCGACGGAACTTTCACAATTAGTGGGTGCTAGAACGTTGATATTCGACGTGGCGCATAATATTGATGCCGTTGAACGATTAACGATGAATCTACAGCAGGCATTTCCCGATCGTGCCTGCCGTGCTGTCTTCGGCGTTTATAAAGATAAAGACTACAGAGAAATGTTAAAAGTAGTCTTACCTGCGATTGATAGCTGGTATTTAACTTCGGTTGATGAAGACAGAGCCGAGAGTCCTGCTAAAATTAGCTCGGTGTTGGTTGAACTAGGTGCGTCTGGGGTAACCACTTATGATAAAGTATCGGAAGCCTGTAAGGCAGCGCTGGAAGGAATTGGCGAGGATCTCTCCGATGACCGAAACAGTGATGGTGTCGTACTGATTTTTGGTAATTTTCCCTTGGTTGCCGATGCGCTACGTTATTTTAAGGTAGGTGCAACTTGAGTCGCGGTTTTGAAGTGTCTCGAGTACTGTGTTTTTTAGAATGCTGTCGTGTTCATTTTTATACAGCATTTTGCAAATGAAAAAGAGCTGGATTATTAGCTGTTGGAAACCAAATTGAAACAACGAGCTATTGGGGCAATTGTTCTTACCTGCCTCGCAATAATCATCCTTCCAATGCTTTTGGATGGCACCCCTGAAGATCGGGAACGTGTGCTTGCCGAATTTCCCGAACCGCCCATGATCACCCTGGATGAACTCTCGGTTCAGGATATTGAACGTCGAATTCGACAAGATGAAATTGAAAGCACTGCCCGGCTTCCTAAAATAATTGAAGATACGGAGAGCGAAAAGAATGATGCCATCTCCTTTAAGCTGGACACAAATCAGCTACCCATAAGCTGGAGTTTACAGTTAGGGAGTTTTCAAAACGAGGACAATGCCAGAGCGCTGCGCGAGAAACTCAGGGAGAGTGATTACCGAAGCTACATTCTCGAAGCGGACACGGAAACGGGCAAAATGTTAAGGGTGTTGGTAGGCCCGGTGCTTGACAAGAGTGTTCTGGAAGATACAGCGGTCCGAATTAAAGAAACTTTTGGTCTTGAGGGTCGCATCATTCGTTATAACATTCTCGATGATAAAAACCAGATTGGTGGATAACAGGTGGTTTACAGCCAAAGATGTTTGTGCCTGCAGCGGGCTGACCATGAAATCTGGCGTATCGACTTTCGCCGCCATTTACAAATGACAATTCGAAACAGGGACTAACCATTGGTCGCAATGCTTGAACAGGTGACGTTGGTAGACTGGTTGATTGCGGCGACTGTTTTGGTCTCCACACTGATCAGTCTTGCCAGGGGGTTCGTGAAAGAAGCACTATCCCTGACCATTCTCATTGCAGCAATGGTGATTTCAAGACTTTATGGCGCCCAGGTTGCAACCCTGCTAGTCGATTATATTTCTGTCCCTTCTCTCCGTCTGACCGCAGCCTATGTTGGTCTCTTCGCCTGTACCATGGTGATTGGAGGCATGGTGAATTACCTGATTGTTCAAATGATCAGAATGGCTGGTCTGGGTGGTACCGACAGGTTGTTAGGGATGATTTTTGGCTTTGCCAGAGGGGTATTGATCATTGTTGTTGTGATTGGCGTACTCGGTAAATTTCCTTTCAGCGAAGATAGCTGGTGGCAAAATTCTATCGCAATTCCCCATGTACTTTCGGCGGCGGAAAAACTTCAGGTATTGGCCAGTGACTTTTTTGACGAGAATGCACCTATCATCTCTGAGCAAATTGGATTGGAGAGCCTGTAGTCATTCGGGTGGATAATCAACGCAAACAGTAATATGGACGAGGTGTGGAATCTATGTGCGGCATTGTAGGAATTGTAGGTAAAGGACAGGTCAAACATGATCTGTATGAAGCACTGACCGTATTACAGCATCGCGGTCAGGACGCGGCAGGTATTGTCACATGTGATGGTGACAAGCTTAATCTCAGAAAAAGCAACGGTTTGGTTCGGGATGTATTCAGGCAGGCGCATATGAACCGCCTGACAGGCAACATGGGGATTGGTCATGTGCGTTATCCGACAGCGGGAACTTCCAGTTCCGCCGAGGCCCAACCGATGTATGTCAACTCGCCATTTGGTATCTGTCTGGCACATAACGGAAACCTGACTAACGATAACCAGCTGAATGAGAATCTGTTTCGTGCGGATCGTCGACATATAAATACCAGTTCTGACTCCGAGGTTTTGCTCAACGTCTTTGCCCATGAGTTACAGGAAGTTTCCGGTTTACGATTGGAGCCGGAAGATATTTTTAAGACGATTGGTAATGTTCATGAGCGTGCCATTGGTGCCTACGCTGTCGTGGCAATGATAATCGGCTATGGAATTGTCGGATTCCGGGATCCCAACGGTATTCGCCCGGTCTGCTATGGGCGACGGGAAACAAAGACTGGGCCGGAATTCATCATCGCCTCAGAGAGCGTTGCGCTGGATGTTTTAGGCTTTGAGCTTATTGCTGATATTGAACCTGGCGAAGCGGTCTATATTGAATCTAATGGAAAGGTTCATAAAAAGCAGTGTGCAAAGAACCCGCAGCATCATCCTTGTATATTTGAACACGTTTATCTTGCTCGGCCGGACTCAGTGATTGATCAGGTCTCTGTTTACAAAGCAAGGTTGAAAATGGGTGAGAAACTCGCCGAGAAGATCCTCCGTCTTATGCCGGAGCACGATATTGATGTCGTCATACCGATACCAGATACCAGTTGTACAGCTGCGTTGCCAATGGCCCACCAATTGGGGGTCAAATATCGAGAGGGTCTGGTCAAGAATCGGTACATCGGCCGGACATTTATTATGCCGGGTCAGGAAGAACGTAAAAAATCAGTGCGCAGGAAACTAAACACTATTGAGCTGGAATTTCGCGACAAGGTTGTCTTGTTGGTGGATGACTCGATAGTGCGGGGGACAACTTCCAGGCAGATCGTTCAAATGGCAAGGGAAGCCGGCGCAAAAAAAGTCTATTTGGCATGCGCCTCGCCCCCTGTCCGTTACCCCAATGTTTACGGTATAGACATGCCTGCAGTCAGCGAATTTGCTGCACATGGACATTCTGAAGATGAGATCGCGGACTATATCGGTGTTGACTGGCTAATTTATCAGGACCTGGTGGATCTTGAGCAGTGTGCCATGGGGGTGAATGATCAAATTAAGAAGTTTGATACAAGTATCTTCGATGGTAATTATGTTGCCGGTGGTATCGATGAGTCTTATCTTAACCGGGTCGAGTCGTTGAGGAACGATCAGGCAAAGTCGAAGGACGTGGCGGTAGAGATGGAGCTTATCGAAATGCATAATCAAAGCTAGTATTCATTCAAAAAACGGTTAACGAGTAACATGAGGTTACTGTTGAAAGTGTTTTGTAAACCAGTTAATTGAAGTCGAGGGTCAATCGTTAGTGAGTAGTAAGATGCAAACAGTCCTGAAGGATACTATTTCAGAGGTCAGTGGTGTTCTGCTTGGTAAAGAACACCAGATCAAGCTGGCGCTGGCATGCCTTTTATCCAGGGGACATCTGCTAATTGAAGATTTACCCGGTATGGGCAAAACCACACTGGCCCATGCGCTGGCAGCCGTTTTAGGTCTCAGTTACAACCGCATTCAATTTACCAGCGACCTTTTGCCAGCCGATATTCTTGGTGTCTCAATATTTGATAAAAACAGTGGCGCCTTTTCATTCCATCCCGGACCCGTATTCAGTCAACTTGTGCTTGCCGATGAAATTAATCGGTCAACCGCCAAGAGCCAGAGTGCACTACTCGAGGCGATGGAAGAAAAACAGGTGACCATAGAGGGTGAAACGCGAAAATTGCCAGTACCATTCTTTGTTATTGCAACCCAGAATCCTAATTCTCAAGGTGGTACTTTTCCGCTTCCGGAGTCCCAGCTAGACAGGTTTCTGATGCGAATTCGACTGGGGTATCCCGATCCTGCAGCGGAACGAATTTTGATGCAAGGAGAAGACCGCAGGTTAGTTCTGCAACGTTTGACGCCAACTATGACGCAAGAACAACTCAGTGAATTGCAGCTTCAGTGCGCCTCTGTGAAGGTGTCTGGTGCCCTGCTGGATTATGTTCAGCGATTGGTTGCCTATACCAGGCAAGGGGCAGAATTTGCTCATGGATTGTCTCCAAGGGGTAGCCTTGCCCTTGTAGCCGCTGCAAGAAGTTGGGCGGTGCTGGAAGGCCGTAGTCATGTTGTACCAGAGGATGTTCAAGCGGTACTTCCATCAATCGTTGAACATCGAGTTCGCGAGGCTTCCGGTTTTGTCGCAGAAGGATTTTCAAACGGCAATGATCATACAGGTAGTGCACTGGTTCAGCGACTTCTCACGCAAGTTGATATTATCGGATAGGAACATGCCCGCCAAGCCATTGAAGCGAACGTTCGATAAGTGGCTGAATAAGCGTATGCCGCCAGCGAACTCGGTTACCCTGAACCAGCGAAACGTCTTCATACTACCGACCAGGGAAGGAATCTATTTCACAATTTTGATCGTATGCATGCTACTAGCGGGCATCAATTATCAAAATAGTCTGGTGTTTGCCCTCGCTTTTCTGCTTTTTAGTACTCTCATGGTCAGCATCCTGCATACCTATCGTAATTTGTCCGGGGTGACACTGCAAAGTGCCGGTTCAAAGCCAACCTTTGCCGGAGATGATGCTGAATTTGATATTAATCTAACCAGAGCCGGCGTGAGGACCTATGAGGCGCTTCAACTTGGCTGGCAAAACGACGACCTCACCGGGGCAGATCTGGTCGAAGATGAACAGTGTTTACTGAAACTCTTCTTCCCAACAAGTCAACGAGGTGTTCTGAACCCTGGCAGGTTACTGATTCAGACCCGGTATCCGGTTGGGTTGTTTAGAGCATGGTCGTGGGTTGATCTTGACATGACCGCTATCGTTTATCCGCATCCTGTAGTCGCGGGCCCTTTGCCTGGCGCATTGTCAGGCACAGGAGACGGTGATGCACTTCAGCGTGACGGTGTTGATGACTTCTATGGATTTCGAGATTACCAGAGCGGGGATTCCCTTCGTCATGTCGCGTGGAAAACCTACGCCCGTTCTGATGATTTGTTGTTGAAAGAATTTGCTACCAATGTAGACCGTCGTGTTTGGATAGATTGGGAGTATCTCAGCGGAGATGGAATCGAGGTTCGACTCGGGAAGTTGTGTTACTGGGTCATTCAACTGGCAGCTAGCCAGGATGAATATGGGCTCCGGTTACCAGGCATTGAAATTGAGCCGGGCAGGGGGCTGGAACATAGAAACAAGCTGTTGGTTGAGCTTGCGACATTTGGTCTTGATGACAAAGACAAGCCTGGAGAAAGTTTGTGACTTTCTACCAAATTCCAAGAAACAGTCTGGCCTGGATGCTGGCATCCCAGGTCGCCGTGATCTTGCCCCACGTTACGCGTCTGCCGGTATGGATCGTGTTAGTGGTGATTGGTTGTGTTGGCTGGCGAACGATGATCTATCAGGGTCGCTGGTCGTATCCAGGTCGTTGGGCCAAGGTGGGTTTTGTGCTGACGGGTCTGGTTGGAATTCCGCTTGGATACAAGGGGCGGGTGTACGGGCTTGAGCCTGCTGTGAGTTTGTTGGTTGTCGCTTACGTTTTGAAACTGCTGGAGATGCATCTAAAACGCGATGCCTATATTGTTATCCTGCTTGGGTATTTTGTCGCAACAACCGAGTTTCTTTTTTTTCAGACGATTCCCTATACCCTTTATATGCTCGTTACTGTGGCGATGATTACTGCGTCGCTTATTGGGCTGAATCAGACTCAAACCCATGTGAAGCCGCTGAAAACTTTCAGGTTGGCACTGATTCTACTCGGTCAGGCTTTGCCGCTGATGTTAGTAATGTTTGTGTTGTTCCCCCGAATATCCCCTCTCTGGAGCATTCCCCTTCAATCGCAAACTGCAAAAACTGGAGTGACTGACAGTATGTCTCCGGGTGATATAGCCACCCTTTCCAAATCTGACGGGCTCGCTTTCAAGGCAACGTTCGAAGGAGCTCCACCCAGGTTTCCGCAGTTATACTGGCGAGGCCTGGTATTTTCAAAGTACAAGGACGGAACCTGGACCCGTGATGATTTGCGACCGAGTGTCTGGCGTCATCGCCAGGCTGTTCCTGGCTGGGTTGACCAAATTGAGAGAGTCGGGCAGCGCTACGATTACAGTATTATTCTGGAACCGACTCATCAGAACTGGTTGTTTGCCCTGGCAGCGACTGACATCCCGGAAGATCGTGATGTTGCGATGGTGAGAGAACACAGCCTGGTCTATATACATCGTCGTGGTGTAACTTCGAAGTTTAGCTATAAGCTCACGAGTCACCTTGATTATCGATTGGAAGTGGAACTTGATCCATTCTTCGCCTATCGCAATACCATTTTGCCAATTGAGGGAAACCCCCGTAGCCGATTGCTGGCGAAGCAAGTATTTGCAGAATCAACTAGCCATGAAGATTATATCCGGCGCATCTTAACCATGTACAACACCGAGGAATTTGTATACACCCTGCAACCTGGAGCATTGGGTCGTGATGATATTGATGATTTTCTGTTCGGTACAAAACGAGGTTTTTGTGAACACTACTCCGGGAGTTTTGCCTTTCTAATGCGAGCCGCCGGGATACCCGCGCGGGTAGTGGTTGGTTACCATGGCGGTGAATATAACCCTAACGGTAACTATGTGGCTGTACACCAATTTGATGCCCACTCCTGGACGGAGGTCTGGCTTGATGAAAAAGGCTGGGTACGGGTGGACCCAACGATGGCAGTTGCACCGGATCGCATCGAGAGTGGCATTGAAGCCGCGGTTGCAGCAGAGGATTCATTTTTGTCCGATTCCCCCTTGTCACTACTTAAATACCGGCAGCTGCTATGGTTGACCGAGATCAGATTGCAATTAGATGCAGTTGGACATTATTGGGATACATGGGTTGTTGGATATACACCGGCCATGCAATCTGCCTTTCTGTCTGAATATTTGGGTAATGTTGATGGCAAACGCCTGGGTGCCACGCTGCTGGCGGCATTTTTTAGCCTGCTGGGATTGGTTGCGATTGTGGTGCTGATGCGTAGAAGCACAACACCCTTGCCAGCGGTTGATCAGGAGTATCTGAAATTCACAAAAAGTCTTGCCAGGGCAGGGCTCGAACGACTGGTTGGTGAAGGGCCAATTGATTATGCAAAACGTGTGAAGCGCCAGAAACCCGAATTGGCTGATGTGATTGATGAGGTGACCCGATTATATGTTGATGCAAATTACAAGCTGGATGGACACGGTGATTTGAAGGCGCTTAAGAAGGCAGTCAGGGCTGTGAAATTAAAAGCCCTGACGCTTAATTCTTAAGCGGTTAGTGATTCAAGCCATGCACCCAGCATGATCAGACATCGACAATATTAAAACCGGGGATTCACCGGCTGGTGCTTTCAATAGCTCAGCCAAATCGTTAACCTGTCCGACTGAGTGATTGTGGAACAATACCTTGTTCCAGGCCTTCTGCGACATGTTGTCGATAAGCTTCAATCACGACTGCATTCTGCCTGGTAAAAGTGAAATAATCTCAAAGTAATTATGGCAACCTGGCTGGATAATCAGTTTGGAGATTGTCTGTCAGACGACCCCAAAGCAACACTAAAGTTAAGTTTATAACATGATCGAAATTAACGAATTTCTTCGCTGCAGTACGCCACAGGCCTGGGTTGATGCAGTTTGCACAGATTTACCCACACTGCTAATTGACCATGCCAACTGCGAGAAAAAAGCAGCTTCCACGGCGCTCAACCTTATTTTTCGCTACGTCGATAAGCCTGAGTTATCAATGAAGTTGTCCAAGCTTGCAAGGGAGGAGCTTCGGCACTTCGAACAGGTGCTGACTTTGCTGAACAAGCGCGACATTCCCTTTTCCCATGTTTCTGCATCTCGATATGCGGGTGAATTGAGAAAAGGGGTCAGAACCAGCGAGCCACATCGCCTTGTCGATATGATGATCGTGAGTGCGATTGTAGAAGCACGAAGCTGCGAGCGTTTTGAGGCAGTCATTCCTGTACTGGATGATGAGCTAGCCCAGTTCTATCAATCGCTACTCAAATCCGAGGCGCGACACTTTCTGATTTACCTCAATTTTGCCAAAAAGTACGCAATTGAAGATATTCAGCCGAGAGTCGATTACTTTCTGGCCAGGGACGAGGAGCTTGTTCAGTCACCGGACACCGAATTCCGATTCCACAGTGGCTCTCCTGTACCGGGTGCTCCGGCCTAAGTCAGGTCTATTGAGGTGAGCCGGGGTGGTTCACCCTCACTTGTCTCTATGTACCAGGCCGCCTTGTCCCAGTCTCCAAGTACCATTCTGATTGCCGGACTGTCATTCACGGTAAGTTGATGCGAGTCGGGTCTGTGGGTGTGTCCGTGAATCATCAGGTTTACGCCTGCCTCGGACATCGCAAGTGTCACCTCATCTGGTGTGACATCCATGATCTCTGTGCTCATTTCACCCGTGTGTGCCTTGCTTTGCTCCCGGGCGGAGGTTGCAAAGGCGATTCTCTCTTCGACGGTTTTGGTCAGAAAATCAGCCTGAAAGGCAGGGTCGCGAAGCATTTTCCGAACCTGCATGTATTCGACGTCTTTGGTACACAGGCTATCACCGTGCATTAGCAGGCAGGGCGTGCCATAAAGATCAATGACTGTCGGATCTTCAAGGAGCACTGCACCGGTTAACCTACAAAATCTGTCACCCAGTAAAAAATCACGATTTCCATGCATGACATATTTCTCGATTGAGAGGTCAGCAAGGGCATCTATGGCTGCCTGGAGAAAGGGCGGGACAAAATCATCCCCGAGCCACACCTCAAAAAAGTCTCCGAGAATATAAAGCTTCTCGGCATCCTTTGCGTGGCTCTTCAGGAACTGGATAAAAGCCGCCATAAGGTCTGGTCGATGTTGGTCCAGATGAAGATCGGAGATGAAAAGTGTTGTCATACCTTGTTGTTTTCCCGGTTCATATTCGTTAATTTGCTCATCTTGCCTGATTTAGACAAAAAGTGCGTTTCTCGTTTGACGAATCCGTCATCGTTTAAGTAGAATGCGCCCCTCGCTAGTGACATCAAATTGTGACACTAAATTTTGACACGATAAGCGAAAAGCGTATTGTCCGGTGATTTGGGCGCTACGTGCAAGCATAGAAAAATAATCGGGGTATAGCGCAGTCTGGTAGCGCGCCTGCTTTGGGAGCAGGATGTCGGGAGTTCGAATCTCTCTACCCCGACCAATTTCAATCCAGGTCCGTTCCGGATCAGCAATGCGCCCGTAGCTCAATCGGATAGAGCATCGGCCTTCTAAGCCGAGGGTTAGAGGTTCGATTCCTCTCGGGCGTACCATCTCTGGCTCTAACCAATGGGGCTCTGCCGGCTCTACCCAATTAACGGGCTCAAGAATTCTAATACCCTAAAGGTCAGCTTGACTGGTGTGAGAAAGTCGGGCTCTACCCACTTAACGGGGCAACAAACCATTATTGAGACGGGCCTTGCGACCTTCTGGGATCGTGGACATCTCTTGTTGCGGAACAATTTATACAATCATCGCGATTCGACCCGATGCACGAGGCCGCAAGTAAACAAAAACTTTTCAACCAAATTCCAGCGTTTATGGCGAACAGTGTCGAATCAAGCACCATGCATTTGAGCTGGACCTCGGGAACATCAAACGTAGTACCACGCTGTCAAAAGATCAGCTGTTAGGAGCAACCTCCAGCGTTTACCCATCTATTGTCCAAAACATTCGGCAGTTAATGTCAGCTGGAGAACCCGCCAGCCTATTTGTTTCCAACCGATTCAGTAGTTTTCCAGATTTAGCTGCATCACTGGCACCGATTCCCAACCTCGACATTTGTTATCTCGATGAAGATCATATGTTGCAGGCAGGCCACCAACTCTGGGACAAATTAGGCACCACATCTTCTGTAAGACAGTAGATCAGCGTCTATTCAGACATTGACCATCCTCTCGCGCTACAGACTTCTTTTCGCAAAAAATCCCAATCGGGATACTTTTAAAATCTCGGAAAACACTGTTTAAAATAACTATTCACCCTATTCTTATCCACGAGATATTGGATATGACGAAGCCCAGTACGAATGGCTGCAATCACCTCGGAAAACAGTTGTGTTCGTGGAAAACAACCAGTTGTTGGGTACTTACTTCATCAAGACCAATCAGAAAGGGCCTGGCGATCACGTCTGCAATTGCGGCTATATGGTTGCCCGCCAGGCGCGCGGCCGGGGCTCGCCACCACTGTGAGCGAACACTCCCAGGACATCCCGCGCGAATTTGGCTACAAAGCTATGCAGTTCAACTTCGTCGCGGCCAGCAATGAAGGCGCGGCTCGGCTCTGGAACAAGCTTGGGTTTGCTACCGTTGGTCGTATTCCAAAAGCATTCTGCCATCCAACGATTGGTTATGTTGATGCCCTGGTAATGTATAAATGGCTCGAGTCCGGAGGCGGATGATACTCATCTGAATTTTGCTACGAGTACCAGGCGGGTATACTGACCAGCAAATAACGAAGAACGAGGTCATCGAAAATGGCTCTGATCGCATTTGATTCAATAGAGGTTGCCGCAACACCTGAAGCTGTCTGGACTGTTATTACGGACATTCTCAACTCAGCCAATGTGATATCGGGTATCAAGACGATAGAAATTCTGGAGGTACCTTCTGGCCCGACCATTACTGGCGTGAAGTGGAAAGAAACGCGTGAGTTCATGGGTCAGGATGCAGTCGAGACTATGTGGATTACCGACGCTCATGAACCTTCGTTCTACGAGACTCGGGCCGAAAGTCACGGCTCAGTTTACATATCGAGAATGGAGCTTGAGCCAACCAGCAAAGGCACGTGTTTAACCATGAAGTTCAACTGCGAGCCGGAAACATTCGGAGCCAAAACGATGTGGCTCCTGACGGGCTGGATGGCAAAGAGATCCCTTTCCAAAGTCATCGGCCAGGATCTGGCGGATATTAAAACTGCTGTCGAAGCCGCCTCCTGACTTTTACTGGTCGGGCCAGGAATCGGGGGGTTGCCGACCTGTTAATGGTGGTCTTCCAACATCGCTATGTACTGACATTGACCCTGGCTGCAGTTGTTTTTTACATTAGGTGCAGATGTAGAAGCTGTGAGTCGAGACGAACTTATTGCCCCGCTCACCCGGGCTCAACGTCGCGACGGCGAACCTCTCAAGAGAGTCTTTGAACGGGCCGCGATCGGCTTGATATTACCCTGTGCCCTTTGTGTGGTGGAACTATGCGTGTCATCGGACGGGGCCGCCTTCGGATCACTGACCCAGACATAATCCAGTAGATCCTGGATCATATAAGGGGGCCGCCTAGGTCGCAACCACCACCGATTGAACCTGCGACAGCTATCCAATCCTAAAACATGCCTAGCTAGTGTCTATCCACAAACTATCTTCGGCGGTATTACTTCCCTCGTAAGTGCCTGTAATATATGCCTAACTTATATTTAGTTTTGCAGTTTCGACTGAATTTCATCTATTTATGGACGGGAACCAGCTAAACAGCCAAATCACCTCTGCTCGACCTTTAAATTTCCTAAGTTATCATCCCGATCGTCTGTAAGAGAGTAGATCAGCGTCTATTCAGACATTGACCATCCTCTCGCGCCACAATTCACATCGCCGCCAGAAAACATCATTGCCATAATCGACCGGGTCATGGCAGCAACACTTTCGGCCAACGCATTCTGAACCAGGGGTTCAATTCTTGCGAAGGTCTCTTCAACGCCATACTTGAGGTTAACCGTGCCATCGTTTCTGGAGATCATTTCAGAGACGCCCAGTTCAAGTTGCTCGAAGGACGCTACCAGGTCTTGTGGTGGCTTTCCGTTAAACATCGAGATATACGCCGACTGAATTGCAACCATCGCAAACGAGAGACTTTCTATCCCGAGGTCGACCAAGGGCGGAATCGTTGCGTGAATCTGATCAACGTATGCGCCAAGTAATATGTAGTTTCATCACAAAATGGACTGTCGGATTCTTTTACAATTTGTAAGTTATGTTATAAGGAAAGTCATTTAAGTTCCTGATTATACTGCGATAAAAATTTTTGGCATGGTTCCTGCTTTGATGTTCTCCCACTGGATGACGGATTTTGATGCACCACCCTTGTCTGGCTCCACCCTAAACTCAGGTAACCTTTCTTATGCAACTTAACAAATCGACATTTTATGGCGCCGCTTTAGTGAGTATGTTCTTTTTAGCTAACCCGGCGATCGCAACACCCATCATTGATGACCAGTTTGATGACGGCAATCTGGCAACTAATACCGCAGGTCCGGGCACGGGCTGGAATGTTTACAGTCAAGGATCTGCCACTGCAAGTGAGGGAGGAGGTCACGCCCATTTAAATTCCGTTGCCAGTCCACAAATCATCCAGATTTCGAGTAAAGATACTTTCGACTTCTTCAATGCTAATGGCATTAACGCTGAGTGGGAGATCACCTCTAGCGGAGCTGGGGCAACCTCTGGTAATCGGCGATATCTTTCCGTGGTAGCTGAAGACTTTTCTTCCTTCGACTCACGCTTGAACCCGGACGACACTAATGCTCCCGGCGTATACGTACGACTGACAGATGGTGGCGATTACCAGGGTGGGATTGAAATTGAGTCTGGTAGCGGAGGCGGAAGACAATTATTGGAAAGCTGGTCATGGAGCAGTATTTGGGACGGTTCAGGAGCGTTGGATGTTGATCTGTTCCTGAACGATATGGGCTACTCACTAGATATTGCCGGTAATGTGGGTGTGTACAACTCGGAGGGTAGTTGGTCAAGTTTGACAGGTGCTGCTGCGACTTTTACCTCTGTGTGGGGTAGTAGAAGCGCAGTTATTGCTGCTCAGAATCAAGCATTACCGACCAGTTCAGTGTTGGCTATTGATCGTATTGCTGTGAGCACAGGAGTGCCAGTACCAGCGCCTGCTTCTTTGGGCTTGTTTGCGCTGGCGTTGTTTGGTTTACGATTCTTCCGCCGGTAATCTCGACAAAAATCGACTGAAGTAGATCTGGTTCACTTTCCAGAGAAGTGAACGCGGTCTGCTTCAAGTCGGGGAAACGGGGACACCAAGTCTTTAATGACTTAGCCCCAATAGAAAGTAATCGCCACCACAATCAATTGTCAGTCGGTCGCAGGCATCTCCCTTGATGACTAATCAAAATCCAAGCCACCCATGTTCCATCCATTTCTCACAAATTAAATCGTCTATCGCTGACAATAATAGGATGCATTGAGGTGACGGCTAGTTAGTTCCCGTCCGTAAACAGCCATTTCAAGGTAAATTTCCCAGACTTTTCAGATCTGTTGGGTTAGAAATCAATAGGTTGTCGGGAAGTAACCAAGGAGATTTTAGTTTACGGATGCGCACT
>Ga0206123_10002110_pt1 | contig 17742 bp, 17 predicted proteins | sample Helgoland_Spring_2_FD_160086 | JGI IMG/M metagenome (GOLD analysis project Ga0206123, IMG submission 160086) | Pelagic subsurface seawater microbial communities from Kabeltonne, Helgoland, North Sea - Helgoland_Spring_Bloom_20160316_1 | ecosystem: Environmental > Aquatic > Marine > Epipelagic ...
CTCGAAGACTACTCGCAATCGTTCTCTCAGACCCAGTATAGTATTGCCTTGCGTTGCCATCCCGAGTCGACGAACGGAATTCTCAACGATGATCACAGCACCGTCCACAATCAAGCCAAAATCCAGGGCACCCAGGCTCATCAGGTTAGCTGACACACCAGCTTCCACCATTCCTGAAATTGTCGCCAGCATGCTGATAGGAATAACTGTAGCCGTTATGAGAGCTGCTCGAATATTACCTAGCAGCAAAAACAGAACCACAATAACGAGCAATGCGCCCACAACAAGATTTTCTTCTACGGTTGCTATCGCGTTCTCTACCAATACCGTCCTATTGTAGAGTGGTACTGCAACGACACCTTCAGGCAGTGTCGTGTTAATCTCATCGAGCTTTTCAGCGACATCCAATGCCACTGTTCGCGAGTTTTCTCCTAACAACATGAAAGCAGTGCCTATAACTGCTTCCTCACCCGCGTGAGTCCCTGCACCTGTGCGCAGTTCTCTGCCAATAGATACTTCAGCCACATCCTTCACCCGAATAGGTATGCTGTTTTTGGCCTCGATGCTTACTAGTTCGATGTCTTCGATAGTTTTCAGTTGACCAGGAGATCGAACCATTAACTGCTGACCATTGCGTTCGATATAACCCGCACCCTGATTGATGTTGTTCTCCCACAATGCCTCTAGCAATTCTGGCAGAGTTATCCCCCAGCGCAGCATCTTCGTTGGATCAGGAGTCACATGATATTGTTTTTCAAATCCCCCGCTGGTATTAACTTCTGTCACACCATCCACGAGAATCAATTGTCGCTTGATAATCCAATCTTGGATTTCCCTAAGCGCAAACAGATCGTAGGGCTCACCATTCGCCTGAATCGCTCCATCTTCAGCGGTAATTGTGTACATGAATATCTCGCCAAGCCCTGAAGAAATAGGACCCATTTCTGGCTCAAGATTTGCCGGTAATTGATTCTTAATCACACTTATCCGCGAGTTCACAAGGTTACGAGCAAAATAGATATCCGTGCCTTCCTCAAAAACAATCGTAACTTGGGATAGGCCATAAGCCGAAAGTGAGCGTGTATGAGATATCTGCGGAAGCCCAGCCAGGGCTGTTTCAATAGGAAAAGTTACGCGTTGTTCCGATTCCAAGGGCGAATACCCAGGCGCTTCAGTATTAATTTGTACTTGCACATTCGTAATGTCAGGCACAGCATCTATAGGCAAGTTTTGAAAATTCCAAATGCCAAACCCACAAATGGTGAGTACCGCAAACATTACGATCCAACGGCTGCGGATCATCTGTCTAACTATTAATTCAAGCATGTGGAAACCTCCTAGTCTTCGTGCTCAATGCCTTCTTTTTCCAGGTCAGCTTTGAGAATGTAACTGTTAGAAACCACATATTGATCGCCTGACTCTAAGCCAGCCAAAACTTCCGTCATTAACGGGTCAGTCTTTCCAATAGTGACAATGCGAGGTTCATAGGTCTCATTTTCGAGCACAAACACAACTTGATTATTTTCAAAGGTCTGTAAAGCATCATTCTTTACCGCGAGCGAAACTTGCTCAGACTCATAATGAACAAACCCTTCCACCAATAAACCAGGTGTCCATTTCGACTCGAGATTATCTAGTGACACTCGAGCAATCACGGTCGGAGACTCGCCCTGGCTAGGATTGATGTAACGAATGGTGCTCTCTGCTGAACGATTGTCCATGACGATAGTCACAGGCATACCAGTGCGAACCTGCTGGAAGTCACCTGGAAAGACCGTAAGATCTACCCAAATTCTGTCGTAGTTGGCAATGGTTAGCATTGATTGACTTGATGCCAGTTCGCCTGGGTTGGCGTGCTTCTCTACTACTGTGCCACCCAGCGGTGCCAAGATTTCATAAGTTTGCAAACTGGTGTTTGCCTCAATAACTGCGATGGCTTGCCCTGCTTCTACACGGTCCCCAAGCGCGGCTTTCATAGAAACAATCATACCTGGGTAGCGAGCTGAAACGTGGCTGATGCCTTGGGGGTCTGGCATGGTCCTGCCATAAAGTAGCAAGCTACGGTTAATCACACCTGCACCGGCTATTTCTGTCTCTATGCCCAGTTCTTGTGCCAATGAGGAGGAAATTTGAACGACCTCATCCTCATGCTCTTCGTCTGCGGCTAGCACGACTGAACTTATGAGAAGAGTAGCTGCGGCAGATAGGGTTGCGAGCACTAATTGTGTAGTAACTCGAAAATCGTAAAATAGTTTGTTCATTATCTTGTCCTCTTTACTGGGCTGTTAGTGGCAGCCCGCTAAGCCGCTCAATCTCTGCCCTTATGCGATGCACATTTGCAGCGCTTGAAATGAGCGAGAGTTGAGCATCCAGAAATTCCTGTTGAGCAGTTATCATTTCGACATAGCTGTATGTTCCAGTCCCGTACGCTTGCAGCGTTTGCTGCTGCACGTCCTGCAGAACTGGAATGATCTGTTGCTGCAGGGTGTTTACCTCACTAATTGCTTGTTGCAGCGCCTTGTGGAGTGAGCGTATTTCCCCTTCTATAGCATTAAGGGCCGTGAGTTGACGCACTTCGACTTCTTGCAAATTGGCTCTAGCGCTGCGTTCTGCTCCGGACGCCCGTGCTTTATTGAATAGCGGGATGGTGACTCCGAATGCAAAACCAGTATCATTAAACTCTCTTAAGTGACGAATCCCAGCAGACCATTGGATATCACCCTCCTGGCGCGTTTGTGCCAGACGAAGTTCAGCTTCTAGGAGACGAGATTCAGCGGCGAAGATTTCGATATCGGGATTTGATGCCAATTCCGCAAGCATCGATTCTATCGACCCGGCTTGCCCGACAGAGAGAATGTCGGAAGACACCTCATCAAACTGCGGTATATTACTGGCCCACATGTTTGCTAACCGAATTCTAGCACTGGCGAGCAGCGCCTTAGCGGCTTCTTCTGCTAGCTGTGAACGCAGAAAAGCAGCACGCGCTCGATCCAATTCCAATTGTGGTGCTTGCCCTGCCGTAACAAGAGGCTCAATCGAGCTTACAGTTAGCTCAGCTATACCTGTAGATTGTACCTGAAGCGATACCTGTTCCTGGGCGACAACTACATCAATGAACCGTCTCACGACTTCGACAAGTAAATCCAGTTCGACAACCTGTTGCTCTGCGTTCAAGACGTCTATTCTGCGATTCACCAATCCGACGCGCGCGGTTCGTTTACCGCCCAATTCAACCACACTGGATAGCCTGAGAGTGGCTTCCACACCTGCCAAATCCTTGATCTCACCTGTACCAAAAGCATCTTCAATTTCACCGCCCATCATTAACGACGGCTTTAATTCTGCTATCTCTCTCTCGCCCAGCAAAGCTTCATTGCGTAGCGGAAAACCACGCAGCCTAGGATTCATAGATAGAGCAGCAGCCAGAGCATCGCGCAGTACAATGTTACCGACTGGCTTTTCCTGCGCATTGCATGTAGCACTCGCGATCATGATGCACGCAACAATCGCCATACATTTAGAGTTCACCGTTTTCTCCCACAAATAAATAGAACAAGCAACGCCTCAGACAGTTTGTCCAAGTCGAATTGTTAAGGTATAACTTAGTCTAAAGTGGGGGGTGCGCGGGATGGAGGAAGAAGAGTACCAAGTTTATCAGGCAGTATTTCATACCCGATTAGTTGAAATAGAGTTATAGATGCCCGTGAAATCGCAGGTAAGTTAAATGCGAAAATTGCCAAGGAATCCGTAGGCGTTTTGGAGAGTTTAGCCAGGAGACTTTCGAGAGAAAGCTCACTTTCAAAATCAGCCTGGTCTTCTGTACCAAAATTTTCTGCTGGAGCCACACCAGAGACATGCGTTTCTTCGCCCCCAAAAAGAATTGAGATCGGGGCTTCAGCACCATCAAAACAATAGCGAAGGTGGATATGAGATGAATTCGCAATCACGAGCAGCAGTACAGCCAAAAAGGCTGGTATGCTTTGCGCTGTGCTAGTTCGCCACTTCATGTCAGTCGAATCTCTCACTTATCTGCGTCAAATCGACACTATCGTACATAGGCTCAAATAGACATTCATTAAATATCGAGGATTGTAATTTCAAACTGCATATACTCTGAATTGCAATGCTATCCTATTTGGGTTTTTAAGAGTTGAAGTGTTGATTTGTACTGGATTCCGCCCTGGATCTTGCCTTCAATCTTGATCCAATTCAGGCAGTAGAATACCCGATAGCACTAGCGCAATTTAGCAAGACTACGAACCAACTATTCATTTCAACTCTTAATCAAAGTGGGTTAATCGCAAACGCAAATCAACAAACTGCTCAAACAATTTCAGATTCGAGCTCATCAATCAAAACACCAACCCGACAACGCCCATCTTCTCTGTGCTCTAACCTTTTTTGAAATCGAGCTAGATCTGAAGCAAATAGTCCCTCTTGATCCGGTAAGGCAGCGACACACCCCAAAAGATCGTGCAGAGAATCCGTGTTTGTCGCAAGCTTGTGATAAACCCATCTCCCCTCTTTTTCGGAATCCAACAATCCAGCTTGTCGCAAAATCTTGAGATGTCGAGAGAGCTTGTACTGGGGTTCAAGAAGGCTATCAACCAGTTCACAGAGACATGCTTCTTCTTTTGTAACTGCCATAAGTCGCACTACGCGAAGACGGGTTGAGTCGCTGAGAGCCCGGAAGACATCTTCGATCGGAATATTTAATACATGCATATATGCATTATGATACAACTATGCAATCATAACAAGTATAACAGCGATTCTGATTCTGAAATGACCCGCTCGTAGTTAGAGAAAAGTGGAGAAACTCATGGAACAACAAGACACCGACTACATTCCAGCGCTTCGATTTCCGTGGCTAACGAATTTTTACGACCCTGTAGTCGCACTCACAACTAGAGAGAGCAAATTCAAATCCCTTCTGATTACGCTTGCAGACATTCAGAATGGAGATGCAATTCTCGACATAGGCTGCGGCACGGGTACTCTTGCATTAGATGTAAAAAACAAAGTTCCAACCGCTACGGTCTACGGGATAGATGGAGATCCACAGATTCTCGAGATCGCCAAGCGAAAGGCTCTTCTTTCGAACTCCGAAATCACCTTCCAATTAGCATTGTCTTATGATCTACCTTTTCAAGGTGAACTGTTTGACTGCTGCTTATCAACTCTCTTTTTCCATCATCTGAATCTGGAAAACAAAAAGCAAACTCTGTCAGAAATGCACCGTGTGTTAAAGCCTGGTGGTAGATGTTGCGTGGCTGACTGGGGTAAGCCGACCAATATACTGATGCGGTTTCTTTTTTTTCAGATTCAGATGCTGGATGGCTTCGATACTACGCAACATAATGTGGAGGGCTTGTTACCAACATTAATGGAATCAAGCGGTTTTACTAATATACAGGTGATGGAAGAAGTACCAACAATATTTGGAACAATGACTTTGTACAGTATGAGGAAAGAGGCTTGAATCTGATAAATACGTCTAATGTAAAGTCAAAATGCTATTGGATTCTAGAAGCGTTATTACTGTCTACAGCTCTGCAGAAACTACTCCCACAGAATCGGCTGCGCCTATTTGTTGCATTTTGTTTGGTCGTGTTTTCTCATCTAGCTCTTTCAACTGAAAATCAGCGTCTTCTTCTACTCGCCGAATACATTTCCGTGGATTATCCGGATGCGGTCCAAGATGGCATGATTATTAATGAAGCCGAGTACAAAGAAATGGTCGAATTCTCGAATCAGGTTAATGTGCTCATTTCTGCTCTTCCTGAAAACAACGGAAAACCCCTCCTACTCGATGACAGCAATTCTTTGGAGTTAGCGATTCTTGGAAAAGAAGAACCTAAAACAATTCGTGCGCTCACAACCCGTCTGGTTGAAAATCTGATCGATTTTTACAATATATTGAGCCTTCCAACAGCTCCTCCCAAACTAGATAGAGCGCAGGCACTCTATATTGGAAACTGTGCTTCGTGTCATGGACAAAGTGGCATGGGAGCGGGACCTGCAAGTACAGGGCTTGACCCGCAACCAACAAACTTTAGCGATGAGAATCGCGCCCTCGATCGCTCCATTTCGGGGCTCTTCAACGCTATTACCATTGGCGTGGATGGCACCTCTATGCTGAGCTTCTCCCATCTCTCGACAGCAGATCGATGGACCCTAGCGTTTTATGTGAGCAATTTTTCTTCAACGTTAGAAGCGGAAAAAGTTGAGCCTCGCAACATTACCACCATCAGAGACCTTGTGAGCACAACCCCTCGCAATGCAAGAGCAGAATGGGGGGATGATGGCGTGAAAGAACTAGTCTGGCTTCGGCAAAACCCGGGTTCACTATTTACCGAGAAACCTAACCCGATCCTACATGCCGACAGGCAGCTTGTTGCGGCATTGGATGCTTATAGAAGCGGTAACATCGATCATGCGTACCAATTGGCTCTAAATGGATACCTCGAAGGGTACGAACTCATCGAAGCAACACTGGCTACACGAGATCAGAGTCTGGCAACTGAAATTGAACACGACATGCTTGCCTTACGCGCCGATCTTACAGCCGGTTCTCCAGTTGAAAAGATAGAGACAAAAATTAGCTCTCTTCGTGAAAAACTTCAGGCTGCCCAACAGTTGATCGATAGTCGAAGCCTTTCATTTGCAACTGCCTTTGTCAGCGCCCTTGTCATTTTATTGCGAGAGGGGCTAGAGGCAATTCTTATTGTTCTGGCCTTAGTGATGTTTGTACGAAAGTCTGATGGTTCAAGGGGCGTTGTTCACATTCATCTTGGTTGGATTGGCGCGCTTCTAGCAGGCATAGCAACTTGGTGGATATCCTCATCAATGCTCAAAATCAGTGGCGCATCACGAGAGCTAACCGAAGGGTTCGCAGCACTTGCCGCCAGCGTAATACTGCTGTACGTCGGATTTTGGATGCACAACAAGTCCAGTGCCGGGAACTGGCAATTGTACCTAGAGACACACGCAGAAAGGGTTGTTTCGTCTGGCGCACTTTGGGGTATGGGCGGACTCGCCTTTGTAGCCGTTTATAGAGAAGTATTCGAAACGGTCCTGTTCTATCAAGCCCTATGGTTACAAGTCACGCAGGAAGTTAAGCCCGCAGTTGTCTATGGTTTTGCTGCTGGTTGTGTTGTGTTGGTATCCGTTGGTTTTGCCATGGTCAAGTATGCGAAAAAGTTGCCTATAACGGAGTTCTTTCGGCTGTCAGCAATACTTATGTTTATTTTGGCGTTCATACTAGCAGGTAAAGGCATGATTGCTCTCGTGGAGGCAGGTGTATTGGTTTCCCACCCAGTGCCTTTCCTTCGGATAGACGCACTAGGGATTCATCCATATCTAGAGAGCCTGGTCGTTCAACTGTTTATCTTGATAATAGGTTTGGTGTATTGGCTAAGGACAAGATCGAAGACAAAGGAGGCCTTCTAAGTTGGAAGAAGCACAAGAACTATTCGTAACGAGTATAGATATACCTGGCATGGACTGCCCTTCTGAAGAAAAACTGATCAGAATAGCTTTGGACAACATTGAGAGCGTGCGCGGAATTAAGGTAGATCTCGGTGATCGTGAGATCAAGGTATATCATAGTGGTAGCGCGTCAGACTTTTTTCCAGCACTGGAATCTCTTCAACTGGGGGCAACTAGTGGGGCAAGTCACGCTATGTCGGCCGAACTGCTACCCAATTTTGAGGCACCAGAAGGAGAGGCTGCGGCGCTTCAAAAGCTGCTTTGGATCAATGGTGTAATGTTCGCAACGGAGCTTACAGTTGGAGTTATTGCCCAATCTACGGGACTAATAGCTGACTCGCTCGACATGCTTGCCGATGCGAGCGTTTATGGTCTAGCGTTATTCGTTGTCGGTAAAAGTGCCAGGTTCCAACTCAACGCCGCGCATCTATCAGGGGTACTCCAGTTCGCACTTGCAATCGGGGTTTTGATGGAAGTAGCAAGGCGTTTGATCATGGGCAGCGAGCCAGTCTCGCTATTGATGATGTCATTTGGTTCAATCGCGCTTGTAGCGAATGTTGCGTGCTTGTTGATCATTCATCGACACCGTGATGGCGGCGCACACATGAAAGCCAGCTGGATTTTCTCCGCCAATGACGTAATCGCCAACGCCGGCGTGATACTTGCTGGTGTACTCGTCTACTTCACAGGTTCTAACTATCCGGACCTTATTATAGGGTTACTCATTGGCGTTTTGGTGATGAGCGGGGCCATTCGAATTCTTCGTCTACAAGGATAGCGAGAGCATTTGGTGATTCCAACGTCCCTGTGTCTTTGAATAGTGTTAGCTCAATGACGTCAAGTTATAGGGCAACAAATCGTCAAACTATTGGTTCCGGAGTTCCGCAGTCTGACTAAAGATATCGCTGAAGTGCGCGAACGGGTCGATACCATTTGCTTTACAAATTTCAACTAGATTGTAAGTGATCGCGGCCCGGGTACCACCGGCAGGGCTGCAAAAAACAGATAGTTCTTCCGACCCACAAAAATGTTTCGCATCTTCAGCCCGGCAGGATTGTTATCAATTGTATATCGAACATCTTCAATGTACCGGTTCAAACCCTGCCAGTTGTTCAAGGTGTATTTCAAGGTTATTGCCAGATCGCCAACCTGTGAGTCTGACATCAGTGTTTGATCAAGCCATTTCTTGAGCTTATGCAGTATCGGTTTGGCGAAGACCTGCCGTTGCGCTGCAATTTCGTTAACCGCTATGATCCCGCTGCTTTCAATTTTCGCTCAACGTCATAGACCCTGACTGTTGTCTCGCACTTGAGACAACTACAATTTTGTCTGATGATCTTCGTTAGTAGGAATTTTGCGGGCACAGATTCCAGCAGTCCCCCTGCTTCAGTATCCATAACAACCTGAGCAGAACCGCAGGACAGACATTGCGCTCCCAGCGCATCTTGCATTCAGAAGAGCCATGTCAAGTGGGATGCAATGGGATAACGTAGTGTCTCCCTCACGAGGCTCGGCGTTGTACCTTGTGCGCAGCGCAAGAAATAGAAGATTTGTAGGACAAGGCATAACTTGCGTTAGGTGCGAAGCCTAACGGTTTTGATGTGTTACATGATTAATTCTTGATCAACAGCATGGTAGTGAATGCTCTGCCGGGTCACCTGCTAACTCGAAGGAGACTTTTAACAGCAGCAATTACCTTCCTGAATGGGCGGACACTTTATGTCACCGTAGGAACAGAACACGCAGCAGTCTCCGGCTAGTGGGCGAAGCAGCACGTCACAACCTTTGCAGTCGTAGTAGAACTGACAGGCGTCTGTGGGCATTTTTTCCCTTTCAATGTGTCCACATCTGGGACAGGTCAGTGTGGAGAATGCTTCAATCGCTTCACTCATAGCGTTTCACCGCTAGCATGCGCCGGAAACCCTACCGCTGTTGATGCCTCGGCGATTATCGCAGCATCAGCAAGCGCCGGATCGTAAGTGGCAGTGACCGTTTTGGCTTTGAAATTCACGTCAACGCTTTGCACCCCGTCCACGCGAGACATTGCCTTTCTGACAGTAATCGGACAGGTAGCACAGGTCATGTTTTCAACCGTGAAGATTTGAGAGACATAGTTACTTCCCTCTTCGGGTGTGCCCCACGAGTATTGAGCCGCTAAAAATCCACTAACAGATAATGCGAGCACTGTGCTAAAGAGTATATTTCGTTTCATCATTGGGTTTTCCCTTTCAATAAAATAGTGGCGCCCACCAATCAATGGTAAGTGCTGAGAACACGAGAAGCGCAGCGACCCAGAGGGCTACTCTGGTGACGCGTCCCGAGACTGGGTTGGCACAATACGAGCCGTCCTCACACACGACTTTCTTTCTCGAGTACACTTGCCAAAACCCCGCAGCTAAGAATGCGAGTGTGACTAGTGCAAAGTAGTTTTTGTAGGGATCAAGCGCACTGAGAGTTCCAATCCATGCGCCACTTGCGCCTAAGGTCACCAGGACCAACGGGACAACGCAGCATGACGATGCGAGCACTGCACCCACCACACCAGCAATGGCGGCAAACCGTCCGCTATTTGGTTGTGAGTGAATGGGTTGTTCGCTCAATTTACACCTTGCCTACGTTGTCGTTACCTTTATGATAGAACGTGTAGTAACTACAGGTTCAAGTAAAAAATGCACACTTTCCCGAAGAACTTATCCAGAGGTAATTTGGCCCAACGTAGCGGTGTTAATTCCGAGACGGTCCGCTATTACGAGAAAATTGCATTGCTACCCACGCCGGATCGCAGTGCAGGCGGTCATCGGGTCTATCAGGAGGACGATCTACAGCGATTGTGCTTCATCCGGCGCTGCCGAGAGATGGGCTTTTCGCTTGAGGAAATACGTGGCTTGTTATCGCTCGTGGATGGCCAGCAAGTGTCTTGCGAGCGAGTGAAGTGCATCGCTGACGAACATCTTCAGGATATAAAGAAAAAGATTTCTGATCTTGAAAAGATGGAGAAAACGCTGCGTACACTCTCGTCTAGTTGTTCTGGCGACGATGTACCGGAATGCCCGATAATAGAATCCCTTCAGGCAAATTAGCGCCTTTCTAAATGTCCATTGTTGGCCATGACTGTTAAAAACAGTCTGCACTGCCTCACCAAAGGCACCCCAGAGTCATGGCAGCCTGAGAAGCAGCTCCTTGGTTTTAAGAAAACAGCTTTCGTCATTTCCGCTACCATAAATTTGGTCCGACACTGTAATTGGCCTTTTTTGCTGATATTTATCAATGTCCCGTATGCCCAGATGGGTCATTCCAGGTTTCCGCATCAAGTCACCCCACATGGTAGTCATGCACCAGAAAACTTCCTTAATTGCTGGAGACAATCAGGTGTACCTCGAGTTAAACGCGATCACAAAACCAAAAGCAGATTGTAATAACGGAACATACTGTCTCTGTACCATTGGTATTGATAAAATACACCCTGCTGGCTAATCTTGGTCGTGCAACTATGAGGTCAGCACCCGAGTGAGCTCAATCACCTCAGCCCTTCCAAACGGTTTTTGAAGAAATGGCGCATCAAGATCATCAAACGTATCACCACTCATAAGCACTATCGGAATAGCACCATCAATATTGCGCATCACGTTCATCGCTTCAGGTCCTTGCATCCCATGCATTATCACATCCATGAAGACCAATTCCAGGGACGATAAATGCTCTTGGAACCTCTCGATTCCCTGCACAGCATTGCTGCACTCTATGGTCTCGTAGCCTTGGCTCGTCAGAAAAGAACTCAAATTTTTCCGAACTCCTGGGGAATCATCAACAATTAGAATCAAGGGGCTTCCCATTTACATGGCCTTTATTCCTGAATAGATAGATATCGATCCGGTTGGTGTGGGGACAACTTCAAGCTCTTCAATCTGGATGAATCCAGTGTCTTCAATAAGTCTCGGCAGAACACCATCAGCATTTGGCTGGGTATCACTCATGCCATCCAGCTGTTGGACGCTCGCCCTGAAAAGAAACCGCATCATTTTCGTTCTTTGCCATCCATAGTCTGCGATGAAAAGCTCACCACCTGTCTCTAGAACGTCATGCATCTGTGAGAGGATGTTTTGTTTCTCTTTAACCGGTGTCTGGTGGAAAACCAGAGAGGAAACAACTTTAGAAACCGGTTTAACGTCTGAGACGGTCTCTGGCTTGAGAAAACCCTCCCTCCAATCAATCTCCAGGTGTTTTTCTTCAGCTTTTTTTCTAGCAACACCAAGAACCGAAGGATCAGGATCTAGCCCAACCACTTGGGTTAAAAACGATAGTTCCTTTAGCCGGATTGCAAGCGATCCCGTGCCGCAACCAACATCGAGTATTCGTTCGCCTGCTTTAGGCGCAACACACGTAACCAATTTACTTCGCCAGACTTCCTCTCGCGTAAGTGTGGCGATCGCAAAATCATAAAGCGGTGTTAGCACTGAATATCCTAGAGCCGGTGTGAACGATTTATCTTCCATAACTAGTGCTCGTGACCCGAATGATCGTGCTCATTTGTTTTGTCTTCTTTCGTTTTTCCATCCCTCCGTATCATCGGCCCGGACTGAGAGTGGTCATCACCATGTCCATCTAAAGCGTTGCTAGGTGATTGTGATTTTGCGAGAGCGGATGAATTTTCTGCATGAGCATGATCCCCGTGATCTTCTGCGTGGTCACCATCGTTCAAGGGCATATCATTGGTAGGGATTGCTTCACCATGATCACTTGACACATTGTGGTCGTGATCGTGCCCATCGCCGGTTACTTGTGGCAGGCTCTCAACCCCGACCCCGTACTGGTAGACGAGGTGCCCCCCCTTCCAACCGGTAACCGCAACTAACAGCGTCGGCAGGAGCAATAAGACGGCAAAGATTTTTGAGGGCACATGTCCACGATTAGAAAATCGCCATCCTCCAAACACGATAAAAACTGAAATTGTTCCAAATGCCCAGTTTCTATGATCAGTCATGGCTAAATGTGAAGGTGCATCATGATTGACTGAGTAATAAGCCTGTAGTCCTGCCGCAAGGGCGGCGAGCGCGGAAATAAGCCCCAGCGCGAGCATCCAATCACCTGTGATGCGTATATTTTCGTGCCAACTCGCTTTTCTTTGGGCGAAACTAGAGACCAACAAGAATATAGGTCCCGTGATTAGAAATGCGATCGTAAAATGCACGATCAACGGATGAAGGTTGGGTTGAATAAGGTTTTCCATTACGTCTCTCTTTTTCTCGTGGTTCATCAACAAAGTACGGGCACTGTTGACCCTACTTGAGTATCGACTCAATCAGCTCATAAGAATTGTTAGGGCAAAGTACTCCCGCACAATGCTGCGATTGGCCAAATAGGAAAAAGAGTGAACTATTCTAGGAGAAGATCTTTGCGTTTCACGGGCGTGAGCGCAACTAAGTTCTGAGCGTAGTAAGGCGGGTCAGCTGATCTGTTGGCTTGCTGAGGGTCTGGGTACAAAGAAGCGGCACTGTGGAACTCAAGATCGTCCAGACCCTCTATCTTAAAACTGATTTTCGAGGAATTATCACGATCCTTTGTGAGCACCAACTCATTACCGCAATCTCCATCACAATCTTGATGGGGGCATTCAGATGGCTCGCCCCCTGCCATTTCCGAATGGCCATGATGCGCGTGAGGGTCACTAATTGATTCACTTGCCTGTGCAACACAAACACACGCAATACTGGTCGTGACCAACAAGAACGCTAAAAAGATTGCAAAGAAGTTTCGCATAATGTTAAATACCCTATACCCCTATAGAGTATGTGTCAAACTTTTGAATATCGATAAAAGTTCTTCCCTAAAACGTCTAAACCGTATTGAAGGCCAGGTACGTGGCATTTCTCGAATGATCGAAGAAGAGCGGTATTGCATTGAAGTACTGCAACAGCTGCAAGCAGTTAAAGCTGCTCTAGCGAGAGTTGAAGATGTCATATTACAAGACCATGCTGCCAGTTGTGTTAGTGATGCTATCGCATCTGGTGACGAGAAAGAACAACGAAAAAAATTTGAGGAGCTCGTTGGTCTCTTCTCTAAAATAAAGCGCTAACATCCTATGAATAGGCACCAGACATCAGAATTCACGTTATCAATGATGAGAGTTACTCACAGGTTTTTAGGCGCTCTAAAAGCTTGCACGTTGACATTTATCAATCAATTTGATGAACAGGTTGTTAGACTACTTAAGAAAGATCGTGCTAGGAATGCGCAATAAAATAAAATGCTTAACAGACTTCTAACAGTTCTTGTATTACTCAGCTTGCTCGGGCCCGCGCCCGCGCACGCCTGCGATATGACGAGCTCAAGCCCAAGTGACCAAGTACATGCAATGGACACGGACGCTATGACTTCCATGCTGGCGGAACTTAACATCTAACTACCTAGCTTAAATGATTTGCCTAAGAACCCATCAACGGCAAATTCTTCTTCGAATTCTGTGCAAATCATCGAGTTAAAAGTAAAAAACTGAACTACTTACACCTTTTAGTACACTAAGCTCTACCTGAAATAAAAAAACTGCTAGAATTAAGACTATGCGTCCGCTTAAGAACTTTTGCATTACTCTGATTGCCTCAACCCTGCTAATTGTTGGGCCAGTATTCGGGTGTTGTTCCGGAATGGTTAAACTCGATCAATCGAACAAGCTTGGGTCACCTATCGAGCACACGACTAGTAGCTCTATCGCCCCGGCGCATCACACAAGTTCCGACGCTGAGTTGATGGAAACGCCCTGTCACGAAACTGGCACATATAGCGTTAATATAGTGTCCAGCGATTCGAATGCTACACTCGATAACAGTTCAGACATCAGCGAAAACTTTAGTGTTAACTTTATTGCAGACAAGGGATTGTCCCACTGCGAGGATTGTACGCTTGACGATATCAGTGATGCTTGTGCCACAATGCCGAGCGAAGATAATCCTGTCTTACTAACAGAATTCAGTTCCGGTGAACCTGAATTCGAACCGCTCTACTTTCTAACCCTGCTTGGGTTTCCGAAAGAAGTACCAATCCGGACCGTTCCGCAAAGATCATCGAAGGATTGGCCCTCCCTTACGACCACACCCATCACGCTACACCAGATTCTGACCATCTAACCCCAATAGCCCATTGACTGCCCCTCCGTTTAAATCACAGGGGTGTTTTTCTGGTTTCCATTGGATGAGATACGATGAAATTACTTCGACAATTTGCCTCTCTGAGCTTATCTCCGATCGGCGAGCATACGAGACAACCGCACACATTAGCTACCGCCTTCTTTCTCGGCTTCAGCGCTATCCTTGAAGGTGAAGTGTACATAGTCCAGGTGGGCGAGGGTCAGTTTTCTCAAACACAAAGCCGTCAGGAAAAAAACTTCAAAATAATAATCCTGAAGATCAGATTATTAACATCGCAGTAAAGGAACGGCTTCCAACCGCTTACCCAAAATTACGCCAGATGCGATTGCAACACCTGCTGCAATGCCGGACTGTGCAACTTCACATAAGGCGCTCCCGACTCTGTCATCTCACGAGGTTTGAACAATGCCCCAATATCAGATTTATCCTTTGGCACTTTCCTGCCAACAACCAGCATTTCTTGTTTGGTGCCCGCAATTAGAGCGCACAAATCCCACTTTTAGTCTGTCTTTCCAGGAGCATCGGTATGTTCAAAATAGATAAAAGCAAATCAACTTTGAATTTGGTACTAGCGCTCTTTCTAAGCATTACTTCAACGGCCGTGTTTTCTGGTGATTCTGACGATGTAGACGGCAGAGGGGTGACCATTGAATCTGCAGTTGAGACGGCATTAGCGATCGATCCTTGGTTAGTAAGCAACAAACATTCCCAAAATGCTATCGAAGCAATGAGTGTGGCAGCGGGTGAGTTGCCTGATCCAAAAGTCTCATTGGGCATAGCCAACCTTGCAACAGATACCTTTAACTTCCAGCAGGAACGAATGACGCAAACCAAAATAGGCATTTCACAACTGTTCCCGCGAGGTGACAGTCGAGGGATTAGAAAAAAACAACTTGAAACCATCGGAGATCAATACCCTCTCCAACGCCAGGACCGAAAAGCCAAGGTAGTAATGACGGTTAGTCAGCTATGGTTGGATGCTTACAAAGCACAGGAGAGCATAGTACTTATCGAGAATGACCGTGCATTGTTTGAACAATTGGCCGATGTTGCTCAAGCCAGTTATTCATCTGCTGTTGCTAGGACGCGGCAGCAGGACATTGTTCGCGCAGACCTGGAACTCACTCAATTGGATGACCGCCTGACAGTGTTGAGACAGCAGCAGGAAATGTCACTGGAAAGGTTGTCTGAATGGATAAGTAGTCATTTTACCGGTCAGTATTTGAATGAAGTTTCTGCTAGACCGTGGCAACAAGTATCAGAACTACAGCTTGCAGGAAGCTTACCCAACATTGGGCTGTTTAATGCCAGTTTTTTCGAGTCATCGATTAACGTCGATCTAGAAAAGTTGGGGAATGAGTTGTCCAGGCATCCCGCTGTAAAGGCATTGGATGAAAGAATTCAGGCCGCAGGACTAGGGGTCAATTTGGCGAAACAAAAATACAAACCTGAGTGGGGTGTCAATGCGAGTTATGGATATCGTGGTGATGACTTACAAGGCGGAGAGCGTGCAGATCTCTTTTCGTTTGGTGTTACTTTTGATGCACCCATTTTTACGGCCAAACGGCAAGATAAAGAAGTCAGTGCAGCGGTATCAGAAGCAGAATCGCTTAGAACCGACAAATGGTTGTTGCTTAGAAAAATGATGTCTTCGTTTGAGACTGCGAAAGCACAACTTTCCCGGCTCAATGACCGACAACTGCTCTATCAATCCAAATTGCTGCCCCAAATGTATATGCAGGCCGACGCCTCGCTAACAGCCTACACCAATGATGATGGTGATTTTGCTGAAGCCGTGAGGGCACGCATCGCGGTGTTAAATGCAGAGATTGAAGCGCTGAATATTGACGTAGACAGGCAAAAAGCAATCTCAGAATTGAACTACCTATTTGTCAACGAGCAAAACCATAGCGAGTTGATGCTGAATACACATTCTGAAACATCGGTAAGGAGAAACAAATGAAACTCTTATTGGGAGTAATTAGGAGCTGTGCAAAATGAATAGATCTAACCTTTTTATCGCAATAGTATTGGTAGTGGTGGCGGGCGGTATCGGTCATTGGATTGGAACGAGTGGCACAGCAGAAAAGTCAGGAGCAGCGGAAAAACAAAATGCAGCACTCTATTGGGTGGCGCCGATGGACGCGAATTATAAACGCGACAAACCTGGAAAGTCCCCCATGGGTATGGATTTGATTCCCGTATATGACGAAGAAAGCGCTGGTGCAGATGCTGGACCTGGAACCATAACTATTTCACCAGAAGTGCTGAATAACCTGGGCGTCCGCACCGTTGTTGCGGAACGGAATAAGCTTCATTCAGCAATAAAAACTGTAGGGTACGTGGCATACGATGAAGATCAGTTAGTTCATATTCACCCAAGAATAGAAGGATGGATTGAGAAACTGTATGTAAAAGCTGCTGGAGACCCGGTTAAGCAAGATCAACCGCTTTATGACATATATTCTCCCGAATTGGTGAATGCCCAGGAAGAATTGGTGTTAGCACTTGATCGAAAAAACCCACGCTTAATTAGAGCAGCCGAAGACCGGCTAACTGCTTTGCAATTACCTGATGGCGCAATCAGTAATTTAAGAAAAACCAAAGAAGTGAAACAAACTGTTACTTTTTTTTCGCCGCAAGGTGGTGTCATAGACAACCTCAATATCAGGGAAGGTTTCTATGTAAAACCTGGTACCACACTAATGTCGATAGGTACGCTTGACCAGGTTTGGGTGGAGGCTGAAGTGTTCGAGCGTCAAGCGGCCGAAGTTAAGGTGGGCTTACCTGTCACCATGTCGCTCGACTATTTGCCTGGCACGGAATGGCTTGGGAAAGTCGACTATATCTATCCAACACTGGACAGTAAAACGCGAACAGTGAAAGTCAGGTTGAGGTTTGACAACAAAAATGAGGTGTTAAAACCCAATATGTTTGCACAGGTTGTCATTCACAACAAAAATTCGGAGGTAGTATTGATGGTGCCTACCGAGGCTGTTATTCGTACAGGTGGTGCTAGTCGCGTGGTTCTAGCACTTGGCGAGGGACGTTTTAAGTCTATAAGTGTCACGGTTGGTCGTTATGCCGGGCAGTCGGCCGAAATATTAGC
>Ga0206123_10002112_pt1 | contig 17731 bp, 13 predicted proteins | sample Helgoland_Spring_2_FD_160086 | JGI IMG/M metagenome (GOLD analysis project Ga0206123, IMG submission 160086) | Pelagic subsurface seawater microbial communities from Kabeltonne, Helgoland, North Sea - Helgoland_Spring_Bloom_20160316_1 | ecosystem: Environmental > Aquatic > Marine > Epipelagic ...
CGGATACGCTCGACCACCGCGCTGGCGTTGATGTGGCCAGGCAAGGGCAATTGCACCAGAATGCCGTCGATGCTGTCGTCGGCGTTGAAGTCGTCGATCGTCGCCAGCAATTCCTCCTGCGAGATGTCGGCATCGGGGAACAGCGCACGTGAATGAAGCCCGGCCTGTTTGCAGGCCTCGATCTTCTTGTTCACGTAAAGTTGCGATGCCGAGTCGTTACCGACCAGAACAACGGCCAGTCCCGGCGGGCGTTTGCCCGCGGCCGCGCGGTCATCGATGGCCGCACGCACGGCCTGCCGATGGGAAGCTGCAATCTGTTTGCCGTCGATGAGACGCGCTGCCATGAGTGTGTCGGTCGCTAAATAAGAGCGCGGGATTTTCGCACGCCGGGCGACCGCGAACAATTTTATGATCGCGTATCGACGCGCAAGAGGATAGAATCTGCGCCCGCGCGGTAAAGTTTGCAGTTCGAACGGGGTGTGGCGCAGTTTGGTAGCGCATCTGCTTTGGGAGCAGAGGGTCGCAGGTTCAAATCCTGCCACCCCGACCATTTTCGTTGGATGGCTTTACGAGAAACGAAGGTTCTTTCCTGTCGCCGCGCCCGTAGCTCAGGGGATAGAGCAATGGCCTTCTAAGCCATCGGTCGCTGGTTCGAATCCAGCCGGGCGCGCCATTGCCAGAGTGCGCCGCAGGCGTGCTCTGGCAATGGCCTATCCAACTAGAATTCGAACCAGCGACAAATAGCAAGCGTGGTTCGACGGATGCGCGCCAGCGCATCCGAACGGTGTGGCGTCAGCCGCACCGGCCCGAAGGGTGAGCAGGCGTAGCCTGCGAATAATCCAGCCGGGCGCGCCATTGCCGATAGTTGTCTTGGTCTGGGCGCCACAGGCGTGCTCTGGCAATGGCCTATCCAACTAGCATTCGAACCAGAGACAAATAATAATGATGGTTCGACGGATGCGCGCCAGCGCATCCGAACGGTGTGGCGTCAGCCGCACCGGCCCGAGGGGTGAGCGGCGCAGCCTGCGAATAATCCAGCCGGGCGCGCCATTGCCGATAGTTGTCTTGGTCTGGGCGCCACAGGCGTGCTCTGGCAATGGCCTATCCAACTAGCATTCGAACCAGCGACAACAATAATGATGGTTCGACGGATGCGCGAAAGCGCATCCGAACGCCGGCGGCGTCAGCCGCACCGGCCCGCAGGGTGAGCAGGCGCAGCCTGCGAATAATCCAGCCGGGCGCGCCATTGCCGATAGTTGTCTTGGTCTGGGCGCCGCAGGCGTGTTCTGGCAATGGCCTATCCAACTAGAATTCGAACCAGCGACAAATAATAATGATGGTTCGACGGACGCGCGAGAGCGCATCCGAACGCCGGCGGCGTCAGCCGCACCGGCCCGAAGGGTGAGCGGCGTAGCCGCGAGTAATCCAGCCGGGCGCGCCACTCATGAAAGGCCATGGGTAGCATCCGCCGGCGAAGATGACTAGAATACGCGGCCTGACGTCGCTGGCGCCGAGTTAAACGGTTGCTCGGGGCGGTGACAAGGTCGTTCGGTGGTGGGCGTAGCTCAGTTGGTAGAGCCCCGGATTGTGATTCCGGTCGTCGTGGGTTCGAGTCCCATCGTCCACCCCATCCCGATCGCCCATACGGCGCTCGCTGGGCCGTTAGCTCAACGGTAGAGCAGTTGACTCTTAATCAATTGGTTGTAGGTTCGATTCCTACACGGCCCACCATTCTTTAATTCCCCCGAATAAGCCGTTTCCCGGTTCCATGCTGTCGTGTTTGCCCGCAAGGTTGAATGCGCGCGGTGTGCACCCATCATCCTTGGCGTGAACACACAGGAGACGGTGATGGAAGCGCTCGATCTCAACGGTCGGCATCTCACGGCGTCGCGGATTGGCCTGGGTACGTGGGCGATCGGTGGCTGGATGTGGGGTGGCACCGACGAAGCAGCGTCCATTCGCACAATCCAGAGCGCGCCGGAGCACGGCGTGACGCTCATCGACACCGCGCCGGTTTACGGCTTCGGTCGCGCCGAGGAAATCGTCGGCAAGGCGGTCAAGCAGGGCGGCATGCGCGATGACGTGCTATTGGCGACCAAGTGCGCGCTGGAATGGGATGACCGCGAGCGGGTGGCGCGTAACGCCAGCAAACGGCGCATCCTTGCCGAAGCGGATGATTCGCTGCGGCGTCTGGATACGGATGTCATCGACCTGTTGCAGGTGCACTGGCCGGATCCCCGGGTGGACGTGCGCGAAACCGCCGAGGCAATGGCCGAGCTGCGGGATGCCGGCAAGATTCGTGCGATCGGGGTATCCAATTTCAGCCCCGAGCAATTGAGTGCCTTCAGCGAGATCGCGCCTATTGATGTCGCCCAGAACCCCTACAATCTGTTCGAGCGCCAGATCGACACCGATGTGTTGCCGTGGGTGCGTGAACACGAGACCCGTCTGCTGGCCTATGGTGCGCTATGCCGGGGTCTGTTGTCCGGGCGTATGCACGCCGATCGCGAGTTTCCGGGCGATGATCTGCGCAACGGCGACCCCAAATTTCGGCAGCCGAGATTCGACCAGTATCTCGCCGCGGTTGAAGAGCTGGATGCGTTCGCGCAAGAGCATTACGGCAAGCGCGTACTGGATCTGGCGATCCGTTGGGTGCTGGATGAATACCCGCACAGCGTCGCTCTGTGGGGCGCGCGAGAACCCGCCCAGCTTGATGCCGTGGACAATGTCTGGGGCTGGCATCTGGATGACGACGCCCGGGAGCGGATCGGCAATATCGTCGATCGCCATGTGACCGATCCGGTCGGGCCCGATTTCATGGCGCCGCCGGCGCGCAAGGGCTAGAACGTAATCTGGACAGTGGGGCGGTTGATATACTTGCGCATTGACAGTCGAAGCCGTACGGGTATGACGCGACGGCTCTATTCACGATAATTGATGGTATTTCGAGGTAATTGATGGACGTTTCCGTAGAAAATCCCGGTGGGTTGGCCCGTCGTCTGAAGGTTGAGATCCCCGCCGATCGCGTCAGCGAGGCGGTTGACGCCAAGGTCAAACGTGTCGGCCAGCACGCCAAGATTCCGGGTTTTCGTCCGGGCAAGGCGCCGCTGAAGGTGCTGTATCAGCGCTATGGCGCGCAAGCGCGGCAGGAAGCCGCCGGCGAGCTGGTTCAGAGTGCCTATCCGGAGGCCATCGAGCAGGTCGAGCTCAAGCCGGCGGGCCAGCCGCAGATCGAGCTGGAAGAATTCGAGGCCGATCAGCCGTTGGCGTTCACGGCCAGCTTTGAGGTCTACCCGGAAATCGCGCTCACGGGACTGGACGACATCAAGGTCGAGAAGCCGGTGACCGAAGTCACCGATGCGGATGTGGATAACACCATCGAGCGCATCCAGAACCAGAACAAGACTTATGAGGCGGTCGGGCGTGAATCGCGCGACGGCGATCAGGTGGTGATTGATTACGTCGGCCGTATCGACGGCGAGGCCTTCGAGGGCGGTACCGGCAACGATATCGAGGTCAAGCTCGGTGAGCAGCAGTTCCTGCCGGATCTCGAGCGGGCACTGGTCGGCCGCAAGGCCGGCGAGCAGTTCGATGTCGACGTGAGCTTCCCGGACGACTACGGAGCCGAGGATCTGGCCGGCAAGACCGCGAGCTTCGATGTCACGCTGAAAACCGTCAACGAAGGCAAGCCGGCCGAAATCGATGCCGCGTTGCTGCAGCAGATGGGTATCGAGGAAGGCGGTGTCGAAGAGCTCAAGGCCAAGGTGCGCGAATCGCTCGAGCAGGAGGCCAAGCATGCGGTCGATACCCGCGTGAAGACCGAGGTCATGGATTCGCTGTACGCATCCAACCCGATCGAAGTGCCCGAGTCGATGGTGGCGCAGGAAATCGAGCGCATGCGCAAGGAAGCGATGCAACGCATGCCTCAGGAAATGCAGCAGGACGAGGAGCAGGCCAAACAGCTCCTGCCGGACGAGGCGCTGCGTGAAAACGCCGAAAAACGCGTCGCGCTGGGCCTGCTGATCGCGGAAGTGATCTCGGAAAAAGAGCTGGAGCTGGACAACGACCGCGTGACTGCCAAGATGGACGAGGTCGCCGCCGGTTATGGCGACCAGGCCGAGGCGGTGAAGAATTACTACCAGCAGAACCCGCAACTGATGCAGGGGCTGCAGGCGATGGTCATGGAAGAACAGGTCGTCGATACACTCCTGGGAGGCGCGACCGTGACCGAGAAGGACACCGAGCTCGACGAACTACTCAATGCCAACCAGGGTAACGGTTAGCACCGTCCCTGCAAGGAATTCAAACGCTTATGTCAGAACGAAACGACAACACGCCGGCCCAGAATCTGGGTCTGGTTCCGATGGTCGTCGAGCAGACGGCCCGGGGCGAGCGCTCCTTCGACATCTATTCGCGCCTGCTCAAGGAGCGCGTGGTCTTCGTCGTCGGCCCGGTCGACGACCAGATGGCCAACCTCATCGTGGCCCAGCTGCTGTTTCTGGAGTCAGACAATCCGGACAAGGACATCCAGCTGTATATCAACTCGCCGGGTGGCGTGATCACCGCCGGCATGTCGATCTACGACACCATGCAGTTCATCAAGCCCGATGTGGCCACCATGTGCCTCGGTCAGGCGGCCAGCATGGGCGCGGTATTGCTCGCCGGCGGGGCGCAGGGCAAGCGCTATGCGCTGACCAACTCGCGGGTGATGGTGCATCAGCCCTCCGGCGGTTTTCAGGGTCAGCAGACGGATATCGAAATTCAGGCGCGCGAAATCCTGTACGCCCGTGAGCGGCTCAATGAAGTGCTGGCGCACCACACCGGTCAGCCACTGGAAAAAATCCAGCAAGACACCGAACGCGATTTCTTCATGAGCGCGAACAGCGCCGTCGAATACGGCGTGATCGATGACGTGCTCACGTCGCGCGCGGCCATGGCCGATAAGGATAAATAAGCGGCGGGCATCTAGTGCTCTGTCCAGGTGAATTTGCCGTATTCAGACCGCCTGTGCACGTCAAGCACAAGGCACGCGAGTGCGTCATAGTGGGGCTATGGCAAGCGAGTGTAACGCCGTGATTGGCGTGCACAGGCGGTCCCGTGGCTACGGAATCAATAATGGGCGAGGCTGCGCGCGCACCTGGGCTGCGTTGCGCCGCTTGGCAAGGGTTACGACCATTGCCTACGCGACGCGTCTTGCCAGGCACGCGCGCAGCCTCGCTGAATACGACAAATTCACCTCGACAGGGCACGACCCCGTGACAAGCGTTTATCTGATATGCCATACAGGACATATCGGCAGGCCCAGACTCAAGAGGTCCTAGACAATGGCGGAAGACACCAACGGCAATAATGGCTCGAACGGAAACTCGGGCCGGACGCTGTACTGCTCGTTCTGCGGCAAGAGCGAACACGAAGTACGCAAGTTGATCGCCGGCCCGTCGGTGTTCATCTGCGACGAGTGCGTGGATCTGTGCAACGACATCATGCGCGAAGAACTGGCGAGCAAGCCGGCCAAGCAGGGCCTGCCCACGCCACAGGAAATCAATCGCGTGCTCGATGACTACGTGATCGGCCAGGAATCGGCCAAGAAGATTCTGGCGGTCGCGGTGTACAACCACTACAAGCGTCTGAATGCCGAGGCGGCCGAGAACGAGGTCGAACTGCAGAAATCCAACATCCTGATGATCGGTCCGACCGGCTGCGGCAAGACGCTGCTCGCCGAAACGCTCGCGCGCCTGCTGGATGTGCCGTTCGCGATCGCCGACGCCACCACGCTGACCGAAGCCGGTTATGTGGGCGAAGACGTCGAAAACATCATCCAGAAGCTGCTGCAGAAGTGCGACTACGACGTCGACAAGGCCCAGCGCGGCATCGTCTATATCGACGAAATCGACAAGATCTCGCGCAAGTCGGAAAACCCGTCGATCACCCGTGACGTGTCGGGCGAGGGCGTGCAGCAGGCGCTGCTCAAGCTCATCGAGGGCACCACGGCCAGCGTGCCGCCGCAGGGCGGGCGCAAACATCCGCAGCAGGAATTCCTGCAGGTGGATACCGGCGGCATCCTGTTCATTGTGGGCGGCGCGTTCGCCGGCCTCGACAAGACGATCTCGACCCGCGAAGGTCGCTCGGGCATCGGCTTCTCGGCGGAGGTCAAGGGCCAGGACGATCAGCGCTCACTCGGTGAGATGCTGGCGACCGTCGAGCCCGAGGATCTGGTCAAGTACGGGCTGATCCCGGAATTCGTTGGTCGGTTGCCGGTTATCGCGACGCTCGAAGAGCTCGATGACACCGCTCTGATTTCGATCCTTAGCGAGCCCAAGAATGCGCTGACCAAGCAGTATTCGAAACTGTTCGAGATGGAGAATTGCGAGCTCGAACTCCGGGACGATGCGTTGCGTGCGATTGCGCAGCGCGCCATGGAGCGCAAGACGGGCGCGCGCGGTTTGCGCACCATTCTGGAATCGATCCTGCTGGACGTCATGTACGAACTGCCGGCCATGGAGAACGTCTCCAAGGTGGTGGTCGACGAGGCCGTGGTTAAGGGCGATGCGCAGCCGTATATCGTGTACGAGAACGCCGACGCTACCCGCGCCGGTGCATAACAGCGCGGTTCGCCGCGCTCGTCCGGGTGGCGAGTGCGGCGGGGCGGCGATTGAAAAAATCGCGACAGCCCGCAATGTCATATCAAATTCATGGCGGCCGGCGATATGCCGGCCGTTTTATAAGCGAGGGTTCTAATGGCTGACAACGCCCTGGTCCCAGTACTGCCGTTGCGGGATGTCGTGGTATTTCCGCACATGGCGATCCCGCTGTTCGTGGGTCGCGAGAAATCGATCAACGCGCTCGAAGCGGCAATGGCGGAAGACAAGAAGATTCTGCTAGTCGCGCAGAAAGCCGCGGATATCGATGATCCGGGCGCCGATGACATCTACGAGGTCGGCACGCTGGCCTCGATTCTGCAGCTGCTGAAGCTGCCGGACGGCACCGTCAAGGTGCTGGTCGAGGGCGGCGATCGGGCGCGTCTGAGCGAGTTGACCGAGTCCGACAGCGCGTTGGCCGCGCACTGGGATGTCATCGAGGACGCCGAGGACGACAGCGCCGAGACCGATGCGCTGATGCGCTCGGCGGTGACGACGTTCGAATCGTACGTCAAGCTGAACAAGAAAGTGCCGTCCGAGCTGCTGCCGTCGCTGTCGAGCATGGATTCGGCGGGGCGTCTGGCCGACACCATCGCTGCGCACCTCAACCTCAAGCTCGATGAGCGCCAGGACGTGCTCGAACTGACCGACGCGCAGGCACGTCTCGAGCATGTGGTCGCCAAGACCGATGCCGAGATTGAAGTGCTGCAGATCGAAAAGAAGATCCGTGGTCGCGTCAAGCAACAGATGGAAAAGTCGCAGCGCGAGTACTATCTCAATGAACAGATGAAGGCCATCCAGAAAGAGTTGGGCGACATCGAGGACGCGCCCAACGATCTGGAAGATCTCGAGAAAAAGATCGAAAAGGTCGGCATGCCCAAGGAGGTCAAGAAAAAGGCCACCAACGAGTTCAACAAGCTCAAGAGCATGTCGCCGATGTCGGCGGAAGCCACGGTGCTGCGCAACTACCTCGACTGGCTGGTCGATGTGCCGTGGAAAAAGCGCAGCAAGACCAAGATCGATCTGTCGACCGCGCAGGAAACCCTGGACGTGGACCATTACGGTCTCGAGCGCGTCAAGGAGCGCATCATCGAAAATCTGGCCGTGCAGAGCCGGGTCAAGAAAATCAAGGGACCGATCCTGTGTCTGGTCGGTCCGCCGGGTGTCGGCAAGACCTCGCTCGGGCGCTCGATCGCGCGCGCAACCAATCGCGAATTCATCCGCATGAGCCTGGGTGGCGTGCGTGACGAAGCCGAGATTCGCGGTCACCGGCGGACCTATATCGGTTCCCTGCCGGGCAAGATCATCCAGAACATGGCCAAGGTCGGCGTGCGCAACCCGCTGTTTCTGCTCGACGAAGTCGACAAGATGGCGAACGACTTCCGCGGCGATCCGGCGTCCGCGCTGCTGGAAGTGCTGGACCCGGAGCAGAACAACAGCTTTGGCGACCACTATCTGGAGGTCGATTACGACCTGTCCCAGGTGATGTTCGTGTGTACCGCCAACACGCTGGATATCCCGCCGGCGTTGCTCGACCGGATGGAGATCATCCGTCTGTCGGGCTATACCGAGGATGAGAAGGTCAACATCGCCGAGCGCTATCTGTTGCCCAAGGCCATGTCCGAAAATGGGCTCGAGGACAAGGAGCTGTCCGTGTCCGACAACGCGCTCACGGATATCATCCGCCGTTACACGCGCGAAGCCGGGGTGCGCAACCTCGAGCGCGATATCAGCAAGGTCTGCCGCAAGGTGGTCAAGGAACTGCTCAGCGCCGAAAAGAGCGGCGCAGTGCAGGTGTCCAAGCGCAACCTGGACAAATACCTCGGGGTTCCGAAGTTCCGGTACGGGCGCGCGGAGGAAAACGATAGCGTCGGTCAGGTGACCGGATTGGCGTGGACCGAGGTCGGCGGCGAGTTGCTATCGATCGAGTCGGCGGCGGTGCCCGGCAAGGGCAAGCCTCTGCACACCGGCTCGCTCGGGGATGTCATGCAGGAGTCCATCCAGGCCGCGCTTACGGTCATCCGGTCGCGCGCGGCCGCGCTCGGTATCGAGCGCGATTTCATGCAGACATCCGATCTGCACGTGCACGTGCCCGAGGGTGCCACGCCCAAGGATGGGCCGAGTGCCGGTGTGGGCATGTGTACCTCGATGGTGTCGGCGCTCACCCAGATTCCGGTGCGCGCGGACGTTGCCATGACCGGCGAGATAACGCTCAGAGGTGATGTGTTGCCGATAGGCGGGCTCAAGGAAAAACTGCTGGCGGCCCACCGCGGGGGCATCAAGATCGTTGTCATACCGGACGAGAACACCAAGGATCTGACGGAAATTCCGGCCAATATCAAGAACCGCCTGGATATACGTTCGGTCCGGACAATCGACGAGGTGTTGGCGATCGCGTTGACCCGAAAACCCCAGCCGTTGTCCGAGGACAGCACCAAGGCAGAGGGGTCCAGCAAGCCGGGCAAACCGGAGGTTCGTGCCCATTGAGGCGCTTGCGCATCGCCGGTTGTGCCCGGCGATGCCGGGCCGTCGCATACGGTTTTGTTGACGGTCGAAAGAGCCAGTTGGTATAACACCGGCTCATGTTCCCGCTGCGGGCACTTGTGTGCCGCAGCGTGAACGTCCATGGTTGGCGATTCGTTCTTGTGCGAGCGTACGTTGCCGGGTCCCGCTCGGCGGACCAGAGAGTTACTTGTTTCATCCTCAGGGGATTTTGTTATGAATAAAACCGAACTAGTCGACGCTGTCGCGGCCGATGCGGATCTGTCCAAGGCCGATGCATCGCGTGCCGTCGATGCCATGGTCGACGCGGTGACCGACTCGTTGAAGAAGGGCGACAAGGTCTCGCTTGTAGGCTTTGGCGTGTTCTCCGTGCGCGAACGCGCCGCCCGTCAGGGCCGTAATCCGAAGACCGGTCAGTCGATCCAGATCCCTGCTGGAAAAACTCCTGGTTTCAAGGCTGGTAAAGCGCTTAAAGACGCTGTAAACTAGCGCGCCTTCGCTGGGTGAACGGACACACCGGACACGCCAGTCAGGGTGCTTAGCTCAGTTGGTAGAGCGTCGCCCTTACAAGGCGAATGTCGGCGGTTCGAATCCGTCAGCACCCACCAAAGTTCACGGAGCGGTAGTTCAGCTGGTTAGAATGCCGGCCTGTCACGCCGGAGGTCGCGGGTTCGAGTCCCGTCCGCTCCGCCAGTCTGATTTTTCGGCAGCCTAGCTGCCGGCACAGGCTTTCCAAGGGCGCTCGCAAGAGCGCCCTTTTTTATGCTTTTAATACCCGGATTCGGCCTGCCCGGGGCAGGAAATGACATGGGTCCGGGTTGCCGCTATCACGGCCGGCACAGTTGCGGCACAATGCGGAATCAATTACCGAGCGAACAGTCAAACAGCGGGAACAGCCACTATGCTGCAAAGAATTCGCGATAACGCCAGTGGGCCACTTGCCTATGTGGTGGTCGCCATCATTACCCTGGTTTTCGGGGTATGGGGCATCGGCTCTTATTTCACGCCGTCGTCCAATCCCGTGGTGGCCAGCGTGGGCAGCACGGATATTACCCGCTATCAGTTGCGGCAGGCGTCCGATCAGCGTTACCAGCGCGTACGTGAGTTGATGGGCGATCGTTTCGATCCCGAACTGGTGCCCCGTGACGAACTGCGTCGCAATGTTCTGCAAGGCATGATTACCAATGCGGTGCTCAGCCAGCATGCCGGCGAGGCCGGTTATCGCGTATCCGACGCCGGTCTGCTGGCTGCGATCCGTAACGACGATCGTTTTCATGCCGGGGGCGAGTTCTCGTCGCAGCGTTACCGCCGCCTGTTGTCCCAGGCCGGCATCGCGCCGGCTCAGTACGAAGCCCGCCTGCGCGACGACTTGAGCAGCCAGCAGCTGCGCAACGAAATCGTCGACAGCGCCTTCGTGGTTCCCGCGCAGGTCGAGCAGGCTTACAAGCTGGCCAATCAGGAGCGCAAGCTGCGCGTGCTGCGTTTCGATCCGGCTGCGTATCAGGATCAGGTTGAGGTGTCATCGGCCGAAGTGCAATCCTATTACGACGAACATCCGGATCGGTTTCAAAGCCCGGCACGGGTCAAACTGGCGTATGTCGCGCTGCAACGCGGCAGTTCCGATGCCAGCGCGACACTCGACGAACAGGCCCTGCGCGCGGTGTATCAGGACAACAAGGCCCGGTTTGAAAACCCCGAGAAACGCAGCGGCGCGCAGATCCGGGTGCCCATCAGCAATGACGGCTCGTCCGTGGCGCGCGATGCCATTCAGAAGCTGTCCAGCGCGGTCACAGACGATTCCACGGCATTCGAAGGCGCCGTAAAGGATGCCGGCGGGAACGCCGAATACAGCCGTATTGACGCGGCTACGCAAGAACAATTGCCTGCCGATGTCGGCGAAGCACTGTTCGGTCTCGAGCAGGGCCAGATATCGTCGCCCGTACGCGGCGACGACGCCTGGTATCTACTGCGGGTGGACGATGTGATGGCCGCGACGACGCAGGATTTCGACAGCCCCGAGGTGCAGTCACAGCTCAAGCGTATGGCGCGCGAACAAAGCAGCGCTGACGCTTACCAGGACAAGTTGGAGCGCATGGAGGCGCTGGCCTATGAGGCGCCCAACGGTCTGGATACGCTGGCCGAGGAACTGGATCTGGATATCCAGCACAGTGATTGGATCAACCGGGATGCCGGCGAGGGTATCGGACAATACGACGCCATCCGCAAGGCGGCGTTCTCCGATGCGGTGATGAAAGACAAGCTCAACAGTACGCCCATTCAACTGGGTTCCGACCGACGCATCGTGCTGCGGGTGGATGAAAGCCAGCCGGCCAAGCGACAATCGCTGGATGCGGTCGAAAGCCGGATTCGTGAGCGCTTGACTGCCCGCAAAGCGAGTGACAAAGCCCGTCAAGCCGCGCAGAAAGCACTCGAAGCGTTACGCGCCGGGCAGTCCATGGAACAGCTCGTCGGGACTGGTGAGCAGCCGCGTCTGGAAACACCAGGGTATATAAAACGCTCGGGTCAGCCATCCGGCGGTGCGGTGGATGCACGTATTCGCGAAGCAGCGTTCGCACTGCCGGCGCCGGGCGAGGGTCGGGCTGGTTACAAGGTCACGCCAACGTCGGACGGCGCAATCGCCGTGGTGGCGGTGGAGTCTGTACGCGATGGCGGCGGGGACACGGATGCTCAGCGCCAGCAACTAGCCGGTCAGCAGCGCGATTACACCGCCAGTCTCGAATACGCGGCGCTCACCGCCTATCTGCGAGACAACGCCGATATCGAGATCAACGAGCAGCAGCTCAACTGATCGGATACGACGACCGACGCCGCCCCCGTGATAAGGGGGGCGGCGTCGGTCTTGTTTCAGTGGCCCGGACAACGATCCGGGTTTCGGTAGCGGCGTTATTCCTGGCTGCCGGGCGTCATGCCCATCATGTGGTAACCGGCGTCTACGTGAATGACTTCACCGGTAATGCCCGAGGCCAGGTCGGACCCGAGGAACGCGGCTGTCTTGCCGACTTCTTCCTGGGTAACGTTACGGCGCAGGGGTGCGCTTTCCGCCGCATGTGCGAGCATGGAGCGGAAGCCGCGAATACCGGCCGCGGCGAGCGTCTTGATCGGTCCGGCGGAGATCGCGTTCACGCGTACGCCCTGTGGCCCCAGGTCAGCGGCGATGAAGCGCATGCTGGATTCCAGACTGGCCTTGGCCGGACCCATGATGTTGTAACCCGGCATCGCGCGTTCAGCGCCGAGGTAGGTCATGGTGATCAACGATGCCTGATCCGAGAGCAGGCCGCGTGCGGCCTTGGCCAGAGCGGCAAAACTATAAGCGCTGATATCGTGGGAGATCTGTGCGGCTTCGCGTGTGAGACTGTCCAGGTAGCCGCCGGAAAGCGATTCGCGGGGGGCAAAGCCGATGGCGTGGACCAGAATATCCAGTTGCGACCACTCGCGACCCAGCTGCTCGAAAAGCGCGTCGATCTGATCGTCCTCGGTCACATCGAGAGGAAATACGAGCTTGGCTCCCAGATCCTCGGCCATTTTCTCGACCCGGCCCTTGAGCTTCTCGCCCTGGTAGGTCAGCGCCAGTTCGGCGCCCTGATCGCGCATGGCGCGGGCGATGCCATACGCGATGGAACGATCGCTCGCCAGGCCGGTGATCAGTGCGGTTTTACCCTCGAGAAAGCCCATCGATGCTCCTGAATTTGAGTGCTTGTTAATGTGCAGCCTTCAGCCCGATATGGCCGGCTGCAGTCGCAGGCGTTGTCCTGGACGAATAGTGCTGCCTGAACTCATCTCGTTCAAGCTGCGCAGCGTCGCGACCTGCATGCTGAACCGATCGGCGATGGTCCAGAGCGAATCGCCGGCTTCGACTTCGTAGTAATCGGGCAACGGGGCGGGGCCGTCGATCGCCAGACTATTTCCGGGTTGGATGGTGCCATTGGGGCCGAGCCGGTTCCAGCGCCGCAGATCGGCGATGGCGATATCGTTGTCGTGGGCGATCGACCACAGGGAATCGCCGCGCTCCACCACATAAGTGCTGGGCTCGGGCGGGCGTGCGGCGCCGGGGAGTACCAGTGACTGGCCCGGCTGCAGGCTTGCCTCCAGGCCGCCGTTGGCCCGTCGCAGGCTCGCGACGTCAACCTTGTAGCGTTGCGCGATGTCCCATAGATTGTCCCCGACCTGGACGACATAGGTCTGAGTCGGTTCGGCCGCCTGTGGCTGCCCGCCGGATGAGCCGGAACGGGGAATCTGCAGGCTCTGGCCGGCCGAGATGCGATCACCCGACAGGTGATTGGCTTGGCGCAATGCCGCGAGACTGACGCCGTAGGCTTCGGCGATGCCGCCGAGAACTTCGCCGCGGCGCACGGTGTGCGTGCGCCGTGTCACGAGTTCAGCGGGGTTGGTGTCGGCGAGATCGGCGCGAAATGCGGATGCCTTGGTCACCGGCACGAGGATCTTGTGGTCACCTTCCGGAGCCGTCGCCCAGCGACGAATGCCGGGGTTGAGGCGACGCAGCCTTGTTTCCGGCATATCCAGCATCCGCGCGGCGACCGCCAGTTCGGTCTGGCCGGGTAGCTCGACGGCGCGTGTTCGGGGCGTGTTGTCCAGTGCTGGCCAGTCGAAGCCGAAACGGTCCGGCGCCCGCATGATACGGCGAACCGCGAGTAGTTTGGGGACGTATTCCGTGGTTTCTCGCGGTAATTCAAGGTTCCAGTAGGAAGCCGCCATGCCCTCGGAGCGCGCCCGTGCCAAGGTTGCGTCGACACGGCCCGGGCCGGCATTGTAGGCCGCGAGGGCCAGCAGCCAGTCGCCGTCGTAGCGCGCACAGAGTCGCTGGAGGTAATCCAGCGCGGCTTCGGTCGATGCGATGACATCGTTGCGGCCGTCGTACCACCAGTCGCGCGCCAGACCCATGTGGTCCGCGGTTCCGGGCATGAACTGCCAGAGTCCGCTGGCTCCGGCATACGAGCGCGCCGTGGTGTCGTAGCCGCTTTCCACGATCGGTAGCAGGGCCATCTCGGTGGGCATATCGCGCGCCTCGATCTGGTGCACGATGTGATAGAGGAAGGGCCGCGCCTGGCTGAGTGCGGTTTGAAGATGTTTGTGGCGTGTCGCGTAGAACTGGGTCCATTCGCGCACGTCCGGGCGCTGTTCGTTGCCGTTCAGGGTGAAACCGGCGCGCACCTGCGACCATAGATCGGTCTCGGGGGGCGGCCATTGGCTGCTGGCGGTCTCTGCTACTGCGGGGCCGCCGGACGACATGGTTGCTGGCTCTGGCTCTGGCTCCGGGTCGGTTTCGCGAACGGGTTTTGGTACTGGTTCTGGTTCTGGGGTGGGGCGTGTCGAGCTGGGCGAGTCGCGGTGGACGGTGCGATTTTCGGTTTGGGGCGACGGCTGGCTCGCGCAGCCGGCCATGATCAGTGCCAGCGACAAGGCAAGTGCCGGACGCAATGCGCCGGTTTGTTTAAGACGCATTCTTCCATTCACGAAGGGTGGCGAAAACAGCGGCCGGCGTGGCGAGCGTCTGGCCCGCGCGTTGTTGCGCCGCATTGATGACATCGTCCTGATCCCAACGCAGAAAAGGATTGATCTGACGCTCCTCGGCAATCGTGCCGGGCAGGCTGGGATTATCAGCCGCGCGCAATTCGTCGACCTGCCGGGCCGCTGCAGCAATCGTCGTATTGTCGGGTTCCACCATGCGTGCGAACGCGAGGTTCTTCTGGGTGTATTCGTGGCCGCTGTACACGCGGGTCGTATCCGGCAGGCCGCGCAGCGTCGCCAGTGAAGATTGCATCTGTTCGGCCGTGCCTTCGAATACCCGGCCGCAACCGCCACGAAACAGCGCGTCGCCGGCAAACAACATATCCGGGGCAGACAAGGCAATATGCCCGAGCGTATGTCCGGGCACGTCGATGACGTCGAAGGTGAGTTCCAGGAAATCCAGCGTCAGACAGTCGCCGCCCACGAGCGCATTAGTGAGTTGCGGTATCTGAATCGATTCCGCATTCGGGCCATAGACCGGCGCTGGATGTTCGGCGAGCAAGGCGTCCAGGCCACCCGTATGGTCGCCGTGGTGATGGGTGATCAGATACGCGCCGACGCGAAGCCCATGTTGTGCAACGTATTGTTGCACCGGGGCTGCTTCGCCGGGATCGACGACCGCAACTCGGTCATCGCCCGCGCGGTTGATGATCCAGATATAATTATCCGACAGAGCCGGGAGCGCTTTGATTTCGTGCATTGCGAGATGTTGCCAACCGCCTGGGATAAAATCAATTGTCCGCTGACCGTTACACACAATCGCGAGATTGGCTGGAAACCCCCCGGGCCCGGTTGTTCGTCCAGTACGAGCAGCGTCTGTTGCGGTCACTGCTGCCGCGACTCACGGGGTATCGGTGCCTGCAGTTGGGCACCTGGGGGCACGATCCCGGTCTGCTCGAACACACTGGCACGTTGTGCGCCTGGCGTATCGGCTTGGGGCCGTCAGTGGATGCGCAGGCCTGTTTCGACGGCCGGCATTTGCCGTTGGCCACGGGCAGCGTCGATGCGCTGATCGTGGCCCACGGGCTGGAGCAGGTTGCGCAACCGCATCGACTCCTGCGGGAGTGCTCGCGCGTGCTCAACGAACGTGGGCAACTGATCGTGCTTGCCTTCAATCCGCTGTCGTTGTGGACCTGGCGCCAGGGGTTGCCGCTGCATCGGCAGCCGCGGTTCACGGTCTGTTCGGCGCCGCCCAGCGCGTCCCGGCTGTGCGATTGGCTGCGCCTGCTCGAATTCGAACCCGAGCAGCTCTGGCGCTACGGGCTCGGTTTCCCCTTGTTTGGCCACGCCTTGCGTGTCGATAACGGCGGTGGCTGGCGCCGGCCGCTGGCATGGACCGCGCAGGCCTATGCGCTGACTGCGCGTCGCTATACCGTGCCGTGCACGCCGGTTCGCCGCCAGCCGCGCTATCGGCGGCCCGTTGCGGCGAATGGTTTGGCACGCAGTGCCGCCCGTGACGTAACATGCCGTCGATGAACCAGATCGTGACCATTCATACCGACGGTGCCTGCCGTGGTAATCCGGGGCCCGGCGGCTGGGGCGCACTGCTCGAGTATGACGACAAGCAGCGGGAGCTGTTCGGTGGCGAGTCGAACACCACCAACAATCGCATGGAGCTGACGGCCGCGATCGAGGCCCTGCAGGCCCTGAAGCGCGCCTGCACGGTCGATCTGCATACCGATTCCACTTATGTCCGCCAGGGCATCACCCAGTGGATGGCGAAGTGGAAACAGAATGGCTGGAAGACCGCGGCCCGCAAGCCGGTGAAGAATGCCGATCTCTGGCGGGCGCTGGACGCAGCCTGTGAACGACATCGCATCCACTGGCACTGGGTCAAGGGCCATAGTGGCAACCCCGGCAACGAAGCCGCCGACGCGCTGGCCAACCGGGGAATCGACGAGAGGGTTCAGTCCTGATCCAATAGGGTGCCCGGCACGGCAAAGTGCTCCGTTCCCCGTATGAACCCACGTGGCGTGTTGGGATGTCCGTCTGTATTCATTCGCGTTTATTTGCGTTCATTTGCGGACTTGGCTTCTTGCCTGTATTGATTGCTTTGATCCGCGGATAGATTTCGAACGACGTTCCCCGAGTTTAAACATGCGCCAGATCGTTCTCGATACCGAAACCACCGGCCTGGAACCCAAGCACGGCCACCGCATCATCGAAATCGGCTGCGTCGAACTCGATAACCGCCGACTCACGGGCAATGACTTGCACCTGTATCTGCATCCGGATCGCGACATCGACGCCGGTGCTGTCGATGTGCATGGCATCACACTGGAATTTCTGGCCGACAAGCCGCGCTTCGGCGAAATCGCCGAGACGTTGGAAAACTATCTGGCCGGCGCCGAACTGATCATCCATAACGCGCCATTCGATCTGGCGTTTCTGAACAGCGAATTCGAAAAGGTGGACGCTGCCCACGCCGCGCTGGAAAGTCAGCTCGCGGTCGTCGATACGCTGGTCGAGGCGCGCCAGGCCTACCCCGGCCAGCGGAACAGCCTGGATGCTCTATGCAAGCGTTTCGAGATCGACAATTCGAACCGCGATCTGCACGGTGCGTTGCTGGACGCTCAATTGCTTGCCGACGTTTATCTGATCATGACCGGCGGTCAGATCGATATCGGCCTGGCCGGGGACGATAATGATGCCGCGGGCCAGGCGCTTGCGAGTGCGGGCCTCGCGGAACGGTTGGCCGAGGCGGGCCGCCGGCCGCGCGTCCGGCGGGCGGATGACGACGATTGCGAAACGCACGCCCGCTATCTGGACATGCTCGCGAAAGCCAGCGGCGACCGGTGCCTGTGGCAGGCGCTCGACTCGCGCTCAGCCGCGGAAGGCGCTACCGATCAGTAATACAGCACCAGGTATAGCGCCAGCAGAATCGCCACCCAAAGCGCCATGACGCCGGTGCTCCAGGTGCGTGAGAGTACGCCGGTACCGGCATAACGAAGCCGCAGGCGAGTCATGCTCAATGCCGCGAGGCCACGAACGCCGGTGCCCAGCTTGCGCGTGCCGCCGTGGTAAAGCCGTTCCACAACCAATCC
>Ga0206123_10002115_pt1 | contig 17721 bp, 13 predicted proteins | sample Helgoland_Spring_2_FD_160086 | JGI IMG/M metagenome (GOLD analysis project Ga0206123, IMG submission 160086) | Pelagic subsurface seawater microbial communities from Kabeltonne, Helgoland, North Sea - Helgoland_Spring_Bloom_20160316_1 | ecosystem: Environmental > Aquatic > Marine > Epipelagic ...
CGTTGCTTTGGGGGCAACGAGGTATTAGATGCCGGGATGCCAAAAGCTAACCCGGAAATGCTTTTGGTTGGAAACGCCTATGCGCCGCGTGACGAGCGGGTTGAGGCCATAGAGACCACTTTGGGACTTGGGCCAATTGAAAAAAAATTGGCCATTTCGGGTCATAGTATCTGGCTGAAAGGTTTTTTTGGTCGGCGAGCATCAGCTGTTCACCCGTTCGATACGATGCCTATTAGTTGGGAAAATGCCTATGGTGGTTCGCAATCTTCTGAGAATCCAGTTGGGGTTGGTGCGCTTGGTAGAGGACACCGCGAGGAAACCTTAGTCGCTCTGCCTAATATTCGTTATCCTGAAGAATTGTCCCTTAAATATGGCTCAAGGCTGAGGGCCGCCAGTTATGCGCCGATACCGGCTCAATGGCGACCCCGTGCGCAATATGCGGAAATGTTCGACTTGCAATATATCGAGACGGACTTCCCTGCAATGCCTGGGAATCTCGATTTCAGGGTCTATAACGCGGCGCCTGTCGATCAGCAGTTTGAACGACTATCGGGTGATGAGACCTATACGCTGAAGAACCTGCATCGAACGAGTCCTATCATCGGCAGCGCGTTACCCAACATTCGCCCCCGAGTTGTGCTGGAGGTAGACACCGGGTTTACTGAACCAGACTTGACCTTGGAAACCGTTTGGTTCCTGCCTGAGGTGGATATGGGGGTCTTGATTTACCAAGGCGAGATTGAAACAACGCCGCAAGATGCGCTTACCGCAGTTTCTGACCTGTTAATCGCTTACGAATGGGGCGAGGACCTACCAAGGGGCCGAGCGTTTTACGAAAACGAAATCAATATCAGGCGCGATCCGATTGATGCTTTGGGAAGTAGCTTTAATGAAGCCAGTCTTTCTCCTGTCTTGGCGCAAGCTGAGTTGGCCGCGCGAGATAACGCCCGCCAGGAAGAATTGGCAGCATTAAGGAAAGCCCGGGAGAAAGACTGGTCTGACTTCAAAACTGACTATAGGTCGCGGACCGATGAAGAACTGCCAGAAAGTGCACAACTTTCCGATATTGATGAAGATTTAGTGGTAACGCCATCAGAACGACAGCGCGGCGACTTTGATATCACCGCAATGCTTGCGGCAACAGATAGAAAAGTAATCCAAAGTCAAAAACAGTTGAGTGCTTTAAATGAGGAACATGCCGGAAAAGCATCATCTGCCCCAGAGCCAATTTCTGATGAGAAGGTGCTTGAAATTTCAATGGAACGGGCCCGCAGACGTAGGATGCCCGGTGCAGAGGCCTCCGATACCACGAACATTGAAATTGATGAAAAGGTTGATCGTGAAGCCTTTCATAGGATGGCCCTAACTGCTTTGCGGGCGGCGGTGACGCCGCATCCACTCAGCGAGCGCAAGAAGCATTTAGCCTCCGGTCAATTGAAGATATTTTTGCTTGAGTTGATAGATCAAAATGAGAATCTAACCTATCGAGATTTTACTGGCATTGACTGCGTAGGGTTAGACCTCAGCGGTCGAGATTTGTCAGGCTCAATATTCGAAAGCGCTAACCTTAGCGGCACCAACTTCAAGGGTTCAAGTCTTCGGGGTTGTTCCTTTTTAAGCGCTGATCTAAATGCGACTCGGTTTGATGAAGCTGATCTGAACGATGCTAATTTTAGTCGGTCAGTCGGGCGCGAAACCTCCTTTATAGAAACGGTGTTGACCGGCGCCATCATGTTTAATGAAGCTGATCTAATCGCAGCTGATTTTAGTCGCTGCCGTATGGATGGCTGCGTTTTTCTGCAGGTTAAATTGCTCGATTGTATCTTTCAAGATGCTCGCATTAGTAACACCACGTTTTTAAACACATCGTTGAGCGGTAGCCAATTTCAGCGAGTGAGTGTCCAGAAAACCAGTCTTACGAGCTGTCGCATGACGCATTCACTGTGGCAAGACGCTGTGCTGTCGCAGACCAGTATCCTTGGAACGGCGTTGCATTTTTCGAGATTCGAAGGGATCCAGTTCAGTAAATGTTCCTTGTCGAATCAAAGCACGGCGACGGGTTCTGCATTTGTGGATTGCAACTTCGAGGATACGGGGCTTAGGGGGTTGGTTGCCACCGCTGTGACTTTGGACAAGACAACTTTTTTGCGATGCGATTTGGGTGAAGTCTACTTTCCCTATGCATCAGCGCTCTCCGCATCGATAGAGGATTCGCTAGCGATGGATGCCAATTTGCGCTATTCAAACCTATCGGGTTCTCGGTTTGTTCAGTCTAGCTTGTCCAACACTTGTCTGGACGACTGTAACCTGATGGGTACGGACTTTTTAGCAACGGATGTGCTGACCGCAAGCTTTTTAGACTCAAATTTTGAAATGGCACTCAATCTTAACGACGTGAAGACTAAGAGGTTAGCCCGTGCCTAGTACGGTTAAAAAATCAGTCCCGTTGATGGACAAGCTGGTTAAGGACAAGGTCTTTGAGGGTGATTGGACCGATTTGTCCTTGTGTGATCGTGTGTTTGAGAACTGTACGTTTAAAAGCCATGAGGCTTTGACCGTCGATTTCAGCAACTCGGTTTTAAACAACTGCCGATTGGATGGCTTGGACCTTTCTCGATCAAACCTGAATGGATTGGTTATTAATGGATGCAGTCTTCAACGCGCGGTGTTTCAGAATGCAGCGATAACGCAATTAATCATTAATAAAGCCGACTTACGGTCGAGCGTTTGGGATGAAACAAGGTTACATCAATCAAGTTTCAATGAAGTAAACCTCGATCAAAGTAGCTGGGCCGAAACCGTTATCACAGACAGCAGTTTTGCAGGATGCTCGGTACATGAAGTACGATTTGTTGATATTCAGTGGTCAAATTTTGCTTTCGCTGGTGCCGATTTTAGAAGCACATCATTTCTACCGAAGTTAATAGAAAAGGGCGTGCTGATTGGGTGCGATTTTTCAGGGCAAAACTTTACTGGGGCCTCAATAAAACATTGCACATTTAACGCCTCAACGTTCAACAATTTTCGCTCTGAAAAGTCTGACATAGAAGGTAGCTTGTTTCTGGATTGTTCCCTGCAAAAAGTGTCTTTTCGGTTTTCACGACTAAATTTTTGTTCATTTTCTGGATCTCAAATCATTGAGTGTGATTTTGATGCAACGGAGCTTAAGAGTTCGAACTTTGAGCGCGTTAATGGATCATCCATACGATTTAGTCGCAGTGATCTGTTTGCGGCCCGATTTGGTGGATCGAAGCTTGTAGGTTCTAGTTTTAATGATGCAAATCTAGAGCAAACGGATTTTGGTAATGCAGTTTTGATGGATGTCTCATTGCAGGATGCGAATCTAAAAAATGGGATGTGGGGAGGGTGCTCAGTCGAAGTGGCGCTCAGCAATCAGCAGCAGCAGAGCTTGTTGGAAGGTCCTCACTTAAGGAATTCCTCACAAGACAACAACCCTCTGACGCAATAACGTTGGAACATCGAGAAAACAAAATGAATATGGCGATCTCTGGTACGCATGCAACGACTCAAATTGAACGACTTGTCACAGAACAAACAGCGAGCGACGGCAGCTTGCAGTGGTATACAGCATCGGGCACTGCGGTCATACGCGCCGCAAGTTGTCTTTTGAGGCCCAGGTGTGGCGACACCGTTTTAATCGTGCTGAGTGAAAGCCGGGGATATATCTGCTCGGTTTTGGAACAGTCCGATGCCCAACATTGTGTGTATGAGTTTCAAGGCGATTTAGATTCAACGTTGGTTGCGAAAAAATTAAAGGTCATTGGCAAATTTGGCATTAATTTGACCTCCTTTGGTGACTTGAACTTGCTGGCGCCAGTTGGTGGCTTACATGCCTCGGGGAAAGACCTGTTTCTGTCAGCCGTTGATACGTATGTGAATATTGCAAGCAACATGATTACCAAAGTGACTGACTATATTCACAAGAGCCGAGGGGCGAGCTTGTTTACGGCGCGTCATCATATGGTGACCGCGACTGAAGTGGTGAAAATCGATGCAAAACGAATAGACATGGGGTGATTGATGTTTCTCAAGACGCAAATGCCGGCAATTAGTTTTGCCTTCCCTGATGTATGCAAGTTTATTCCGCCGCCAGCTGGGCCAGGGATTATTCCCTTACCCAATGTTGCGCTTTCGATAACGTCTATTCCGAACATTATCAATAATTTGGTATGTGGTATGCCCGCGCATAACTTGCTAACGCCTAATCCGGTTTCACTTGGAAGTGAAGTCTCGATTCCATTTGGCGGTGGTGTTATCTCAAGCCGATTTTGCGGAATGATGCGTAACACAACTGGGAGCTTTAAGTTGTTTCTGCAAGGCTGCCCGGCAACGAGAATGTTGGATGTGTCTTTGCAAAATGGCGATCCACTGGATTGTGTCGGTGTGACGCTAAGTCCATCGCAATTTAAAATAATGGTGTTGACCTAATGAAGATTCGTCTCTTGCTCATCTTCATGCCGCTGCTGTTAGCAGGCTGTAGCGTTCTGAAATCAACATCCTCTTTGGTCGACGGTGCCCGGGGTTTAGTGCACAAGTCGACCTCGTTGATTGGATTGGGCCCGAATAAGTTAGAACAGGTCATCATATTGACCACTGAGGCTTCCGCAAATAATGCCTTTGTGATCGAGCTTGCCTTTGCTTACGGTGAAGCCTCTGGTGCCGTCGTAACAGGGACCGAGACAGCCCAATGGTTTGAGGAGTCAAAGGGTTTTTGCGCGAGTTATTCTGGGGAACTAGATGTTTTAAGAGTTGAGCTGCCTGCGGGCTATAGTGCCCTGATCAAGGACCTGCCAGCAAGGTCTAAAACGGCGAAGCAGATCATGGTTTATGTAAGAGGCATTGGAAAAATTGATCTAACGCAATCGTCGTTGGCTCGATTGCGCATTGCGGATGGTGGTTTGGCGTTGGAGGAGTCACTAAGTTCTGGCGTTATTCCCGTGCCATCAATGAGTACGAATATTGGAGTGCTGACCAAATGTTAAACGTAACAAAAATTGATGCAAAAGTTCATTGGTACGAGGGAATGTTGCTATCGCCACAACATTTCCAGCAGTCTGAAATCTATCTTGAAAAGTTAATCGCAAACCAACTTCAGAGATTAGGAGGGTTCTATTGGGGTGTCGCACAATTTGAATATGATGATATCGCCCTAGCTTCGAACCAGCTTCAGGCTAAGCTTTTGCATTGCGTGATGCCAGACGGGCTTGTGGTTCAGTATCAGTTTAATGGCGAGACGAGCTTGGGTGAGGAGGCTTTAAGTCTCGACCTGAGTGCGCTGGATTTTCTGGATGGTGAAATTAAAACCATTGCGATATCGGTCGCGCGGGACGGCGAGGGCGCCGCCAGTGATTCGGGCCAAGAACTGCAACGCTATACCAGCGTTAATTTCGGACAAACCTCAGATCAAAATAATCCGGATAAGAAAATCGACATCGTGCGTTTAGTGCCTAAGGTCCGTTTTGGCTTAGAACAAGATGTTTCGCCTAATCACGTCAGTCTGCCGTTGATGAGAGTCAAAAAACAAGCGGATGGGACCTTCGTAGCGCAAGATTATACGCCGCCGACAGTCCAGCTTCAGTCAACTCTGGTTGTAAAAGGCTCTGGGCTCAGCAGCGCAATCGTTAAGGTGTTGGCCAAAGCGAGGTTGCGCGCCAATCGGTTACGATCGCTTCATGCGGATCGACGTGCAGATGAAGTGAGGTCGCAATTCCAGCGTGACAGAATTATTCATCTTACGGCACGGCTTTCAGCTGTCGAGGTGCTGCTGGATGCCCAAAGTCATCCCTTTGAGGTCTACCGCAGCTTGGTGGAGTATGCTTCGGATGTAGCCCGACTCAATGATGACCCGGTGGCGCCACAGTTTCAGAAATACAACCACAATGATTTGGATGCATCGTTCTCTGGATTGATGCGATTTATAGATCAGACGATCGACAGCGTCCGCCTGGACTTCTCGGCGATATCCTTCGTGGCGACCGAACCCGGAACCTTTGAAGCTGATCTGGTAGCAACAAGCGCAGATGGCATCAGGATGCTCGCGTTTAAACTTCCGATCGGTAGCAACAAAGAGGAGGTCTGCGCCTGGATTGAATCAGCATATGTGTGTGACCAAGACGATTATGCGGAAATGCAACTCAAACGAGAATTAGGCTTTGAGCGAAATCGAGTCAGAGAATTCAGGCAAATCCACTTGCAGGAAGGTTCCGATGAGGTCTTCTACCTTGTTGAAGGACAAGTCCAAGGTCAGGCTATGAAAATGATCATAAGTGAGTCCGATGCCACTACCGCGTCGGTCCGGCCACTGTCGATCACAAGCTTTGAGATTGAGGGCTAACGGGCGAAAGAGATGAATCAAATAATCCTGACAGACTTTGAATTTCTAGTGTCGCAATGGCACCAAATGACAGCGGGTCTAGCGATTACAGTCGGCCATCTGGACACTGCAGGCGCCGAGGCTGAAGGGGATGGAGAACGTTTGAACCAATTAAAGCAGTACCAAACTGGTTTGGTTACGCTGGTGACCCAGAAACAAAATTGGGCCAAAAAACAGTTACCTGAGCTTTTGCTACCCGACTACACAGCTATGCTGTTTGGTTTTTGTGCAGTCTGTGACGATGAGCTTTTAAGGCGATTTCCTTGGCCAGAGGATGCGCAATCGAACGCGACGCTGTGGCGGCATCATTGGCTTACCTTGATGTTAGAAAAGCAGATCTTCGGGTCGCGTAATGCAGGTACGAAATTGCCCAAGGAAATGCAGCAGTTGAGCGCGCAGTCAGGTTGCCAGCCTGAAAAAGTAGATTTGGCCGAGGTGTACATCCACATTTTGGGTCTGGGCTTTGGGAGTCAACCCGGGGCGTTAAGTGCTGCCGCAATTAGCCTAAAAGAAGCACTTACAGAACTCGTAAAGCGAGAGGATGCGGGGCGAAGTCAAGTTGAGGAACATCAATTTGGAGAGCAGCCTAAGGCCGGTGCGGAGGCACAGCGCCTGGCGCCTTTCTCGAAATGGCGAAAATTAGCGGGTCGAACTGCGATCGCCTATGTGGTAGTTGCGGTCACGTTTTATACCGTATTAACCGTTTGGCTTGCCAATTCATTGGAACTCTGAACAGCGAAATATCATGAATTTTTCTAAAGTACTAAAAAGTTTTGACAAAATTCTCGAAGCCATGGGAGGGGGGTGGGTCGCAATTTTGATTGGCATCCTGGTCGTCGCTTTGATTGTCTACTTGATCTATCGCAGTGGAAAACAAATCAAATTCAAGATCCCATTTCTGCCCGCGAGTATTGGGACGATCAAAATCGGTAAGTCCGATGTCGACAAGATGGCTGCTGCTAAAAATCCAGAAGGTGGCGCTGAGCAAAATACTGCAGAGGTTTTGGGCAATCTATTAAGAGAAATTGATGGTCTTAGCGGTAGTGCCGAGAAAATTTATGAGCTGCCCGTGTACCTCATTCTCAGTCAGTATTCGAAGACTTTTGATCTTGCAACAGATATCGGTGGTGATGTTTTACAAAAGCTGAGTTTGGGTGGTGGGAGCGCAGAGGCCGGCGGATATTGCGTCGTGACGGATCGAGGTATTTTGCTGTATCACGATAATCCAGACGAGATTGTTCGCGAACTTTTGGCAATACGGCCAGAGCGGCCGTTGGATGGCGTGATCTTCGCTGTTCCTATGACGCATTTAAACGAGGCAAATAAGGCTTCTAGCCAAGCGCGTATCGATTGGTACTTTAAGGCATTTTGGGACGTACAGCAGGGCATTGAGTTTACGCTGCCTGTTTATTTGGTTATTCCAGGGATGGAGACGATCTCTGGCTTTGACGATTTTTGGAACAATCCGTTTGCCCAGCAATATCAAGACAATATTTTGGGCTGGTCGAACCCGAAGATGGTTGCATCTGAGAAGATAGAGGATTCTGTTGGGTTAGCATTTGACGGTGTGGTACGGGATTCCAGGAAAATTCTGTTTGAAACCGTGAGCCAAACCCAGGTTGCGTCGGGCCCCGAGGCGTTGGCTTTTCTTGCTGAGTTTAGTCGCGTCCGATCGCGAGCCATGTTCTTTTTTGCTGGGATATTCGATCAAAATCCATTGGGCTATCCCTACTACCTAAGGGGTATCTATTTTAGCGGGCAACTCGCCAAAGACGACGTTTGGCAACACAAATTTATTCATGAGTTGTTTCATCGCAAAATTTTCCTCGAAGCTAATTTGGCCGCCCCAAGGGTTGATCGGCTTTTGTCCTCGAGTCAGCGGCTTAAAAATGTGCAGTATGCCTCTGTAGGACTGTTCGCAGTGATGTCGCTTTGGCTCGCGGCCGATCTCTATGGGCTTTATCAGAAAAATCTAGGCCTGCGTTCGGCATCCGAGCAAATACGATATGTTTGGAGTGGTACGCGTGGCTATGAGGCGGTAAATACTTTGGTCGATATTCTTGCGAGGACAGACGCATCATATGACTATTGTTGTGGTCCGGTACCTTTGAGCGTGATATCGCCCACCAAGAGTCAATTAGAAACGTTTTTCCAAGAAGATGTGTTCGGTAATGCCATTTTTCCGATTATGGAATGTCGCAATCGGCAGCTTCTGCAGGAGCATACCAAAGACAGCTTGTTTGCCTTTGACAATGCTTTGCTGGATGGTGATTTTTCGGATTGGTTAAACACTGTTGAGTCTGACATGACTTTTTACGGCCGATTACAGCACAAAATAGAGACAACTGAGGCGCTATCGCAAGTCTCGGTGGCTCAGGACTTCTCTGAGTTGGTTGACTATTTATTTGGCGAGGAGGTGCCTGCGGCTTTTTTTGGCAGCAAAGCCGAGCTGTATCTGAGTGCGATGTCCGATCATAGTTATCGAATAGAAAAAATTGGAGCGGAGGCCTGTCCGCGAGCAGTTCAAGCGCCAGGGGTCATTTGGGACAAATTGATTGCTGCCTCGAGTCAACAGATTATTGCTGAGCAAAGAAAGCAGGCGGCGCCACTCGCTTTTATCGAAAATGTTAGTGCGCTCGCGAGCATGAGCCTCGATCAAGTTAAGCTCGATTCAGCCTCTTTGGCGAATTATTTGCAGTGGCACGCGCATTTTGAAAGCGAATGGGAGGCCGGTTATACTTTCAGCTTTTGTGGTCGCACAGCACAATCGCTTGGTCGGGTGGCCAAAGAGCTTGCTCGCTTAGATGATGGCGATGCTAAACGACAATCGGCGATCGCTGGGTTTGAAGGCGCTTGTGTCGATGCGATGGCGGTTCAGTTTGAGCGCGATAACGCAAGACTACCTAGGGATTTGTACTCTCAAATCAAGACAGATGACATACTCGCGCCTCGAGTTAGCGTAGTCTCAGAAGAGGTATTTGATTTTATCGATGAGATGGGCGATTTGTCGTTTACAACCGCCTCCAGTTCTAGTCTGCCGACACTCAGTCCAGACGGCACCGACTTTTATTGGTCGGTAGACGAGCTTAAAACCGCGTTGTCTTATATCGATGAGTATAAGAATTTCGCACAAAACCGATTTCCGAGTCTTGCGCTACCGGAAGGTAACCCGAGTCTTGAATCCAGAAAAACCTATTTAACCCAGGCGATTGCGCTAGCGCAGTTGCAGCGATCGTTGCTCGTCTCAATTGATGCGGCTCGAACCGAGATGAACGATTCGAATGACTCAGCGTTTCGGACGATCGATGGTCGTGAAGCCGACATCGCTCATCGAGTCGCAAATTTCAAAAAAGCCCTTAACCCCCTACTTGCCTTGATCTCTGGGTTCGAGCAGTTTGGATTCACGTCAGCTAGAAGCAAACTGCTTTCTGTGAGTCATGCCCATGCCGCGTTGTTGTTGCGAGAAGTCGATGGCCTCTATCACGGAAATCACGTTTTTGCTCCACGAGCCAGTTTAAGTTGGCAGGCCCACGCATATCCTGAGGCCTTTTTTGGCTTGGTTTCTGAGAGCCAAATTAAGGACTACTTTACTGCCCAGTCGCAACGAAGCCGTTTCTTAGCACAAGAGTATGCCGAGCCGTTGGTTGCGTTTCTTAGGAATACTAACGGCGATTTTTCTGCACCGGATTTGATCTCAAGGTGGAGTCACACGTTGGTAGAGATTAACAAACAACAAAACAAGAATCCTGCAAACGAGGTGGAAGCCTTTCAGCAGTTTCTAATTGGGGCTTTTGCACAAACCAATCTGAGTAATTGCCACGAGAAAACCAAGACCTACGGTCAGCCAATTGGGAATAGTCTGTTTGCGGTTCGTTACCGAGAACTAGCGAACGCAGCAATTGGACACTGTCAAAAATTCAGGGCAGATGCCATAGAAGCCGAATACGCAGAAGTACGAGGGGCTTTCAATGATTTGCTCGCCCTATATTTTCCGTTCAATACAAGCCCTGGCGCAAGAGCCTTGCCAGTGCGTCAACTTCGGCAATTTATGAAGGTCTACCCAGGTCGGTCCAATGGTTTGGCTGAACGTGTGCGGGTGCTCGCTTGGAAATATCCAAATTTCGAGCAAGCCGAATCGTTTGTGCGGCAGCTGGATCAATCTTTGTTGCTATTTGATCAGGTGTTCGCCTTGTCGAGTACGGCTGATCCTATCGGCCTAGAGATTGTTGCGGAATTGGGTTTGGAGGTGCTTGAAAATCCGGCGCAGAGTTTCCGAAACCACATCAGTGATGTCACCTTGCGGGTTGGTAATGCAATTACCAAGCAGCAGCAGGCGAAGTCGCTGTACTGGAACATTGGTGACCCAATGTCGTTGTCGATTAATTGGGCAGCTGGATCACCCTATCGGGCCAGTAAATCTGGCCAAGCATTTCGTTCTAACCGAATTGAATATAAAGAGGACGATTCTTGGAGCCTTCTGCGCTTGATCAATAGCCATCGATCTCGGCAGGCTGACCAGCAAGCCTTATCGGGAGAATCGATTTTGCTGCAGTTTGAGTTAGAGGTTGCTTTGTCAGAAAAGCGGGAAGAGAGGGCTCAGACCACACAGTTTGCGCGAGTCACGATTTTTGGGATGGATCCTGAAACCAAAGAGCGAATCCCGCTGTTGATTCCTGAGCGTTTCCCGCTGGCGCCCCCCATTATGAAAAAAGGATAGAGACCATGAATATTGCAGTCGACGATTATCGTAGCAACCGTTCAAAGCATGGGCTTTTAGCCCCCATTACTGAGGACCTCCCCTGCGGTGAATCGGTGCGTGAGACCCCGATCTACGATCAAATCAGAAATGCCAGACTCGAAGACAACCCCAATCTACCGAGGGGACAATGGGATCATGAGTTGAAGCGTGCGGATTGGGAGTTGGTGGCAAAATTGTGTTTTGACGCTCTTAAGCATAAATCCAAAGATCTGCAGCTGGTGATCTGGCTGCTGGAAGCTGAGGTCAAACTGTATGGCTTGTCGGCGCTCGGCCCGAATTTAACCTTAATGGCGGGTCTTTGTGAGGCGTATTGGGAAGGCATCCACCCTCAGATGATCGATGGCGATGTGGAATACCGCACAAATGTCCTGGACTGGCTCAGCAGCAGACTGCCGATGATCTTGAAGAAAACAGCGTTGGCCGCAACTGGGGAAGAAAAACCTTATAACTGGCTCGATTTAGAAAAATGCTTAGCGGCACAAATCCCCGAGAAAGAGGGGAAGAATAGTCTGCATGGAGATGATGAACTGGCTGTAATTCAACTTGCGATGTCTGCGACACCTGCTGAATTTTATGACGCGCTGATCAACGATATAACTCAGAGCGTCGACGCCTTAGGGTGTCTTGAATCAGTGGTGCAGCAACACCTTGGCGAAGTCGCACCGCTGATGACGAGTATCCAGGATCTGTTAGTAGATATGGCCAGTTTTGTGGATCAATTCACGACCGGTGTCGACACCATGGCAGAGCAACCTGTGCGAGAGGAGGATTCCGAAGGATTCGAGGCAGCTCAGAATCAAGGACAAGCTGCCGGCAACGACCAAGTCGACGACCGCCAGTTGGCGTACGCGATGTTAAGCGAGGCCGCGGAGTTTCTATTGCACAGTGATCCCCACAGTCCAGTGCCTTATTTGGTTTTCAAAGCGATTGACCTTGGGCAGATGGACGCGGCTGAACTGTATTCAGAGTTGTTTGCAAAAAACAAAGGCAATATTAATGTTTTTGAGCTTTTAGGTGTTAAAGAGGGTGGGGCTAAGTGAACCCCGGAGGAGGTGTGGGTCTGAACCACGGTAATCTGGGCTTCACCGAAGTTCGCCCAGTTGCGATTTTGAAGTGAAGAGCCGATTTAGGGAAATAGAATATCAAACCATACGCGTGCAGATCATGTTGATGGTCAGCTAATAAGAGTGGCTTCTTGCTAAGCAAGTTGCTTTGAGACGCCTGCAGGCCGGAAAAACGCCCGCCACAAGTTGTATGACGATAAGGGATGATGGTCCTATCCATGGCGCAGGCTTTGGAGGTGTTCTTACTAATGTGGGTAGGCGGTGAAGTGAATCTTTGGTCGAGTGGCGCCCTTTTGGTTCTGGCTAATTAGGCAGTAAAAAAAGGCTGAAGTTAGAGTTTTCGAAATCGGTAGAAGGCAGTCTAAGGGCCGCGAGTTTAAGGTGCTGTATTTCAAGTGAGAGAAATTATTTAAATTTTTTTTCGACTAATTAATGCTTAAGAAAGGAGGTTGAAATGCCAGGTCGTATACGGGGACATGGGCCGCGTGAGCTTGGAACGGAGGAGCTAGCAAGGCACTACGGTGAAAATTATAAAGACATCCTTCGAAGTGGGTTAAAGTCTTTGATCAGGTCAGATGCGCAAAAATTAGCTCATAGTTCTTGGTTTCACACTAAAAGGTTTGAAACAGTCGCCAGTAGTTTCGAAAAGAAAGCAGAAGATGCTTTGTCAGCTTATAGAAATGCAAGAACCGGAACGGTTCAAAACAACCATGACCTTAAAAAAACGGACCAAGCTTTAGGGCGTGCTCAGTTTTATAATAGGCTTTACTCAAACCTCAACAAGGCAGGAGAGTCCGCTGGTCTGATCGGCCATTATCAAGAGTTGTTAGGAGAGGATATTAAAACTATAAAATCTGCTAGGACTCGGGAATCTGGAGCAAGAGCGGCCAGTCGTACAGCCACAGTTATGAAGTCATCCGCGTTGATCGCGACTGTTTCCACCCTAGGCCTAGCTGCGCCTGCGGCCGCTGTTCTTGTTGGAGGAGGGATTGGGGGAAATACGGCCGCGACGCTTGGGCACCTTGGTGCAATAAGTAGTTACGCTAGTTTAGAAGGCTCGTCGCGCGCCAAGCAAGCTGACCCAGATGTGCTTCCAAATAGTAATAAATTTCACAAGGCTGTGGGAGATTGGGCGCAGGGCAAAAGTTCCAGACGCAAAATTGCTGCAATTGCTAACACAGTAGGTGCTTTAACTGCTGGGGCAGGTTTGGGAGAAGAGGTCATTGGAGATGTTGCTGCATCAGTTTTTGATGCGGGATCTACTATGGTCGAAGAAGTAACAAGCAAGTACGCTAAGGAGCATTATGCTAAAACAGGTACTAAAGCACATAAAAAGCAGACCTTCCAAGATGCAGCTGAGGCTGGAGCGCTTAGTCACTTAGAGCGAATTGAACATGCTACTTTTAAAATACAAACCGCTTATCGAGCGAATCGGTGGAGTAAAGTCATCAGTGCAAAGAAAGAACAGAGAAATGAAGCGGCGACTAAAATTCAAGCTGTTTTTCGTGGCAAGCTGGGGAGAGATGAAGCCAAGCAATTAAGGCTTGAACGCCATGACTCAGCCGCTACAAAATTGCAAACTGCATTTCGCAATAAGCAGAGCAATAAACGGTTAGATACTTTTCAGGGCGCAGTTCATGGGGCTGTGCAAAAAAATAAAGAGGAAAAAGCAGCGGGTACACTTCAAACGGCTTTTCGTAATCTTAAAAGCAATAAGCGTTTAGGTGCAATGCAGGCCGCTGTTAAGGGGGTTGTTTCACAGAATCAGCAACGTCGCTCAGATTTAGAGAAAATTGCAAATGATCATCTGGCAAATCATGGCTCCCAAAATCTCCGGTCGAAGATTAAATCCGTATTCTTTGGTAAGTCCTTGGCGCAGCAGACAGATGATCATATGAATGCAATTCTCAGCGCTAAATCTCCTAAAGAGCGAGAGTCAGCGGCGGAATTAGCACTGAATAAAATTCATGTGCACCGTTCGACAACCTCGAATCTCAGCAAGGCGACTACACAACATCACAATATCACCACAATGGCAGTAACTGCAGAAAAGCTGAAGAACCTTAGAGGTAACAAGTGAACAAGTTTGTTGGATTAAATAGGGTTGATGCGGTTGTTCACCCGCTGCACGTGAATGAAATCCTCGCGGCTAAATCACCCGCAGAAAGACAGGAAGCGATCACTTCAGCGCTCTCAACGATCAATGAGCATAGTAAAACGACTTCATGGTTGGCCAAGCATACTACTCAGCGCCGTAACACCCAGACAATGGCAAAGACTGCAGAGCGTTTAATGGATTTCAGAGGGAGTAGACGTAAGTGACGCTTCCACCAATCCAGACAAAAAATGCTTTGGCAGCAAGCAGCCGTAAAAATGATTCGATACCACGAACGCCGAGGTTGCCACCAATCCGACCTAGTAATGCTTTGGCACCGAGGCCGCCGTTGACCGCAGCGGTCGCATTGCGAGAGCTCGCAAACCATCCAGATTTGCGAGAAAGCCTTCCCGGTACAAAGAGAGTAGACAATCTTCCGCTCATACGCCGGGCACTCGCTGGCTTTAAACAGGTGGCAGTCGACCAGTATAGGACGATCCGTGAGGACTCAGGCACCTTTGCCGCAAGTACAGCCGCTAGTTTCGTCCCTGGAGTCAGAACGGTTGTAAACCAAAATCGCGTACAAGGTTCTGCAAATAGGTCTCTGGTCGCTGAACAAGCAGCTAGCAGTTTGCCACCATTAGATGTCCGTCGAGGCTTATATAAAGGGTATCAAAGAGGCGAGGATCTTGAGTTCAGAAATGATTTGGCATCCCTGACCACCACTACAGTTCAAGATGGTTTGACAGTTGGTGGCGTGACTGGCCTCGCTTCCCCAATCGTTGCGGCTGTTGGATTGGGCTTCAAGGCAATAAACACATTGGTAGATATTGCCACTGATGAGGGCGTACCCAAAAGGCAAGATGCGAGGAAAAATCCACAAGATTCAGCAAAATTTTCAGCTGCATTGGCTACCAGTCCTGGGTTGTCAAGAAATATGCTTAGAAGTATGGCGGATTCTAGAGGTATTGAGCCAACCCCACGGCTACCATATTCCCAGGATCGGCCGGTTACTCCATTAAAAATTCGAGCTGCTAGAGCAAGACGGTTTGTTGACCCAAGTGTTCTGTCGACGGTGAATCCAAAGCCAGCTGAATTGAGAGCGCAGGCACGTTACAGACACAGATAAAAGTATCGCTATGCGCTGGCGCAAGCGAGTTTTCTCTTCTCGCTCAACCATTGATTAGGCCCTAAAAAATCGAGCTGCTCAAAAGGCCTGCCCTCTGAGTTGTGAGGGTTGAGCAGCCCTCGAATCACTCTAATTTTTGCTTGGTGATTAGCTCGATGATCCCATAACGTCGGACAGGTTAATGGGTCGATATATATCCGTATCAAAATGCCCCGATAAGCATAAAAGACACAGCTTCCCTCCAACAGTTGTATGCCTTTCAATACGAAAGTACTTTGATAAAAGCACCTTGCTAGAGGGGAAAAGAAAAGCCTGCAAGATCTCCGATAACACCCAAATAGTAGAGGCTCTTTGAGATTGTCATTATTGTAATCAATCGCGTACTACCCTTGAGGATTGAACAGCAATAGATGTTTATAGCCTTACAAAAGAGCTGTAATCGTTGGAATTGTTGAGAGAGGATGTAACCAGATTACAGGAGCGGTTTTAAAATTTCCGGTAGGATGGTCTGACACCATGGTTTCTAGGTATTGTCGTTTGAGCGGACATTTGAGCGCCTTCAATGGCAGGGCCTATACTAATTGGATCGATCCCAGTAAAACGCTTGCTGGTTCTCCCTTCGTTTGCAAGGTCTCGGAAGCCTGATGAGAGCGCCATTCTAAATTGCAGACTGACTCGGTGACTGGTTTGAGTTTGTTCGCGTATCGGTAACGGCTCTATAAGCGGGTTCGTAGGACCTGCCCTAGGCTGCCAATTGTCTTGGGTGTGCTGATTGTGGGCTGCTAGACGCTTGTTGACATCATTCGGATGAATTCTGCCCAACTGAAAGCCTGGCCGACCTGGCTCGCGGATACCAAACAAACTTTGTGTCGTTCGTCCCACGTTGAAGTCTTTAGTGTCCAAGCCAAGGCTCCCGGTAAAGGACCGACGTTAATGCAAAAAGGCACAGAGATGCAACCCTAGGCGATTAAAGGGTCATTTTGATCATTGTTTAGCGTTTTCTACAGCTGCGGGGTCTGCCTGAACGCCGCACAGTAAGCCTTCCTCATCCTCTGAGCCCTCAACGATGCAAAGGGGTAAGCTCACCACCTGTAAAAAGACGTCCAATAAAGGCTGATATTGCCTTTGGGCGAGGATCGCTGTGTCACGGTCTAGATAAACCCCGGCCAGCAAAACGACTGAAGTTTGGCCGTTGGCCTTAAAAAATCGCGCTAGGTGGGTTTCAAGATTAGGCGGCAGTTTGGCTTTGACCTGTTCGATTTCAGATCTTGACGCGGCAAACCCAACTCGAAAGCCAAAGGGCCGTTGCTCACCGGGTTTCAGCAGAAAATCGGCTTCGGTTAGATAACCTTCCGGCACTGAGCTTGTCTCATTGTTTGGTGGATTGGGTCCGCTGGCTGACTCGATTGACGTGCTAGCCGCCGAAACCCCGAGGCTGTCGCTGGGGATCGGCAGACCATCGCTTGCAATGATTTGGTTTAACGCTGAGGCCTCGGTGGGGTCGATTGTCAACTCAGCACCCGTTTCAGGCTCGGCGCTGGACAAACCCAATTCGGCCGGGGTGATGAGCATAGAGAGGCCATAGCCAAGCACTAAAAATACGATCGCGATACCTGCGAGCTTCATACGTTGGTCCTTATATGCCGGTTGAATCGAGACAGATCTTAGCAGAGACTCGGTTTAAAAAATGCGCGCCGTCGACTGTTATGAGCCTCCCCGAAGGGGTTTTCGGGTGACAGCGTGTCTTCCTCGAGCGGCGTGATGTGGCACGCGGCGGGACGGCTTTTAACGCGGCTTGACTTGCTGCTGAGAAGCAGGCCATCTAGGCATCGACATCCGGATCGCAGCACTAAGAAAAATGAGCGCCGCTAACCAAATTACTTGTTTCCTAAAAAGAATCCGTCGGTTGCGGTTGGGATCTGCCCTAGATGAATAAGTGTAGTGAGAAGATGGCATTCTATTCAAACCATGCCTCTGCGCCAAAATTTAGACAGACCCTGGTACTCGACGACTATGATGTATTTGGTGATGGCATCGTGCAATTAATTTCGGCGCCAGGGCATACTCCCTGGCATCAGTTGCTGTATCTGAAGCTTGAGGAGACTGGGCCTTTGCTTTTATCGGGCGATTTATATCATTTTCGCCTGAGTCGTGTGGGCCGACGAGTGCCTGTGTTTAATGTTGACGGACCGCAAACGCTCGCCTCAATGACATTAGTAATACATACCAATACTAGGAGTCCCTTCTGGTGAAGCGGGGGGTGCCCCGGGGGTGGGGTGC
>Ga0206123_10002119_pt1 | contig 17702 bp, 17 predicted proteins | sample Helgoland_Spring_2_FD_160086 | JGI IMG/M metagenome (GOLD analysis project Ga0206123, IMG submission 160086) | Pelagic subsurface seawater microbial communities from Kabeltonne, Helgoland, North Sea - Helgoland_Spring_Bloom_20160316_1 | ecosystem: Environmental > Aquatic > Marine > Epipelagic ...
TGTTACTTCTGACTTTCCTGGTGGGTGGCTTACTCGCGTATTTCTTTTCCAACAAACTGGATATCTCCTTTCTGTTACCATTGGCCGCTGGAAATTTTATTTATATTGGAGCCTCCGATCTGGTACCAGAAGTGAACAAACACCAGTCAGGCAAAAGTAACAGTATCTACTTTGTCACTTTCATTACAGGTGTACTTCTAATGTTATTGCTCAAGTTGCTGTCTTGAGAGAAATTTGGAAGCAGTGATGATTTCCACCTGTTGATTCTCGACTGCACTGGTCTAGCCCTGTTAAGCCGAAAGCTAAACCAGCTCTGAAGACGGTCTGCTTTTTCCACGGCACTTAGTGTCGCGGTGCTCGCTCCCTCCGAAACTTAACCCCCTTCACCTTATTATTGACATTAGTAAAGGTCGTATTTTTTGTCTGTTGATACTTAAGTTAGTGCCATCCTATTCTGTCCAAAGTATTCAAATATGCGGAGATAACCGGAACAAGAAGGGGTGCTGGTTGTCTTTATCTGTTGGCTCAGAAGGTTGCCAACAAGGCGTTTGAGTGATTGTGCGAAGCAAACTCACGCACCAACAATGTAACGAGGTTCGCGCAGGCTAGATAGGGAAATGCTGTCGCTACAGACCAGCGTTCCGCATGTGAACTATTACTGAGCAGCGCTATGCTGGCGGTTACATTAAATAGCAGAAAACAGATTGGCTGTGTAGCATGGTTGTATTCTCCTGTTCTTTGTTTCCTGACGGCACGCCAGAATCAATGTTCCGGGAGTCAATCTTCTCATGGACGTTCGACACAGAAGTGATTGATCAGCCATATTGTGTTTTAAACTACCAAAGTAGTAAGTCCCGGAAAATGGTGGATACTGATACATATGACCCAGATCAAGATGGTTTAGGGCAGCTATTGTTACGCTGCCCGGTCAACGCATATGGCGTTGAACCAGGCCGTAGCCCAATTGTGGATTGTGGTTGATGAATACAGGTAAAGAAGCTGAATGACGGATCTCATCTTGACGATTAACGCTGGTTCTTCGAGCATAAAATTTTGTATTTATGCGATAAGCGGGGGATCGTTGGTAAAACTGCTACAGGGTAGTTTTAGTGGCATTGGCGCGGTGCCTCAAGTTGAGGTTAAGGGCATGGGTGATGCTGCTTCTACCCTCGAACAACAGCTTGCTGATCTGCGGCAATGTCATTTTTTTGATCATAGCTCGGCACTTTCGGCTTTGAGCAGTTGGTTTTCGCTCTCTCTTGAGGGTTATTGCGTTCGAGTTGTGAGCCATCGGGTTGTCCATGGTGGAAATAAATTTTCCGGGCCTGTTATTGTTAATTCTGATGTTCTGCGAGATATGGAGGTGCTCGTCAACCTTGCGCCACTGCATCAGCCAATCTGTATTCAAGCCATTAAAGCGATGGTGGGGTGTTTTCCAACCGCCCAGCAGCTTGCCTGTTTTGATACGGCTTTTCATCGCACCATGCCGCAAGTTGCCCAGACATTTGCTCTGCCGCCTCGGTTTGCAGAGGCAGGCGTAAAGCCATATGGATTTCATGGTTTGTCTTACGAATTTATCGCCGCCAACCTGCCGCCAAAACTGGGTGATATTAAGGACAATAAAGTCGTTATTGCGCATTTAGGTCAAGGCGCAAGCATGTGTGCCATGGTTAACTGTCAGAGTGTCGCAACAACCATGGGCTTTACACCACTGGATGGCCTGCCAATGGCAACTCGAAGCGGGACCATTGATGCGGGGGTTGTCTTTTACTTGAATCAACAGATGGGTATGTCTGTGAAAGAAATATCAGCGCTGCTAAATGAGGAATCTGGCTTGCTTGGTTTGTCGGGTCTCAGTAGCGACATTCGCCAGCTGGTGGAAAGTCACGCACCGAGGGCAGCCTTCGCAATGCAATATTTTGTTTATCGTATTTGTCGAGAGCTTGGCTCCCTTGTAGCAGCGATGGGTGGGCTCGATGGACTCATCTTTACCGGCGGTGTAGGTGATGGTTCTGCATTTGTCCGCGGTGCTGTGTGCGAACAGAGTCATTGGCTGGGGATAAAACTAGACAATCGGGCGAATGACCGCCATGCGGAGGAGATTAGTCGACCCGATAGTCCTGTGTCGGTGTGGGCGATGGCAACAGATGAGGAACAACGGCTTGCATATCACGGGCTTACCCAGTGGCAGTCAACTTCACGAGAACAACCGAATCACTGGAGATTAATGTAATTATGACAGATAGTACCAGAACAGTAGTTAATGGTGAGCCAACCCTCACTGCAGAAGAACTTCGCTTGCTAGACGCCTATTGGCGAGCTTGTAATTACCTGGCGGCGGGCATGATTTATCTTCAGAAGAACCCGTTGCTAAGACAACCGCTTGAGGTTGCACACATAAAGCAACGATTGTTGGGCCATTGGGGTTCAAGTCCAGGTCTGGCTTTTATGTATGTTCATATGAACAGGATGATCAATAAGTACGGCTTGAATGCGATCTTCCTTGCCGGACCAGGCCATGGTGCACCCGGGGTACTGGCGCCAGTTTATCTTGAACAAACCTACTCTGAGATCTACCCGGATGTTAGTTTGGATGTTGATGGCATCCAGCACCTGTTTAAGCAGTTCTCATTCCCGGGTGGTATTGGTAGTCATTGCACACCGGAACTTCCCGGTTCGATCCATGAGGGTGGTGAGCTGGGCTATAGCATTTCTCATGGCTTTGGTGCTGCCTTCGATAATCCTGACCTTATTGTCACAGTCGCCGTTGGCGATGGTGAAGCAGAGACCGGTCCACTTGCAACATCATGGCATTCCAATAAGTTTCTAAACCCTATTCGTGATGGGGCTGTATTGCCAATCCTCCATTTGAATGGCTACAAGATTAACAACCCAACTTTGTTGGCGCGTATCCCCCATGACGAACTTGATTCGCTGTTTCGCGGATACGGATGGCGACCCTATTTTGTCGAGGGTGATGACCCCACCATCATGCATCAAGCCATGGCAGAGGTGATGGAAGCCTGTGTTGCTGATATTAAAAATATTCAGGCAGAGGCACGCAGTAGTGGTAAAGCCACCCGTGCAATCTGGCCGATGATCATTTTACGTTCCCCCAAAGGTTGGACCGGTCCGGCGACAGTAGACGGCAAAAAGGTCGAAGGCTCATGGCGTGCGCACCAGGTGCCTCTATCCGGTGTGCACAAGAACGAGGAACAACTTCGCGCTTTGGAAAGCTGGCTCAAAAGTTATGGCCCTGACGAGCTATTCGACCAGCAAGGTCGGCTCATGCCTGAGCTACAAAAACTTAGTCCAAAGGGCAACCGGCGTATGAGTGCAAACCCACATGCCAATGGTGGACTACTTCGAAAAGATCTAAAGCTACCCGACTTTCGTGACTATGCCGCAGACGTTTCGAGTCCCGGAAATTCGAATGCAATGAATACCAGACCTTTAGGGGAGATGTTGCGAGACATCATGGTGCGGAATAATCAGAACTTTAGGGTTTTTGGACCTGATGAAAATACCTCAAACAAGCTTGATGCAATCTACGAAGCCAGTAAGAAGTTGTGGTTAGCAGCGTATCTGCCTGAAGACGCAGATGGCGGGGAGCTAGCGCCGGATGGTCGCGTGCTGGAAATGTTGTCAGAGCACACGCTCGAAGGTTGGTATGAAGGATACGTGTTAACGGGTCGACACGGTTTCTTTGCAACCTATGAGGCGTTTGTGCATGTGATAGATTCCATGTTCAACCAGCACGCCAAGTGGTTGTCTATCTGTGAAACGCTTTCCTGGCGCGCGTCGATTTCATCCATCAATCTATTGATTACTTCAACAGTCTGGCGTCAGGACCATAATGGCTTTACCCATCAAGATCCTGGCTTCCTGGATCTCGTTGTTAATAAACGGCCCGAGGTGACTCGTATCTATCTACCACCGGATGTGAATTGTTTGCTGTCAACGGCGGATCACTGTTTGCGGAGCCATAATGATATTAATGTGATCGTTTGCGATAAACAGTCCCATGTTCAATATCTGGATATGGATGCAGCAATCAAACATTGCACCCAGGGACTAGGCATCTGGGAGTGGGCCAGCAGTGATGAGGACGCTGAACCTGATGTGGTGATGGTCGGTTGCGGCGATATCCCAACGAAAGAGGCGCTGGCAGCAACAGCTTTGTTGATGCAGCACTTTCCCGAACTGAAGATTCGCTTTATCAATGTGGTCGATTTGTTTCGCATGACATCAAATGGTTTACATCCCCACGGCCTTTCTGACAATGATTTTGACGGTCTCTTCACAACGGATAAGCCCGTAATCTTCAACTTCCATGGTTATCCCTGGCTCATTCATCGGCTGGCTTATAGTCGTACTAATCACGATAACTTGCATGTTCATGGCTATAAGGAACGAGGCAACATCAATACACCGTTGGAACTTGCGATTGAGAACGAAACTGACCGATTCAGTCTCGCGATTGATGTGATTAATCGCGTCCCGTCGTTGAAAGTGGCAGGTGCCCACACCAAGCAAACATTTCGTGACAGGCAGATCGCCTGTCGCCAGTATGCCCATGAGTTTGGCGTGGATCTCCCCGAAGAACAGAATTGGCAGTGGCACAAAGATTAAACGGTTGAGGGAAGCTGTTCCGTAGCATAATGATCTGGATCGCCTGAATCCCTGATTCACTATTTGGCGCTGATCACGAATAGATAAAGAGAACTAATATGGCAAAATTAACATTTTATGGTGCGATAGAAGGCGTGACAGGTTCTGCGTACCTGCTTGAAACAAAAGGTGCTTGCGTCTTGATGGAGTGTGGCTTGTTCCAGGGTGGTCGCGAACAAGAAAAGGAAAATAGGGAGCCGCTACCCTTTGACATCGGCAAAATTGATGCGGTTATTTTATCGCACGCTCATCTTGATCATTCAGGGCGTTTGCCGCTTCTGGTAGCTGGTGGTTATAGTGGTTCTATCCATATGACCTGGCCAACCTGTGATCTGTTAGACGTATTGTTAAAGGATGCAGCGTCTCTTCAATTACGAGATGCCGAGTGGGAAAACAAGCGTAGAAAGCGAAGAGGTAAGGATGAGGTTGAACCCCTGTATACCCTCGAAGAGGTGGAGCAGACACTTACCCAATGTAAGTGGGCGGATTATGGTAAACGGAAAAATATCGCAAGTGGCATCGACGTGCGTTTTCTTGATGCCGGGCACATTCTTGGTTCCGCGATTGTTGAGGTGTATATCACGGAGGATGGCAAGGAGAAAAAGCTGGTCTTCTCTGGTGACCTTGGCAATAGCCAGGCAGCGCTACTGCGTGATCCGGAAATAGTTGAGTCTGCAGATATTTTGTTACTTGAGTCCACCTATGGGGATCGTAACCATCGCTCGATGGATGCAACACTGCAGGAATTTGAGTCGATCATAGAAGAAGCCTCGAAAAATGGCGGCAATATTCTCATCCCGTCATTTGCGGTGGGTAGAACCCAGGAAATTATTTTCCGACTCGGTGAGTTATACCAAAAAGGTAAGCTCCGTCAACAGGCAATCTATCTTGATAGTCCGATGGCAATCGCCGTGACGGAAATCTATCACCGTTATCAAAACACTTATAATGTCGAGGATAGAGCCGCCATATTAAAAGGTGATCAGCGAAGCTTACATGCGTTCTTGCCTACGCTGAGGTATTCAACCACTACTGCTGAATCCATGGCGCTTAATACTATTGCCGGGGGCGCTATTATCATTGCTGGCAGTGGTATGTGTAACGGTGGTCGAATTCGACATCACCTTAAGCACAACTTATGGCGCAAACAGTCCCACGTCGTGATTGTTGGCTATCAGGCCAACGGCACACCGGGAAGGTTGTTAGTTGATGGTGTTGACCATATGCGTATTGCGGGAGAAAATGTCACGGTAAAAGCGAGTATTCATACCCTTGGTGGGTTTTCAGCACATGCAAGTCAGTCCCAACTGTTCGACTGGGTTAGCCACTTTAAGGGTAAGAAACCCCGGTTATATCTGGTACACGGAGAAGAACACGCCAAAGAGACGTTTAAAATATTCCTTGCTGACAGGGACTGGCCAGCTACAATTCCAGCTTTGAATGAGACCATTAGTTTCTAGTGGCAATCCATCTGACGCAGTGCTAATTCTGACTATGAAAAAATCAAAAACTGAAGGCCGTACGTTCCCGTCAGCGGCGGAAGATGCACATGCTGCAAGAATCAGGGCTAGCATAACCCATCTTCCCTCCTATGAACTCGCCTATACCGACGAGGAGTTCTTGCTCAGGGACGAACTCAGATCTGTACGCTTGCAATTGGAATGGCTAAAGCCTGATATGGAACTAGAGGAACATGGCATAGAGTCGACCGTGGTGCTATTCGGCGGAGCGCGGTTTCCGGAACGCAATGAAGCGCTGCGGGGGTTAGATGCGGTAAATCAAGCCGTTGAGTCTGATCCTGACGATAGTGCACTGCTGCGACGGAAAAGAATTGCGGAACGTCTCGTTGAGAATAGTCGCTTCTATGATGAAGGAAGAAAGCTTGCTCGCCTGATCACCGAAATGTCGCTAAAAAAAGGTGGTGGCCAATATGTGGTGGTTACAGGCGGTGGACCAGGGGTTATGGAGGCCGCTAACCGGGGTGCAGCGGATGCCGGCGGAAAAAGCATTGGTCCTAATATTGTCTTGCCCTTTGAGCAAGAACCTAATATCTACATCACCCCTGAGCTCTGTTTTCAGTTTCACTATTTTGCGATTCGGAAGATGCACTTTCTGAAACGTGCGTGTGGTTTGATCGCCTGTCCGGGAGGATTTGGTACCCTCGATGAACTATTCGAAACCCTTACGCTGATTCAAACAGGCAAAATCAAACCGCTCCCGGTTGTGCTTCTAGGATCGGCTTACTGGCGAAAACTGATCAATTTTGAGTTGATGGTGGAGGAAGGCGCGATCAATGAAGAAGATCTAAAATTGTTTACCTATGTCGATACCGCCGACGAGGCCTGGGCAGTTTTATGTGACGCCTGGGGGACCTGAATAGACTAACTGCCAGGAACAAGTGGTGTAGTCTCTTTTGGGGCATAGCCGGTTTCCAACTGATAAAAGTTAATCAATTTATCTTTCAAGCGTTGAGAATATGTTGTGAAGTTTGTTAGCGCTGTCGCATCTCTCCGCTCGGCGTCAGAATACAGTTTTAGCATTGCCTTGTTCGCATCGTCGAGATGTCGTTGCAGTTCATTTGCGGCCTTCATGAATTGATCGCGCTGTTCCTTGTTATGGCTAATGACATTAAATAACACAAGTGTCTCGCTGGAAATTTCTCGCACGATCAACAAAATATCACTTCGCAGCTCGATATAATTTTCGTTAATGGTTCTTTTAGTCTCGAATAGATCCATGATTGAGTCGTGTATCTGAAATAAATAGTCGAAACGTGTAAACAGTCGGATAACGCGTATTGACTGAGCGTCATCGGAAATTGATGCCACGGCATTGGAAAAATACGCCTGGTATTCTTTCTTGGCGTAGGAGACATATTCAATTCGGCGTTCCGCCGCGTCATAAATACCTCGATAATTGGTTTCGATACTCAAGGTCACAAGATTGTAATTTTCTTGCAGAAAAAGTAGAAGTTCATTAGCACCCCTGGCGAGTTCCTGCCGAACCACCTCAAAATCCGCGGCGGCTTGATGTACCGGTAATTCGAGGCGCTCAAAATCCATTTTTCCTTCGCCCATTATCGAGTCAACCAGCTTCACAAATGGATTAATAAATATGAGGAAAGTAATGGTGGCGACCAGATTAAAAATCAGGTGCATGGTAGCTAGCGCAATCGCCGGGTCCATCTCTATCCCGGAGAGTTTGTCCCCGTATATTAGTAGTAAGGGAGTGAACAGAAGTACGCCGCCAAAGTTGAACAGGAAGTGACTAAAGGCAGTCTTTTTTGCAGCCATGTCCATATTGAAAACGGCGATGAAAGCGGTAGCCGTTGTGCCGATGTTGGCACCCATGATTATGGGTACCGCGTTTTCTAAACCCAATAGTCCTTGCTGGGTGAAAATGATCGCAAGGCCGGTTGTTACCGAACTTGATTGCACGAGAGCAGTCAAGACGCAGCCAAATAATATCGCCAGCAACGGATTCTGTGGTGTCGATAAAAATTCGATGAGGTAGGGCGAGTCCCGCAATGGCTCCAACGAACTTGAAATTAGATTAAGGCTGAAAAATACGAATCCGAAATAAAATATTGCCTTGGCAAAGACAGAGTAGCGCGACCTGACCAGAGACAGGGCAAAACCGAAAACAATGAGGAGCGGTGCGAAAGCAGTGAGCTTAAATGCCACCAGTTGTGCCGTGACAGTGGTACCAATATTTGAGCCAAAAATGATCCCGACACTATTTTTGAATGATAATACACCGGCGTTCACCAGGCTAATGGTGATGACTGATGTGGCTGAACTTGATTGAATCAGGCCGGTGACAACTGCGCCTATCAAAACTCCGACAATAGGAAGTTCCGTTGCCTTGCCGAGAGTTTTCCTAAAACGTTCCCCGGAGATGCTTTCAACCTCGCGGGAAAAGTGTTCGAGGCCAAACACAAACAAAATGATAGCCGTAAGACCGGCAATGAGTATGTGAATGGTTTCCATGGTAAATACCTACAAAATACTGGTTGAATTAATCACGTTTCTGCGGGACCAGCAATAGATAAAAACGCCAGGTAATTCTTAAAGGCCCCCGGAGAATCCATCGCAGAGTGATTGCTCGGGTGGAACAGATTGTTCTCTCGAAAGGTGATATCAGAGGGGCGTTATGTTTTGACCCTTCGTGATCCACTTGAGCAGATTGTTTTCAGTCAGAGCGATAGGCATTTATTCAAGCAATTGTGAACATGCTGGTTGGCGCTCTGGTTGAAATGAGCGTTATTGCTTATTCCTCGGGCCGACCAGTGCAAAAGCTGCACCCTGCGGGTCCATACCGTTCACCTGAAACTCATCGCCTGGTATCTCCATTGGCTCCAATAGTAATTGACCTCCATTGGCTTTAATCATTTTGACTGCCTCGTCGATGTCTGCGACACGGAAATAATAGGTCCACACCGAAACCGGCATTTCCGGGGGTTTAGTCATCACCGCACCGAGCATGGCGGGGCCGTGATGGAAGAACTGGTAACTTCCCATTGGACCCATATCCATATCGTCTTCCTGACGCCAGCCAAACTGGGTGGTGTAAAACTCTACCGCGCCGGCCTGATCGGTGGTAGCAAGTTCGTTCCACGCGCAGTGACCAACCATCGGTTCGGTTGCGGCAAAGGCGTTGCTGGTTACATCGGAATCGTCTGCCGGGGGTTGGGGGGTCATGATGTAAAACATTACACCTTGTGGATCCGTGACAAAAGCCACGCGCCCAACATCAGGAATGTCCCAGGGCTCCATTAGGACTCCACCGCCAGCGTTTTTGATAGATTTTAACGAGGCATCTACATCATCAACATGGATGTAACCCACCCAGCATGGCTGAGCGCCGTTCGTTTTCATTTCATCGGTCAGTTGCATGACGCCACCTATGCTCTCGTCTCTGGCTGAGAACACTCGATAATCGTTGTGTTGCTGGCCACTGTCTTGAAATGTCCAACCGAGCAGTTGGCCATAGAACCGCTGTGCTGCATCAGCGTCGCCTGTCATTAATTCGTACCAGATATAATCGCCTTGTTGATTTGCCATTATCAGCTTCTCCTTGGTTGCTGCACTCAAAAAGTGGTTTAAATCCTGCCAATCTTATTCCCATGGCATTGAATAGGATGTCACCTCGGAATCCTACTCCTATAAGTTTGGTTAGTGTGGGAGCCGCCTGTTGCCATGGTGTAATAGCGTATCCTTTTTTGCCTCTTTATGTCCCGGGATTTATTCGATCATCGTCAGTAAGCCATTTAGATGACCCGAAAGGCGAAGGACCGGAAACAGAAAGGGGCCGAAAATCACTCCTCATACTTCACTAGTTCAGCTTCTTCATCAGCCAACCAAGCGCGCCACCCACATAGCGTTGTAGCGCGCTAATGGGTGAGATAATAAATCGAGACATTGTCTTTTCCTGGGGTTCTGAACCCAGTTCTTCCAGGTCCTTGTTCAGCAATTTGAGGGCAGCCAATGATAGCGCCAGAGGAGCCTCGTCGGGCTGGTAGGTGCTTCCTATTGGGTAATCTTTGCCCGCAGCACTGGTCATTTCTATGTGAGTGCCCAGGACTGCGGAGATAGGTTGATTTTCTGCAAATTTCACAAGGGTTTGGATGCTGGATCGATAGTCATCCCAATCGCGTATATACAGTCGACCAGGGTAGAAGGTGTCACCGGTCAGCAACCATTGTGTTTGTGGATCATAGATTGCAAGGCTCTCATCCTGGTGGCCAGGAATCGGGATGACGGTCAACTCACGTTCACCCAGATCAATGTGGGCATTGCCATTGGGCCAGTCGTTAAACCCAAAATATTGCTGGACTGAACCGGCAGTGGGCTTAATGAGCGTGACACCCGGTTTGCCCTCGAATTGATTGTCGGCAGCGGTGTGGTCGCCATGGCTATGGGAATGGGTAACGAGTATTTTCAATCCTTTAGCGGTGCGCTCTTCCACCAGTTTCATCACAGTTTCGTAAAGGGGAAATAAATTTGCATCTGCGGTTGCACCTGTATCCTGTATAAACACGGTATGAGAGCCAAACAACACATAAATGAAAGGTGCTTCATAATTTAGACATTTATTCTGGCGTAATATGTATGTGTTCTGTTTATATTGAAATATATCGATGGCAGGATCTTTGTTGGTATTGCAGTCTGCAGCCCCGTGTATCCATTTTTTTTGATTAATGGTTTCAAGTGCGTCCGCATAAATGGTTGTGCTAATAAGGGAAAAAAGAATTGCCAGATATCTCATAAGCGCTTCCGAGAGGAGGGGTGAGGTGAATACATCCTGGCGTGCAGTATATTCTATATCTCTTGAAAGGTGTCCAGGTTTCATTTCAGCGCTATTTTTAATTCCCACATCCATGCCCCGCGATTTCTCACGTTTGTTTCTTACTGCCTCGTCTAAATGTTGATATGGCTCGCCAGGGGAGAGTGTTTAATAGCCAGTTTATATCCCTTGCTAAATTGATCTGCTTCTATTTTGCACTCCGGTAACCATTAACAAGGGAGTCAAGTTTGTGGATATGTGCGATATGGACCTTGCATGGCTCGTGTTTTTGTTTCATCGGGTTGCATCCAAAAATAATTTGGTCCAGTGCATCCAAATGGTGATTGCGTGTATCTTTATAGAGTGAACGATATACTTTTTAGTAAAAACTTTACGGAGCAGCTTATCTCTGGAGAACAACGATGGAGGATATGAGCATGGGAATTGGTGCAGGACTCGCAGCAATTGCGTTTTGGGGATTTGTCGCTGTGGCGGTTTATGCAGGTGTCTGGGACAATGTCCGAAAGCGAGAAGCGCAACATGAAACCTTGCGGCGGCTAATTGAAAGTGGTCAGCCACTTGACGAGGCACTAATACAGAAACTCGCAATTCTCGGCGGCACCTCTGATATAAGACATGACCAGGCTTTCCTGGTAACAGGCATTTGGTTATTGCCGGTGGCACTTGGTCTGGCACTTTTTGGATTTATTTTGGGGTCGCAGGTGCCCGACGCAAAATTGCCAATCCTTGGTGTCGCTGTCATGGTTTCATGTATCGGATTTGGTTGCCTGCTTGGTGCCAGGATTACAAAGAAGTGGTATCTGACAGATCTGGACTAAGCGAACTGAATTTCCAATATGAAATCTTCAGACTATTTCAAAGACTACCCGGATCTGGTGGTAATTGATTTCGCTCGTGCAGGTGACAAGTCTGCCTTCGAAGAGTTGCTAAAACGAAAGCAGTCAGCCATCAGAAACTTGATGCGCCGTTTTTGTGGGGACTTAAATCTTGCGGATGATCTGGCTCAACAAGTGTGTCTGCAGTTATGGTTGAAGTTACGCTTTGTCAAGCGTGCCGAAGCACTTGATGGGTGGCTAAGAAAGGTTGCGGTTTCCATTTGGTTGCAGCATCTACGCAAGCACGATGCTATTCGTGGAGCAGAGGAACTATCTGACCTGGATGTCGTTGAACCACACATGATTGCCGCTAGAATGGACCTGGATACCGCATTGGCAACATTGCCCGATACTGCTCGAGTATGTGTTGTACTCTCTTATCATGAGGGTTTGAGTCACCGCGAAATAGCGACGTTAACGTCGTTGCCATTAGGTACCGTTAAATCTCATATCCAGCGGGGCGCGACCAGACTGCAAAGGCTTCTCGCGGCCTATGACAATAATACAAAAGAGGATAGATCATGACTAATTCTGAAAATGATCTGTTGTTACAAAGCCTGTTTGCCGAAAGCAAAAAGGAGCTTGATGCTGACGCGTTCGTATTGCAGGTGATGAACCGAACAAGTTTGCTCCAGAAAAAAATGGTCGCAACAATAGTTACCCTTGCGCTGTTGTTGTTCCTGGCAGGGTGGATGCTGGATATTCCGTTAGCTATTGCTGAGCTGATAACTGAAGTAATCACAGCAACACTTTTTGATTTCGGAAACAACTGGGTCGGTTGGGCACTTTCACCAATAAACAACATTGCCGGGCTTTGTGTCATCGGCTGGCGAATTTATCTGTTTGGCCGGAGGCGAATTTTTAGCGCCACCAGAATAGGGGTGTTCGCCCAGGCTCGATAATGGCTGGCGCTTCAGGGACAGAAGTTTTCCGGCAATGCTTACTCAGGCTGATATTCAGACTATGGAAATGGGCGGGGTAATACACTTGTGAAGGGAGAACCTGGCTTTTAAAAAACACCGAGCATGCCTGATGTGCAGAGGCTGCTCGCTGGAGATTTGAAAGTGAACGGTGAATGTATAAGGTGGCGGTAAAGTCTCAAAAGATAAAACACAAGAATTGCCTGGGCACCTGCAAGCTGAGGCATCTAAAGAATATTTGACTGGCTGCTAATTTTTCACCCAGTATATTTTTGAGCATTTGGAAGAGAAGGTGCACGTCCCTACCGGTCAGCAATTATTGCGTCTTAAGGTCACTGTTAACAAGTCCAAACATTAGGAGGCTTACAGATTATGATTCGAAAATTCGATAAATCAACTGATCTGGAATTACTCATTGCCGGGGAAGTTGAGGCCTACACAAGTTCATACCCCGGTTCCAGGGTGCCGCTCAATCTTGTCACAAACAGAATTCGGTCAATCGAAAGCAATCGGGCTAGATGCGTGGTGCTCGATGAACATGGACCCAAAGGTTATGCCGTCGCTTCCAGGCATATTGTGACGGACCGAATTGAGATTTATGTGGAAAGTATCTACATAGATCCAGCATCGAGGGGGTCTGGCAAGGTCGAACTTTTGCTCAACTCATTGTTGGAGAAAAGCGCCGAGAATACAATTAGCCTGGATGTTTCTGTGGTCAATAACACCGCTGTTGATTCCTATAAAACCCTTGGTTTCAGAGTCCAGCGCTACCGAATGACAAAACATTATCCATCTGACAGCGGTAAATGAATCTTGATGTGAACTGTTCAACGACCGGCACCTAAAGCCCGGCAGTCGCAATGTCGAAAATGGCAACAATGGATGCGGTGCCTCGGATAAATTCACAGTATTGTGTGTGAAACTCAATCAATGACAAAATATTTCAATAAAAACAATGGTATAGAGTTGTGGCATGATTGGTGCTTTAGGTACCTTACCCCTAAACAAAAGGTAATACCGAATGCGATTCATCATACCCGCTACCATCGTTGCACTACTTTCTCTCTCTTTCCAGGCAGTGGCGACACCGTTTTTTTCGTTCTCTAAAATCACCTCGGAACTGGATGTGATTAATAACGGCAACATACTTAGAGCGACGAATCTGGGTAATTCCGGGCAGGGTATATTTAGTCCAGTAACCGTTAACGGTGTTAACTTTGACACGAATACTGCTGGACTAAGTGGTTTTGCAAGCGAGCGGCGGAGACTTCAATCATGAAGCCGCGTTTGTTGGTACGCCGCTGGATTCATTACTCAGTGGAACCTGGTATCAACCGGGTGGCTCCTCATCCCTGGCGCTTACCGGCCTGACAACGGGTGAGAACTATACCTACCAGATGTTCCTGTCCAACGACCATCATTCAACCGGACATAATTCCCGGGTGACCTTCCAGGGGCAACAATTCAATCTTAACTCCACAATCTATCCTTACGGTGCTGGCGGTTATTCTCTGCAGGTGGACTTCATCGCAAATGCGGGCACAGAAATTGTTAGCTTTGGCACTGGCTCAACGAGTGAATCCTATCGGATGCAATTTAATGCTTTTACCTTGCAGGGCGAGCCCGTTCCTGCACCCGCTGCAATTTGGATATTAATGATTGGTTTGTGTGGTCTGGTTGTTCAGCGTTCGAAGTACATTTCCGGCTGATCGTGAACACCATTTCCGATCCCTCATGAATCCGGTTTCCAGCGCATCGTGAACACCCAATCCCGGTGTCCACAATCGCCGAACCAGGTACTCACATACGCCGTAATGTCCAAGAAGCGTTGAACCAGGCTTGAGAAAGCTTCATGGCGCAGGAATCACTATTGGGCAATATTAGGGTGTGGGCATGGACGATTGGTACCCAGTAAGGTACCATTCAAGAATGAGCGAACAAAAATCCCCGGAACAAGCACAACGGCAAATCCAGCGCTATACAGACAAAGTGGCCGAGCTATTAATATATGCCCGCAGAAAGTCGAAACTGTCCGCGCGAGAACTGGCCCGCAGGGTTGGCAGTTCCCACTCCACGATTCTTGCCTATGAAGCTGGCAAAAAAATACCAAAGACGACAACCCTGATGCGACTCATTCACGCTTGCGGCTTCTCTCTCGATTTCGAGCTTGCCCCGAGAGTGCGCGGTGATGATCAGTACCCCAGAGGTTCTGAGTTGGAGGATGTTCTCGAATTGGCATCTGTATTCCCAACCAATCATGGTGACAAGCCTGACGCCGTGATGAAATTATGAGCTTGCCTGAAAAAATCATTTCACTTCACCAGTCGCTTCAATCTGCGAATATTAAACATGCGTTTGGTGGCGCGCTTGCGCTGGCGTGGTGTACCCGGCAAGCCCGGGGCACAATCGACATCGATCTGAATATTTTCCTTGCGCCAGAGCAGGCCGAGGACGCGCTTCACGCACTACCTGAAGGAATTGCATGGACTAAAAAAGAGTTGAGCGAACTGGTTGCTCAGGGTCAGGTTCGCCTCAATTGGGATACAACACCCATCGATCTATTTCTGAATACTATGAAACTCCATGAGCAGATGTCACGCAGAGTACGTTGGGAGGATTTCGTCGGAGAGTCGATCCCTTTTCTTACTTGTCAGGATATTGCCGTGCTCAAAGTATTTTTTAACAGAACCAAAGACTGGGCAGACCTGGAAGCTATGGTAGAGGCCGGTACCATTAAAATTCCGCAGGTCACTGCAACTATAATCGAATATCTCGGCGCCGATGACGAAAGAGTCATTGAACTGGCAAAATTGTCCAGTCTCCTAAAACCTGAGTCAGAATAAACAGTCACAACAGATCATCGTCAGCGACTGTCGCGATAGTGTTTGTTAGATTCAAACCATAGCAGCAGGATTGAGCAGTAACCTACAAGCCAAATATTGGATTCCGGCATATGAAATTTAGGGGATCCTGGCCGCCACGCCATACCGGCCGTCGCCCGTGATGAAAGGGGAGTCCCTGGACAAAAACCGAGGTCAGGAAAATATAGTTTTTCCCCCGACCCGATTATTCTGTTCCTTTTGCGATTGTTTGACTGGGAATCGAATTCACAAGGAAGCATAGGGGTTGCTCCGCACTCACGGGCAAACCACCGGATCGTCAGTTTGAGGCTAGTCTATGAAAATCTGGAGAAATTACTATTGGGAATGGTTATGGCAACGGGATTACCCTCTGTTAATTCTGTGGATAACTGGAAATTCAGATCCATAATAAAAGTCAACGGTTAGTCGCTTAAATACATCGAAGTCGAGGCGAGTCATGACCGGAATAGCTGGTGAACATTGATGGGTGATGCCCCGGTGTACATTTATTGAGTCTGGCTGTTTTGAATTGCGTGAGATTCTAACGCCAGATCTTTTGTATTTGGGCAGGTTTTGAACTTGTGATCTTGATCAGCGCCATGCTTTGGCCTGAGGAGGCGTCGCTATCGTTCGAGATGATATTTGATGTATGTCCAGTCAACTGCGCCTTTGGAATGTCGGTAAACGCCAGGGTGCGTTGCGGAAACTTGTCGATCAAGTATTTATCAGGGGTTGCAGCTTGTCCATAATTGCTCTGGTTGTATATCCGTCGCCGGGTCTCTTCCGGGGTCTGCCCGGGTGTTTGGCAAGCCGGTCCGTGCTTTGTATCGACCCGTCGGGAATCCTCGAAATTGTTTGCGCTAGACTGGTTTTACCCGCATGGGATGAGCCACCGATAATCAAATTTCCGGGTTCTGGCCAGCTATTTACCATTCTTCCAACCGGTTTCGTAGCGAGCACTCATCACTGGCGCTTGAACCCTCAGGTGTTTGATTTTCCAGACACCATTAATTTTTTGGTAATCTTCATGATATCTGGCGGCTTGCCAACGAGCCTGATAGTTCTTGTAGTAGGTAAACATGCCAAAGAAGTACCAACGACCCGTTGCTGTGTCACCTTTGACTTCGATAATTGGATTCTGGACCATGTGCTGGGAGAAGCTGATTGCCTTCTGGAAACCGGCGAATAGTTTGACGATTTCGCCGTGACCATTCGCTCGACCAATACCTTCAGCTTCCCAGACAGCGTCTTCAGTGAATATTGTCGTGATCATCTCAAGGTTGTGATTGTCATCACAAATTTCACAGTATCTTGCCTTAAGCTGCTTTATTGACTCAAGGTCTTCCAGTCTTGTAATACGAGTGACAAGATCTTCTGTTGTCATAGTCGTTGCCCTTTTCAATGAAGTCCTGGTAGGGGGTAAATACCCCGGGTTAAAACCGTCTTATTTCAGCGGGTTCACCGGTTGAACCTTTGGTTATGCCCGCAACGTGGGAGTTTCTGCCGGAGGTTTTTGGGAATTTTCTGGAGAGCTCTGGTCCGGCGGCGGTGAGTCCGCCATCCACAACAATCTCTTCCCCGGTGACAAACTCTGAATCGTCGCTGGCGAGAAATAGCGCGGCACCGGCGATATGTTCGCCTCTACCATAGTCCGGCCAGGGTTGTGATTTTGCAAAATTGGCTTTAGTGGCTTCCGGGTGCCCGCCGTCCGCCAGGGGCGTGACGATAAAGCCGGGGCAAATTGCGTTGACCTTGATCCTGTCGGCGGCAAGTTCGACGGCGGAGGAGCGGGTGAGAGAGATGACAGCGGCTTTTGCCGCGGAATAAACCAGTGGTCCGGCATCTCCACTGAGTCCGGCAATGGAAGCTGTGTTGATGATGGAACCACCATTGCCTGCCGCACGCATGGCGATAGCCGCATGTTTGATACCCAAAAATACTCCTTTTGCCAATACGTCGAAAGTATAGTCCCAGGATTCAACCGTGGTCTCGGTGAGTGGGCCAATCGCGCCTCCGACCCCGGCATTATTAAACATAATATCAACCTGGCCAAACTTGCCCAGGGTATG
>Ga0206123_10002120_pt1 | contig 17700 bp, 11 predicted proteins | sample Helgoland_Spring_2_FD_160086 | JGI IMG/M metagenome (GOLD analysis project Ga0206123, IMG submission 160086) | Pelagic subsurface seawater microbial communities from Kabeltonne, Helgoland, North Sea - Helgoland_Spring_Bloom_20160316_1 | ecosystem: Environmental > Aquatic > Marine > Epipelagic ...
CAACTTCCCGACTTCGGGTTATACGACCGTTTTTAGTGCAGAATTTGCCGACTCGATTGATCAATCGCCATTACAGAACCTGACTATTCCTCCCAATACACAGTCATTTGCACTCTACCTCGAGGGTGCAGGTGTCACCGAATCACCAAATAATTTTATCGTTAGTGATCTGGTCACACCCGGCGGTATTTCACTCGCGCCTCTATTTGATAATGTGGAATTTTGCGATACCCGATTATGCAGCTTGTTGATTCCCAGGGCTCCAAATCAGATACCCGAGGCCGGGGTTTGGCAATATCGAATTGGCTCGTTGAATCGCAACTTGAATTTCCCGGTAATCACACCGAGGGTAATTGCCGCCATCCGGACAGGTCCGGCACCGGACAACCAAATCGCGCTTGTCTCCACCATCAGGATCAAACCGGTTATCACGGTATCATCGGTTCCAGAATTGGAAATTACGGCAATTTTTAACCGGGTGAAAAATATTTTTGCAGGCAATGGAATCAACCTGATTATTGATACACCACTGCAAATTACCAATCCACAATTTTCAGAGGTCAGCTCAAACTTCCTTCACTCCAGCACCCGTGCGCTGGTCGCAGAGGGTGATCCAGACCAGGTGAACGTATTTGTACTGGAAAGTTTTTCCGGTGCCAACGGCAACGGCTTGCTCGGCATTTCAGGTAGCATCCCCTCGCCTATGGGATTTGAGTCAGTGTTCAACGCAGTGTTAATCAATGGGACCGCCACCCAGGATGGAGACAGGGAAGTTCATATTAATTCAACTGCGGCGGTGATTGTGCACGAAATTGGCCACTACCTCGGTCTCGCACACACCACTGAAGACCGCTATCAGGCACACGACTATATTAACGATACACCCCAATGTCTGGAGGACAGCCATGATGTCAACAAAAATGGCATTGCAAACCAGGCAGAATGTCCTGATGGCTCGAATATCATGTTCTGGATGGATGAGTTTGATTTTGAGAAAACCCTGCTCTCATCAGATCAGCAAACGGTGATTCATCGGGCACCTATAGCGACACCTATTGAGTGATACTGTTCAACGCTTAAAAGCCTAATAGTTTAATCGCTTCAGATCACCATCACCCTCTCCGATTAGTCGCTCACTTGAGCAGTACTACCAACCCCTATACAATATGCGACCTTGAGAAGTATCAGGTTTATCTTAAGGTAAAAGCCGGAAAGCTGTCGTAGACAACCGCAGCCTATCAGTGAAATTCGATTAGCTGACCCTCCACATTGCGAGTAGCTCACATTGTCCCTAAAAATTCTTCTCACCGGTTGCACAGGACAAGTTGGTTCCGAAATTCAACGTCGCTCAACCAAATTTGGCTTCCATTTAATTCCCCACAACCACAGCACGCTTGACCTGTCTAACCGGAATGAAATTGCATCGGTATTGCGCAACGAGGAAATAGATCTTGTTATTAATGCTGCTGCCTATACTGCGGTCGACAAGGCAGAAACGGAACAAGAACTTGCCCACCTGACAAATAGTACCGGGGTTAAGTACCTGGCATTAATTGCGAAAGACTATGGTGTACCGGTATTTCATATTTCCACTGATTACATATTTGATGGATTAAGTACCACTGCCTATAACGAATCTTCAAACCCAAACCCCCAAACGGTCTATGGCGAATCAAAACTTGCGGGTGAACAGCATCTGACTACAATTCTTCCAGAGCATATCATTCTCAGAACCAGTTGGGTGTTCGGGTTAGACGGGAATAATTTTGTTAAAACAATGCTCAGACTGGGTGAAACCAATGATGAACTCAGGGTTGTTGCAGACCAGATTGGCAATCCAACATTTGCCGGGGACATCGCCGAAACACTCCTGCAGTTAGCTGACCAGTATCACCGGCAAGACTCACTTCCCTGGGGCACCTACCATTATTGTAATCATGGCTCAATTAGCTGGCACAGTTTTGCCGAACGTATCGTTCAACTTGGTCACCAGCATAAACTCATCAAAAAACTTCCAGTAGTCGTCCCAATATCAACATCCGAGTACCCAACACCGGCAACTCGCCCCAGCAATTCATCGTTGGACTGTTCACTATTTGTTTCAACATTCACTAACATTGCTATTGGCAGTTGGCTAATGGGACTGGAACACATGATTTCAACTATCTCCGGAGAAAGTGCCTGACATGAGAATTTTGGTGACAGGTGGTGCCGGGTTCATTGGTTCAACGCTGATTCGGGAGTTAATTTCCAGCACAGACCATGAAGTTTTAAACATAGATTGCCTGACCTATGCAGGAAATCTGGACAACCTGGCAAGTATCAGTAGCGACCGCAGATATAAATTTTCCCGGATTAACATCTGCGACCTTGAAAGGCTAAAAACAGCTTTTTCAGAGTTCAACCCACAAATTGTCATGCACCTTGCGGCGGAATCTCATGTAGACCGATCAATTGACAACCCGGACGCTTTTATCCAAACCAATGTTCTAGGCACCTGCAACCTGCTCAGTTGTGCCCTGAACCTGTACCAGTCACTTGATCAAGCAGAAAAACAGTTGTTCAGGTTTCACCATATCTCCACCGATGAAGTATTCGGTAGTTTAGGGGTTGATGGACTCTTCACGGAAGACACACCTTATGCTCCCAACTCACCCTATTCAGCCAGTAAAGCTGCTTCGGACCACTTCGTCAGAGCATGGCACCATACTTATGGCTTACCGACGATAGTGACAAATTGTTCCAACAATTACGGCCCATTTCACTTTCCTGAGAAGCTTATTCCTTTAGTGATTCTAAACGCACTGGAAGGAAAACCATTGCCTGTCTACGGCGATGGCGCACAAATTCGAGATTGGCTCTATGTTGAGGATCATGCAAGGGCGCTGATAACAGCAGTGGAAAGGGGTACACCCGGTTCCACCTATAATATCGGCGGTCACAACGAAATCAGGAACATCGATGTGGTGACAAAAATATGTGAGATCCTCGATAGCAAGGTGCAACAGAAACCACAAAACATTAACCGTTTCGCTGATCTCATAACCTTTGTCGCAGACCGACCAGGGCACGACTTGAGATACGCAATAGACGCTTCAAAAATCGCGAGTGAACTGGGCTGGGAACCCAGGGAAACCTTTGAAACAGGACTTAATAAAACCGTAGACTGGTATCTAAATAACAACAAGTGGTGCGACAACATCACATCTGGCAAGTATCAGCGTGATCGCCTGGGAGTGATTAAATGAAAGGAATAATTCTCGCCGGTGGTTCCGGGACCAGACTGCATCCAGCAACACTGGCTGTTTCAAAACAGTTGCTGCCGATATATGACAAACCAATGATTTATTATCCATTATCTACCCTGATGTTATCCGGTATCAGGGAGATCCTCATCATCTCCACACCCATGGATATTGGTCGTTTCGAAATGTTACTCGGCAACGGCGAAGCCTGGGGGCTAAAGCTCACCTACCAGGTGCAGCAAGAACCATTGGGACTTACCCATGCGTTCATTATCGGCGAAGAATTTGTCAACGGGGATGAATGTGCATTAATTCTCGGTGATAACATATTTTTTGGTCACCAGTTCACTAATATACTGACCAATACAGTGGATCGGCACACGGGCGCTACAATTTTTGCCTATCCTGTAAAAGATCCGGAGCGATTTGGGGTGGTCGAGTTTGACAATAACTTCAAAGCCTTGAGCATCGAAGAAAAACCGGCAAATCCGAAATCAAGATACGCCGTAACCGGACTCTACTTTTACGATGAAACAGTCACCGAGAAGGCAAAACAGGTCACACCTTCCACCCGTGGGGAACTGGAAATTACGGACCTCAACCGGATGTACCTGGAAGAAGGCACACTTTCTGTCGAAATATTGAGTCGGGGCATGGCATGGCTGGACACTGGCACCCATGACTCATTGATTGAAGCCGGGCAGTTTGTCCAGACGCTTGAGCACAGGCAAAGCCTCAAAATTGCCTGCCCGGAGGAGATTTCCTGGCGACAGGGCTGGATCTCGGACAATGATCTCATCACCCTTGCAGGTCCACTGGAAAAGAGTGGCTATGGTGAGTATCTTCTAGACTTAATGAAATTTCAGGATAAGTACATGCCATGAATGTGATTGAAACCAGACTTAAAGGGGTTGTGATCATCGAACCTGTCGTCTTTGGCGATCATCGCGGGTTTTTTCTGGAGAGTTACAATCAGAATAGTTATCGGGCCGCAGGTATCCAAGAGAATTTTGTACAGGATAACCACTCAAGGTCAGGTAAAGATGTCTTGCGCGGACTCCACTTTCAACGAAAAAAACCACAGGGAAAACTTGTCCGTGTGACGGAGGGAGAAGTCTTTGATGTCGCCGTTGATATTAATCCGCACTCAGAGACCTTCACACAGTGGGTAGGAATCACCCTCTCCGCGAATAACCACCGACAATTTTACGTGCCACCCGGATATGCACATGGTTTTGTCGTTATCTCGGAAACAGCTGATTTCCAGTACAAATGTACCGAGTTTTACGACCCTGCTGATGAAGGTGGTATATTGTGGAACGATTCGCGACTAGCGATAGACTGGCCCGTTATAAACCCAAAATTATCTGATAAAGACAGAAATTTGCCGACCATCGAGCAGGCCCTCGATCAGCTAACAACCAGCATTTAAAAGCCGGTAGTTTGATTGGTCTGTCTCATCCCGTCAGGTACTTGAGTTAAATCGAGCAATATTGACCGAGGTATCGCGTTAATGCAGAACTTTTCCATATCACCGGTTCATATGATCGGTAGCGTTTGGAAGCATAAACACCTGATCAACGAACTGGTCAAGCGCGACGTCCTGGGTCGTTACCGGGGTTCCGTGATTGGGCTACTCTGGTCTTTTCTAACGCCGGTGTTTCTGCTGGGCGTCTACACATTCGTCTTTAGCGTGGTATTTAATGCACGCTGGAATACGGGGAGCGATTCTCGGATAGAATTTGCGCTAGTGCTGTTTGCCGGACTCCTGGTGTTTAATCTCTTCTCGGAATGTGTCAACCGGGCCCCGTCCCTAATTTTGTCGAATGTTAACTATGTCAAGAAAGTAGTCTTCCCACTTGAAATACTACCGCTGGTGGCGCTGGGATCCGCATTGTTTCACATGCTTGCCAGCCTGTGTGTATGGCTGCTGTTCTACTGTATATTTTTTGGATTACCTAACGTCAGTGCCCTGCTGCTGCCACTCATTCTGTTACCACTCATACTGCTCATTGTTGGAACCAGCCTCCTCCTGGCTTCCCTCGGTGTCTATCTTCGGGATGTAGCTCAACTGATTGGCACCCTAACAACCGCACTAATGTTCCTGTCGCCTATTTTTTACCCGGCTTCTGCATTGCCGGTTGAGTATCAAAAAATATTGATGCTGAATCCGCTATTTCCAGTCATCGAACAGGTTAGAGGCGTATTAATGTGGGGCCAGGTCCCTGATTGGTACTTTCTCGGAGCTTATACGATATTTTCGGCGGTTGTTGCCTGGGCTGGATTTGCCTGGTTCCAGAAGACTCGAAAAGGTTTTGCAGATGTCCTCTGAAACAGTTATCTCCGTTGAAGCGGTCAGCAAAACCTACCAGATTTATGACACCCCCCATGATCGCCTGCTACAGATGCTTACCCGGGGACGAAAACAGTATTTCCGCGAGTTCACGGCATTAAACAACATTTCCCTTGAAGTAAAGAGAGGAGAAACTGTCGGCATCATTGGCCGAAACGGTAGCGGTAAATCCACATTATTACAGATCATTTGCGGCACACTTAACCCCAGCAGCGGAACCCTGGCAACAAAAGGAAGAATCGCTGCCCTGTTGGAATTAGGTTCCGGTTTTAACCCTGATTTCACAGGTCAGGAAAATGTCTTTATGAATGCCTCAATTTTGGGTCTGTCCAGACCCGAGATCGAACAACGCTACGATGAAATTGTCGCGTTTGCAGACATCGGTGAATTTATTGATCAACCGATTAAAAGCTACTCCAGTGGCATGGTAGTCCGACTTGCTTTTGCGGTCGCAATCAATGTTGACCCCCAGATACTTGTCGTCGATGAAGCGCTATCCGTTGGTGATGAACTATTTCAGCGTAAATGTTTTTCCCGAATTGAAGCCATCAGAGACAAGGGCACAACGATTCTTTTTGTATCCCATTCTGGCGGGACAATTATTGAACTCTGCGACAGAGCCATATTATTGGACGGGGGTGTGAAGTTAACTGAAGGCAAACCCAAACAAATTGTCGCCAGATATCAAAAGCTCCTGTACGCGCCGGTTGAAAAACAGCGGGGGATACGTGAACAAATTCTCAGCTCTAATTATCTGTCCGATGATTATTTGACCGCAGCAGATGGGTTGCTGGATACGGAAACCCGGGAAGAAGTTGACGACAAGGCTGATGAGCCTCGTTTACAAGAGAGCTTTGATCCTGGACTCAAACCTGCCAGTACTATTGCGTACGAATCCCATGGCGCTTTCATAGAATCACCAGCAATATTGACGCTCAAAGGGGAGCCAGTGAACAACCTCGTTCGTGGAACAACCTACAAGTATGCTTATCTGGTGAGATTTACCAAAAGTGCTGAGAAAATCGGCTTTGGCATGTTAATAAAAACGACCTCGGGCATCGAACTGGGTGGGGCCATATCTGCCTCAAGTTCAAGAAATGGTCTGAAACTGGTTGAGCCCGGCTCAATATACCGTATTGAATTTAGTTTTCAGTGTAATCTGAACCCGGGAGTATACTTCCTGAATGCGGGTGTCACTGGAGAAATTGGAGGTACTGAGAGTTACCTTCATCGTATGGTTGATATCGCCATGTTCCGGGTGATGGCTGAACAAGATGACAGGTCAACAGGTTACGTTGATTTTAACTGTTCTACCGAGATTGAAAAAATAACCGCTCCATCGCTAATCTAAAACAGGAATAACGTGAAAGAAAACGAAAAACGACTAATCGTTGTGCTTGGAATGCACCGGAGCGGAACCAGTGCAATCACACGCGGGCTTCGGGTCCTGGGCATCGAATTGGGCGACCGGCTACTGTCTCCTGCTGACGGTGACAATGACAAGGGTTATTGGGAGGACATCGATTTCAACGCTCTCAATATCGAGATGTTGCATGCCCTGGACAAAGATTGGTATTACACCTCACAGATTGTTCAGGCTGACGTGGAAATATTGAAAAAAAAGGGATACCTGCTCCGTGCTGGCAAACTCCTAAATGATAAGCTGGAAGGCAAAACCCTGTTCGGCCTCAAGGACCCCAGAATCGCCAAGCTGCTGCCATTTTGGCAGGCTGTGTTCGACCATTCCGGGCTAAGTGTCAGCTATGTACTAGCTGTTCGCCACCCACTGAGTGTTGTCAAATCGCTGGAGAACCGGGGTTGGAAAAGCCGGGAGCGAAGCTATCTTCTCTGGTTAAACCACCTTATCACCAGCCTCTCACTGACAGATAGCAGCAACAGGGTAATGGTTGACTACGATGACCTGATGCAAGATTCCGGAAACGAGTTGGCGCGACTGGCAAATGGATTACATCTCTCTATCGACAAAAAAGAACTGGACGAGTACCAGACTTCATTTTTGGACCAGAACTTGCGGCACTCTACTTTCCAGCCTAACGATTCTACCCTTGACCCATGTTGTCCGGCTTTAGTATCTGAAGTCTATATTAAGCTTAAGGATCTCCTTTCGGCGGACGCTTCCTCCGACGATCAGAAATTCAGAAAACAAGTAAAGCAATGGGTGACTGAATATGATCGATTGAGCCCAATTCTCACACATATTGACAAGACCGTGATGGAGGCGATGCAATCTGACCATTACCTCTCACTAAAAGAGGTGGAGCTTGGCGACCTGACTAAAAGCAAAATCGAACTCGCCGAGACTGTCTCACTTCTGCAAAGCGAAAAAGCCGAGTCGGACAATTTGCGCATTAAACTTAAAGAAAGTTTGCTCGATCGCGATGAACAGATATCCGAGAACAGAAGACAACTCATTGAGTATGATGGGTTAGCCCATAAACTCAACACTGATCTAGCAGAGAATCGAGCACAACTCAGTGACCAGGAAGAAGTCATAAATAAGCTCAACGAAGAGTTAGCCGAGTTCAAGAAAAACACCAGCAAACTGGAAGCAGAAATTGCAGATACTCATCAGCAATTCAGCGAACAAGCGGAATTGGTCAAAAAGCTCGAAGGTGTGATTACCAGATACACCAACAGCATCAGTAATCAGGAAGCAGAGCTCGCGGAGAACCTTCAGAAGTTCATCGAGTACGAGAAAACAATCAAAAAACTCAATACACAGATGACTAAATACAAGGAAAACATCCGTCTACAAGATGTAGAACTTGAGGAAAACCAGCAAAGATTTACTGACCATGACCAACTTGTCGATACTCTCAAGGAAGATATTGCCCGTCTTGGTCAAACAGTTGATTCACAAACAGGGATACTGAAACACCGGGAGATAGAAGCATCAGATTTGCGCGAGGTTCTATCAATTCTGGAGCAGGAAAACGAAAGAACCCTGCATGAAAATGGCGTGCTTAGAACCCAGCTCCTCGAAATGGGCAGTTCGACTAGTTGGCGCATCACATCTCCGCTAAGAGTGATCAAAAATACCTGTGTGCGTTGGTTCCCTGACTTGTTTGCCGGTGAACAAAAGCTTAAAGGCTTTGATGCTGACTGGTATCTGGATCAAAATCCTGATGTCCGGCTCGGTGGCCATGACCCGCTGCAACATTATTTAAAGCATGGTGAGGCTGAAGGCAGAGCACCCCGACCGGCACAATTTTTTGCTCGGAATAAAAACAGGGTAAAGATCCTTGCGTTACTAAGTTCCCAGGTAGTCAGTGAAACCGGTGGTATTTTCCCTGCAGCTAAAAAGGCGATCAAGGTGCTCCGCCGCGATGGGTTCCGTGATCTCAAATCCCGCATTCTGGATTCACACAGTTCTCGGCTCACCTATACTGTGGATCAACTAAATTACGCAGACTGGATTAAAAAACACGATACGCTCAGTGACGAGTCACGATCTTTCCTGAAAGACAAAATAGCGAGATTTTCCTACCAGCCACTTATCTCTGTAGTCATGCCCGTATACAACGCCAACCCGGTATGGTTGGCAGAAGCGATTAACTCTGTTTGTAATCAAATATACCCAAACTGGGAACTCTGCATTGCAGACGATGCCTCTACCGATGAGTCAATTCGGCCGATACTCGAAGAGTACGCAGCAAACAACCCTCGAATCAAGGTTGTGTTCCGAGCTCAAAATGGGCACATATCAGCAACTTCAAATTCCGCGTTGGAACTGGTCGAAGGGGATTGGGTTGCACTATTGGATCATGACGACCTGATTTCGGAACACGCCCTCTTCTGGATCGCTGACTGTGTCAACGAAAATCCGGATGCCCAGTTGATCTATTCCGATGAAGATAAGATCAACGAAGCAGGCGTCAGGTCAGCACCCTACTTCAAGTGTGACTGGAATATCGATCTGTTTTATTCACAGAATATGTTTAGCCACCTTGGCGTCTATAAAACAGATTTACTCCGGTCGATTGACGGCTTTCGCCTTGGACTGGAAGGCTCACAGGACTACGACCTCGCACTTCGATGTATCGAAAAAATAGATGAAAATAACATCAAGCATATCCCCAGGGTTCTCTACCACTGGCGCATACATGAAGAGAGTACCGCCAGTTCTTCTGATGCAAAACCCTATGCCATGATTGCCGGTGAAAGAGCGATCAACGAACACTTCGAACGCACCGGAGTTAATGCCGTCGCAGAACTATTAGGGCATGGTTATCGGGTAAAATATGCACTGCCAAAAGAGTTACCTATGGTCAGCCTGATTATTCCGACCAGGGACAACCTGTTTTTACTTAAGCAGTGTATCGATAGCATATTTGAAAAGACTACCTATCCGAACTATGAAATTGTGATTGTCGACAACGGCTCGGTTGAGTCTGACGCATTGGAATATTTGAAGAATATTAAAAAGAACCCGGCTGTCCAGGTCATTCGGGATGACAATCCATTCAATTTTTCCGCATTAAACAATCTGGCAGTGGCGCAGACCAGTGGAGAAATTGTCGGATTAATTAATAATGATATCGAAGTTATCTCTGAGGACTGGTTGGAAGAAATGGTCAGCCTGGCTATGCGGGATTCCGTGGGCGCAGTCGGTGCCAAATTATGGTTTCCCAATGACACTATCCAGCATGCCGGTATTATTTTGGGATGTGGCAAAGAAAGAATTGCCGGGCATGCCCATATTCAATTCCCAAAATCCGATTATGGATATTTCGGAAGAGCTGTACTCATGCAGTCATTTTCCGCTGTCACTGCAGCTTGCCTGATCATCCGAAAAGATATCTACAATGAAATTGGCGGTATGAACGAACATGAACTTGGCGTCGGTTTCAATGACGTCGATTTTTGTTTAAGGGTTCGGGAGGCAGGGTACAAAAATATCTGGACACCTTATGCCGAGTTGTATCACCACGAGTCAGCATCCCGTGGCCATGAGGATGATAAGAAAAAACGCGCAAGATTTAGAAGGGAAGTCGACTATATGAAAGACCGCTGGGGCGACTTATTGTTAGCCGACCCCGCTTATAGCCCCAATTTGACACTGGACTACGGTGACTTTACTTACGCGTGGCGACCGAGGCTTGAACAACTGGGGTAGCCTTACCCTTTAAAGCGGATGAGATGAGGGACGCGAAATCTCTGCGACAACAGCTGGAAATCACTCTTCAGCAGCAGACTCGCTAGTTGAACACGAGTCCGGATTTTGAAACCTGGACTTTGGCCCCTGGAAAATAATCCTGTGTTGTTAATCCTGTGTGGCTAATCCAGAGTCACCAAAGTACAGGCATTGGCGATCGAGTGCTCAGGGACAGATTAGGATTATAAAAGGGATCTCCCTGTTCAATAAACCTGGCCAGCCTGGTTTTCAGAATATCCCTGTCACCCCGGGGCAGTCCTTTTATTCTGGTTTTCGACTCTTCATGTGTAAGCCTGATCGAAGGATCATATATGTTCCTCAGACCGGCCTCATAGCTTCTTAAACAAAAATCCACATCCCCGACCACTATCAGCGACTCGTCAAATTCACCCACTAATTCAAAAGTTTTCCTCGAGAAGGCAAGGCAGGCGCCGGTACAGGCAAGCACGTCTCTTCGGACCAATGGCGATACAAACATCTCATCGGGACGATGACTAATCGCCTCACCGATATAAATATGATCCGCATAACCCCCGTAGCCTGCAACAACACCTGCATGCTGTATCGCTCCACCCGGATATAACAACAAGGCACCGACGGTCCCTGCCCCATCCTCCAGCGCCAGCCAGGCCAATCGATCACACCAATCTTGAGTGAGAACCACCGTATCATTGTTGAGTAAAACAATAACATCTCCGGTGGAAGCCCTGATTCCATCATTGGTTAAACGGGCCCAGTTAAAATCATAGTCGCAAGCTAATACTTTCAACCCTTCCATCCGGGCATAAGTCGCCAGCCCCTCCAATGTCGCAGGCTCACAGGACTGGTTATCCAGAATAAGAATCTCAAACTCCCCGGCCGGGGGATATTCCAGTATCGAATTAATACATTTAGCCAACAAGTCGAATCTATCTCTGGTTGGTATGACAATACTTGTTTTGAAAGGGGAATCCGGCACAACATAATGCTCTGGAAAAAATGAGCCTGAACGGGTCAGGTCAATTACAGGAACACTTTTAGCCGCCTTGTAATCCTCTACCAGGTTACTCCATGGGGGACAGGGTAAAGCCAGATGGAAATGAACCCCTGGCAAATGAGTGACCTTAGTACTGGCACTAAAACATCTTACAATCAGTTCAAAACCTTTTGCCTGGGCACCCCGCCCATCATCAAAGGTGCTAGCTTCCAGGGCTGAATTAAAAACTGTAGCAGTAACACTTCCGACGGGAATATAGGCAGGGTCCCATAACAACGCTTCTGAATAACCCGATTTGAATACCGGCTTACATCTAATGTTTTCCCGCAGTTGATCGTGATCACAAAATACAGCGTCAACCTTGTTCGAATGCAATTGCTGGCAGGCAGCCAAAAACCTGGAATCCAGATTACCCGGCGAGTGCATCAGTATAAAGTTTCTGGCGGCGACGCTTCGGCTAGCCAGGAGTTTGGCATTATCCGGTACCTCGGTAATAGCCATGCACTCAACAGTAAAGTCAAAGTCATGATCACCTCTCGAAATCACAATCTCACTGGTAACATCAGAAATCAGATAAATACAATTGATTCGCTGATCGTTCTCAATGGATCGTAAAATGTTAAGCACTAACCCGGTTTCAACCCGAGGCAGGAACAACAGTAAATCAGTGTTCCTTGAAGCAAATACTTCACTTGAACCCTCCAGGCTCCCGCCAGACACCACTACTGCTCTGGAGGGTTCACCACGACTGACCCAGTCAGAATACAGCGCCGGGTCCTCCCGTCTCGCATAGGCTGCTCGAGCGACAAGTTCCCTGATGGTTGCTCGAGGTCCTGCACTAAACAGGCTTGAGAATAACCAGGTACTCAATCTGAATGTACCGTCTGACTCCCTGACGACAGAGGCGCCGGACCTGACTAGAAATCCCAGCAAATTCAGTTTTTCGAGGATGCTACTCAAAGATTTGCACCATTTTTCTTACAATTGAATTTGATCAAATTTGGTTCCATTTTCCTCTGATCGCCTGACCCGGTCATTGTCACCAGACTCGTCTTTGATTGATCTCAAATCTACGCATGACCAGCCAATAACCCACAGCCACAATCAGTTTCGCAATCCACCTGGCGGGATACGTTTTGAGACGCCCCGTTCAGAACCCAGGCCAATGATTTGCTTTAACGGGTAGGACCAACCTAATGACCTGCGCAGGTTTGGCAGGTCGTAAACCGGTCGCGCAAACACCGCTTGCTTCCATGAAATTACCGCATCACGGTTTTTCCAAACCCAAAGATATCCTCGCCATTTTGCCAGCATATATGATGGACCACGCAACACAGCAAGTCCCCAGGTCATCAATTCAGTCACTAACAGTAGCGGGCTAATTAACAGAATCCAGCGAAACTGGAGATGGCTCAAAACCAACGCCCATCGATTTCGTTCCAACAAAAACAATTTTTCGGGATACATGGTTAAAAAATAATCGTGCACAACAACAGAGTCCGGTACTAGTTCAATGTTCATTCCCAGCAAAAGTATATCCCAGGATAAAGCAACGTCTTCCTGGTATAAAAATCCGGTTTCGTTCCATCCGCCTATCGAAATCAGACTCTCCCGACGAATTAGAAACGCCGCGCCATGAAGACCAACAGGATGATTCTGCTGCAGCACTTGCGTTACCTGCTCGACTGTCTCATCCTGACATCGATTAAAGCCAAGACCCGTGAGATGTAGATGTTGACCTGCGGAGTTGATTCGTCCACTCCCAGCCAGCATCACCAGCGGACAGGCAACCGCGGCCGCAGGGTCGTCCTGCAGCTTTACAACCAGAGGCTCGAGCCAGGTATCACCAACAACCACATCCGGATTCAGGATAGCGATATACGGCGTTGCTATTTCAGGCAAAACAACATTTACCGCAGCGGCCAAACCGAGGTTCAAGTCTGACCGAATTAGCTCGACCCGTGGGTCATCTGATTGGGCAGCAGCCTGCCAACTGTCATCCGCTGAGGCATTATCGCACACAACCAACCTGTGCAGATGATCCGTGTCTTTCAGCAATTGAGTTATACAACAGGCGAGATCCGGGCCACTATTATAGTTAACTACAATCGCAGTAACGGCCATTTTATCCATGACCCGTTTTCCCGACTCGCCTAACCATGACGAGAAATGCGTCCGGAAAAGATGGACAAGAACAGCCCGGCGGACATTAACTGAAGTCCAAATACAAATAGAGAAGCACCGGCAACCAGTCGTCCAGTTTCAAGAAAAGGCCCAGCACCACTACCAAACCAACCCACAATCAGGGAGGTGATCCAGGTAGCACCGAGTACAGCCACAAGGGACCCGGTAGCCACGGTGGAAAGACGAACCCCGCGACCGGCAAGTCTGGCAACCCATGCAGCAGATGCAGCGCCGAGTTCCATCCGGTACAGCATTGCGGCAACACCAAACACAAGTAACTGGAAGCCACCCAACATCCCTATCATCGCAAGGACAAAGCTGTTTATTGAGAGGCCGATATTACCAATCAGCAAGGGTCCACCTGATAGCACAACAGCGCCAACCAGACAAAGCAACATGATCAACGCCCCAGGAAACACAAATGTTAGTGTTGGCGAATAGAGAATCGCAATACCGAGGATACGGGATAGAATATTTAACCCGTCTTTTACCGGCCGTAGCTTTTTATCACCAACCCTCGATCGATATTCAATTTCAAAATCACCCACGATCAATTGACGCTGCTTCGCTTTGATGGCGATTTCCACTTCTATATCAAAACCGGCGGCTTCCAGTTCCAGCAACTCAAATGCACTGCGCTTCATCCCATAAAGTCCGCTTAACAAGTCTTTACCATTTAGCTGGAATAGCGACGCCAATAAACTGTTAAATGCGCGATTACCATACCGATTTAGCGCGGGTATATTTTGTGAATCAAGGGGACGCTCACCACGGACAATGTCATGATCATTCAACATGCCGAGCAACTTGGGGATCGCAGACGCAGGATAGGTTGCATCGGCATCCATGAACAATAGAAACTCTGACCTGGCAACATTGACGCCACTTGTCATCGCCGCACCTTTACCCCGATTAATCGAATGGGTCACAACTTGAACATTCAGGCTTTCCGCAACTACAGCAGTCTCGTCAGTAGAGCCATCGTCAACAACAATAATCTCGGCGTCGAGAGGCAGAAATGCACGCAGGTCTGCAATCACCAAAGGTAGAGCCCCCGCTTCGTTAAGTGCAGGTAATATGACCGATACCGGAATAACCTTATCGTCGGATTGTGTATTAGATGCCAAGAGCTACTGCCAAAAAAATAGTACGGGAATTAGAACACAACTGGCGCCCGGTTCCGAATTGGAAACTTGCTGAGTACCATAATAGTTATCCGACTTCATTGCCGGCTATACAAATAGATCCCGTTAACTGGAATTGCATTTGTTGAGACAAGACAGGTCGATTTCAGTGGTGTACTTGAGGCGATATGGGTAACCCCAAGAGCATCCATCGCGGTACTACAGGGGGATATCTTAATCTGGTAATGATCAGGATAAATGAGCTTAAACGACGCACGGTCAGCATCTCCGGCAACCAGTTCAATCCGGGCATAGCGATTCCAAATTTGTTCTGCACTCGAATCGGGATCAAGGATGGCCATCACTGCAGGTGTAGGTATGTATTGCTGCCCCGCAAAGGTACTAAAGCCATTGGCGACGAATGCCTGTGAGACCAGGGCATGGCCAAAAACCGCCCATCTGGGTGAGTCCGTGGTGGATTGTAACCACTCAGCTTCGATAAAAAGATCTTTCCCGGTCAGTGGCGACAATCCAGCTGCAACCGGATTTACGATCAAACCTGGCAGTGAAATCGCAAGAACTGTGAGTCCCGTTATCCCTCGCTGATGAAACAGGATCGCGCAAACAAGCATCGACAGGCAAATTGCGGAAGCTCCCAGTCGCACTGGCGTGTAAAAAGGATCGCCGGACAGGCTAACTACCACTCCCAGACCAAACATTAAAAAAACCATCAGGATGAAGGTCGTAATTACGACCTTCGGACCATGGCTTAGCTGCTTCTGCCAGAAATATTGTGCAACTAAAATGCAGAGTATGATGCCACCTACTCCCAGCCCGACAAACGCCCTGGGACCCGGGGACAGACTAAAACCGGTCATTTCGGCAATCCCGGGTGAGAAGCCATAAACAAGATAAATACTGAGTATCAAACAATAAGTTGAAACCGCCATAACAAGTTGTTCCCGAAGAATTTTTTTGTCCAGCACAACAGCGAGAATCAGCACAAAAGGCCAGATCGATACAAAGTGACTCGCCTCCGATGCATTGACCAGACCCACAGGAAAACTGTCGCCACTTATCCGCCAAAACTCGAACAGGCTAATAATTAGCCGCATCGGGTCAAAGTCCCCACCAACGCTCAACCGCTGTCCCGGGCACACCGTCCCGTTCACCAAATCAATGGCAGTTGAGGCATCTTTAAAAGTCAGCCAACCAACCAGCGCTACAAAAAATGTTGCCACACCCAGGCTAATCATCTTTACAGCCATATAACTGCCCAGTTCCTCCCTGTTCGAACTTAATCCTGCTCCAACCAGCAGAAAGATACCCAGATAGAACAGCGGGATAATAAAAGGGGGATACAGATGTAAGGCCGTCGACAATCCAAGAATGGCAACTAGCGCCGCGTAACCCATGATATGCGTCGCAGATCTGGCCCTCATCAACAACACAGTGGCGGCAACCGACCCGGCGAAACCGATCATAATTTCAGGGAGGTTTGAGGAAAACCACCACTGGGAGAAAGAGGCGCCATATATCCAGAGCGCTCCTGCACCAGAATAGAAGACAGATCTTGTGAGGGTGTAGAACAGGGCGAAGAGTGCAGCAAAAAGCCCAACCAGTTTATAGGCCCAGAACCAGGAGAATGCATACTCAATTGGCAGGAAAACCCCACCCCAGAATTTCGGTTGGCCTAACAGGGAGATGTGATTGACCGGGACAGCGGTCAATAGTGCAGATCCAACTGGGCCCATCGTTGTACTCTGCGAGTCCGAACCATTCCACCATTGATTCAATATCCATGGTGTTTGCACCACCCATTCGTCAGAACGAATAGGCAACGCATGCCCAAAGAGAACAGATGAAACATTGTCCTGCTGTGGCAGATAAACATTCCACATATCAATTGAGGAGCGGTGAAGTTTACCCGCAACAATGCCAAGGAAAAGTAACAGAAACACGGTGAAAATCATTTTGACTGTCCAGTCACCCGGACGATCATCGACGATTTGTAACCTTTGCCTTATCAAACCAGCCAAAACTATCGCAGCCAAACCAGTCATCACCGCTAACAATAGTATGCCTGCCTCAGGCAAAGTAAATTTGGCGTTAGTCGCATCAGACAGATCTATTTCCAGATAGGGATCACCACCCGTTGAAATAATATTGACGCTGCCATCAACTGGCGCTGTAATCTCAACTTGATTTAGCGGCTTTAAAGCACTCTTCAGATCTCCCTGTCCAATCACAATCTCGGCAAAAGAAGTTGAGACCTTGATGTTGCTTAACCGTACGCGACCCTCGCGTTCCAGAAAATCGAACCGCAACTTCTTGATATTGGTGTAAACAGGAAGCTCCAGGTGATAACGACGTACGGCAAGATTACCCGCAATTTTGAATCGAACACTTTGATCGGCTCGATAGATACCATCTTCAGTGAAAAATATTTCAGCATTTTCCGGATGTTCAGAAACCAGGTCCAGACTGACTTGAACAGGAGACAATGCCAGGTAAAACACAAGGCTGACAAAAACAAAGGCGAAAATTGCCAGATAAGAAATGACTTCACGGCGTGTCCAATTTTTTGAAATTGGTGTAGAAAGAATTATTTTGTCCCCAGACCCCGCACGGTCTAATCAAAT
>Ga0206123_10002122_pt1 | contig 17685 bp, 19 predicted proteins | sample Helgoland_Spring_2_FD_160086 | JGI IMG/M metagenome (GOLD analysis project Ga0206123, IMG submission 160086) | Pelagic subsurface seawater microbial communities from Kabeltonne, Helgoland, North Sea - Helgoland_Spring_Bloom_20160316_1 | ecosystem: Environmental > Aquatic > Marine > Epipelagic ...
AAATCTGCCACATCGATATTTGAAATACTATTTCCTGTTCCTTCAACGTCGAATGTTTTGTTTGTAAATGTTAAAGTGTCAGATGCTATGTTGGCATCTTGTGTGTCTACATATGCTTTGATTGACTGTTGAGTAGCCAGTGCGTTTGCACTATCTGAACCCATGGCATCTTCATCGAGTATAGAAGTGATTGATGTGGTATTGCTTATAGTGAACCCTGCACCAACGTCTAATGCACCGTCAACGTTTAGTGCATCGTCGATTCTTACTGCTGTTGAATCCGAAGATGAAATATTGTTTGTAACTAATGCTGTTGATGTAACAGATGACAGGCCTGATAGGCTGGTATCTAATGCTATTGTGATCGTATTGGCAGAACCACTTGTTGAAATGTTTGCTCCACCCGAAACTTGTAAACTTTCACTATCCAGGTCTATGCTCAATGCTGTTGAATCGTCTGTAGCAAAGTCTAAGTCAGATGCTGTTACCTGTGCATCCACATATGTTTTAATTGCTTTGGCAGATGCAATGGTGTTGTCTGATGCTGAAACACTTGATAGGTCTGTGTCTAAGACACCAGAAGCAAAGTCTGCCACTTCTAAATTTGTAATACTGTTTCCTGTGCCATTGGCATCTATGGTTTTGTTTGTAAATGTATCTGTTGTTGCTTTACCTACTAGTGTGTCAGTTGCCGCTGGCAGTGTGACTGTTACGTCTGCCGTTGACGCTGGACCAAGTAAAGTTACACCGTTGGTTCCGTTGTCTGTACCTTCTAAGAATTTAATTTGTCCACCAGCACTGTTACTGCCAGCACCTATAACAAGACTGTGTCCTGTTGCTGTCGTGGTGGTTGCCGCAACTGTTGTAATTCTGTCCGTGCCATCAACTTCTATTGTTACATTTCCTGTGCCTGAGTCAACAACTGTTACATTGCTGTCACCTGTTGATATTGATGTGGTGCTTACTGCTGATACCTCGCTGTCAACATAAGCCTTGATAGATTGTTGTGTGGCTAGTGATGTTGCACTATCAGAGGACATATTGTCCTCATCTAAAATTGTTGTTACAGTAGATCCACTTGAACCTATTTTAAGATTTTCAAGGTTTACAGTTCCTGTTCCTGATGCATTAATTTTGAAGTCATCGTTGCTTCTGTTGGTAGAGATAGCGTTGTCACTTATAGTGATATCATTTAATATTATACCGCCCGTTCCTGATGTTCGTAAGTTTAGGTCAGCGTTGGATGGAGCAACTAGGTTGGTTATAGATAGGTCACCCTCTCCACTGAATTCTAATCCGTTCCCGGCCGCATTTACTTTGAGTACCTGTCCTGCTGATCCAATCGATGCTAGGCCCGTTCCGCCATTTGCTACGGGAACCGTTTCACCTGTTTGGAATTCCGCCATTCCAGTGGCCACATTAGATTCGTTAAAGACTACTCGTACCGGTGTTTTATCTGCCATATTGTTCTCGTTCTGTCCCCGGCCTTATTGCACCCACCGGATGGATATCCTATCAACAACTGTATTTATTGTGTGTATTTTAAAATTGGAACAGTGTAACGTCAGTGACCTGATCACTTAATGCTGATCCGTTTGAAAGTGTAAAACTCTGTCCCGCCTCTGTGTACACGGGGATTGTTTCAACTGTTGCGTTGAATTCCAAATTTAGATCAGGATCTTTCGCTAGAAGTTGTGCATCGGTGAACGTGCTACTGCCGTCACTGACGAAGACTTTGACATTTTGAACAGGTCGCACCGCTGTTTTGCCAGTGAGCCCCATTATTGAAATTGGGTTTTGGTTCAGTTTACTTCCTACTGGTAAGACAGCACCACTCGCCGCAATTGAGACTGTTCCTGTTCCGTCTGAAGATATGGTCGCTCCGCCCAGGTCGATTGTTTCCGCGGACAAGTATGCTGTCTGCCATCTACGTGTTTGTGATCCCAACTGGAACACACCGTCCTGGCTAGGTATTAGATTGCCTGCGATTTCTATGCCTGGGCTAGAATCTTCAGTTGATATCGTTGTGCCTGCTACTCGTATTCCTTCTATAACAACATTTCCACCACTTGAAGTTAGTGTAAGGTCTGCATTACTTGGTGAAGACAATGTTGACCCTATAGCAGTCAGATCCCCGAGACTTGATGAAGACCCTCCTCCTCCAGCAACTGCCGAACCACCCGGTGTTACACCGTCACCAATCCTAAGGCTACCTGTGTCCACGTCCACCGCTAGGTAGCCGGCTTCTATAATGTGTGTTGATAGATTGTAATCTTTGTAAGATCCTACTAGTTTCCTGAATGCCATGTACGCTCCTTATAGGCCGGATAATGTTTTCAATCTCTGAACGAATTCACTCTCTGTCTTTGGTTCCTTGTTCTTCATTGCTTTCGGAACCCCTGGTTGGTCGCCACCGTCCACTGTTTCTGGTTGTTGCACCAACGGTTCGTCAACCCTTGCTTCTTCGTCTGCGGCTCTCTCGTCTGCGTCCTGTTGTATGTTTGAGAACTGTCCGAGGTCCTTGCCTGCTTCCTGTTTCTTTAATTCTAATTCTTGTTGTGGTGGGAAAACTGTTGCCACTGTGTTTGGATCGTCTGTTGCAACCTTGCCTGGGTTGTCGCTATTGTCCGTTGCTGGCTTTTCTGTTTTATCATCAGCGTCTGCTACTGATACACCCTTGGCACCCATCAGTTGGTTCAGGAGTGCTTCGTCTTCTTTGTCTGGGATGGCCTTTATGTTGATGTCGATCTCTTTATATCTCATCTATGATCCCTATGCATTTACAGTTGTGTTTTGTTGTGCCAGAACAATCCAACCAGTGGATTGATAGAGCATTGTCATTGTGTCACCCACATCGTCGAATGTGATGCTTGTGCCGTTTAAAAAACTTGCTGGAGTAACAGTAGCATTGCCGCCGTCTGTCTTCAATGTGATAATTTTAATCTGTCCTTCTGTGCCATTCGCTAATGAAAAGTTCTGGACTCCAGTTGTTATTAGTTGTGTTACTGTCTCTGTCAAACTTATGACCTCTGTGCTACCTGAGCCAGTAAGCGTTTGCACACCATTGATCAGTCCGTTAGCAGTCAAAGTGCCTGTGACATTTGTTGTGCCGTCAACAACCAAACCTTCATTTACGTTGATTGTGGACGAATCAGCGGCAGATAAACTTGTGCCATTGATTGTTATTCCGCCTGCAACAACGTTTCCTGAACCGTTGGCGCTGATTACTAGGTCTGCGTCAGAGGCATTCGTTGTGATTTCGTTGTCTTTGATCCTCACAAAGTCGATGTCTGACTGTCCTGTGATTGCAACGAATCCAACTGTGGTTAGATTTGCAGTTGTTAGGGTGCCTGAGAAGTTACCTGTGCCATCAACCACTAACCCTTCGTTGATATTGATTATAGACGAATCATCTGCTGATAGTGTTGTGCCAACCACCCTGATACCTGAAGCAACAACGGCTCCAGTACCACCCGGACTCAAATTGAGATCTGCGTTTGAACTAGTGGACACGACGTTATCATTTATTGTTATGCCGTCAAATGTACTAGAGCCAGTCGCTGTGAATCCAACGGCGTCTATCTGTCCTGAACTTGAAATGTCAGCGGTTTCTGTGTCGCCACCTGTCACAATCAAGCCACCAGTCGCTGTAACTTTGCCGGTTCCTGCTGTGCTTAAAACTAAGGCGTCGTTTGATCTGCTTGCCTTTATCTCGTTGTCAACTATAGTGACTCCTTCTATGTCGGCCTGTCCTGTGACAGTAAGTGTTCCATTAGTGGTCAATGCCGCTGTCGTAAGTGTACCTGAAAAATTTCCTGTTCCATCAACTACTAATGCTTCATTTATGTTGATTGCAGTTGAATCTGAACTATCTAGTGTAGTTCCGTTTACTCTTATAGCACCCAATAGTACATCACCTGTACCACTTGGTTGTATGCTTATGTCTGCGTTTGAACCATTTGAACTTATAACGTTTGTCGTCAAACTGTTTGCTGTTATATCAGTGGCTGTTACATTGCCGCTGAATATTGCGTTGCCGCCTTCGCTCATGTCTAACTGTAACGCAGTGATTGTAGCAGAAGAATCCAATCCTTTGAACAGTATGTCATTGTTGTCGCCCATCGACTTGATCACCAAGTCTGAAGTAACCCTGCTTATCCTACCAAATTCTGTGCCACCGTCCTGTAGTTTTACATCGGCGTTGTCCGCGTCAAGTATGATATCTCCGACTGCGTCAATTGTTAAATGGTTTGATGTTCTAATAGTTTTTGACATTTGCAGTATTTATGTTGTGAATGGGGGAGTGTAAAACTCCCCCAAAAAGCACGTATTTGTATTATCTAACGTCGATGTTCGCTTTGCCAGAATCCTGACCTTCGTCAGTGCCCTCTGCTTTAAGCGTGTACGGTTTAGAACCTGTTGTACCATCTGCTTGTACATAGTGTACTGTGTTATTAAAGAACTTACTTACGTAAGCGACTGTTGAGTCATCTAAAATAACTTGTACGCAGAATTGTCCTAAGCCACTTGCGTCGTCGTTTGCAAGTGAACCTGGAGCAACTGCTCTAAGTTGCATAACAACTTCAGTTGAATCTTCCAAGTGAATCTTGAATAAATTAGATCCTCTCTGTGATACAATGTAAGCCACTGTTGAATCAACTTTTGATCCACCGAATGGTCTGTAAGCCGTTACTGCAAGGTTACCAGATAATGTTGAAGCGTGTTCTGAACCTGTGTGAAATCCGGTTCCGCTCATTTTACTTGATTTAATTGGTCTTCCCATTTGTTTTCTCCTTTAAAGGAGTCCAATCCCAGTTCTCCTGGGTACGCGGTTGTATCCGCATAAGTCTTTCGCATAATGCAAAAGCACGTTTGAACTGTGTGTATTTATTATTACTTGAGATGTGTAAAGTGCAAAGAAAAAGGGTGATGTGATACAATCCATAAATTAATCACACCACCCTTGAGGTTTACGTATATTCTAGATTTTTATATTATTTTCTGTTGTAGATATGATATAAAATCCAAACTGCTACCAATCCGATCAAACCTTGATCTGAAAAGCCTTGCAGTACGCCCTGGACGTTCCCGATTACAGAAACGTTTGGCCAGAACGGAATACCTTGACCATTGAAAAGGATCTCTAAAACGATTCCTAATGCGATTAAACTTACACCGACATCAGCAATACCTTTTGCCCATCCTTTTATTTTGTTAAGATAATCCATGTTTGGACCTCCCTTTGTTGTTATGATTCTTGCGAATCGTAATTTTATTTAGGTACCTAGTATGAAAGTAAAGTTACCTTATTTGGTCTGCGGTTAGTATGACCGGTGAAAAAAAATGTTAACTACGCCGTTTTCTTGAAGGTCCAAACTTGATCTGGCCATTTTTTGGTTACACGTGTCATGCCAAGATCAAATAAAAAATTTTTTATATCTAACTTTGTTCTGCCATATCTTTCTCCTGATTTGTTTCCTTCGACCTGGATCCATGGTCTGTTTCTTAGAATTGTATCCTTCGCACCTTCTAGGACAGGAAGTTCATAACCTTCTGCATCAATTTTTATAATGTCAACGTTGTCAAACTGAAAAGAATCTAAAGTTTTTATTTCGATGTCTCCATTTTGACCACTTACGTGATATGTGCCTGAGTGGTCGGCACACTGCATTGACACACTGCCTTGCCGGTCTCCAAGAGCCATGTTATGTATTGTGCAATTTTGTAATTTGCCCACATTGTTCATTAACTTAGGTAAAATATCTTTGTTGGGCTCAAATATTTCCACGCTCGTGGCCTTGTCATGCCACCATATGCTCCATGGCCCCCACCATGCACCAATATCAATTATTTTCCTAATAGGGTTGTCTTTGACATAATGATAGAGTAGATCATAATTTCCGTTCTTATCCAGGAAGTCGTATTGCAACATACAATTATTTACAGGAATTTAAGTCATAAAAAAAGGGCGACCGGAGCCGCCCCTTTTCGAAATAAAAATAAACCTTGGCTTATTTGAATTTTAAGTTTGTTCCGCTGTTCATTCCTACTAATCCTACGTAGTCTGCCGCGTTACCTAGTGAAGATGCAGTGTTCGTTAATTCAACGTAACCGTATCTTGTTAGGAAACCAACAACTGGTTCGAATGTAGCCGGATCTAGTACAACACCAGAAGACATTAAAGGAATGTAAGGACAATAGAACGCTGGTGCGTCTGCCTCACTTGCTCCTTTGTAACCAACTAGTACGTCTGTACCGTCTGAAGCGTAAGCGTCAACGTATACTCTCATAGCGCCGTTTAATGTACCAACAAATTTAGTGTTAGTAGGTGCTTCGAAAGTACCTTCAGTTGTTCTTGCGAACGCTGAAGTTGATGCTGATTGAAGAACTGTAAGAGCAGTTGGAGAAACTACAGCGTAGTTTCCAGCACCCCTTCTTGTTCTTGTTGCGATTTGGTTAGCAACTCTGTTAATTAGAACAGCCAATGCCGCGTGTTCATCACCAACGAATGTTGCAGTACCTGACACAGCCGCTTGGTCAAAAGTCTCAGAAGCCGAACCGGCTAATGTTCTTAATGAACCAATTACTTCTTGATCGATCTCAGCAGTAATCTCTTGAGCTAACGCCGCCATGATTTCCGCTTCTACATCGATACCTTGCTGTGCTTGAGCATCTTGAGCCGCTTCAAAAGTCCATCTAGCACTTAATTTTCTAGATTTCGCTTCAACCGGTTGTTTCAAGATCTGGATTGATAATCTCTTACCAGGTGTACCCTCTAAAGAGGCAGTTGATGCACCTTTTGGAGTAGTGTTGTTCTGGTTACCAGAGTATGCTTTCGCAATTTTGAATGGAGATAATGCTTCTTCACCTGCAGTCGTGTTTGACGCAACTGTGTCTGCATATCTTATTCTTAGTGTGTGGATCTGACCAACTGGACCAGTCATTGGTTGTACACCAACGATCTCGTTCGCAATAACAGTAGGCATTACCCTTCTGATTACTGGTAGGATCACTCTGTTTAACGTAGCAACGTTACCTGCAGATGTGGCACCAGCAGTAGATTGCTCTGCTAAGTATCTTTTAGTGTTTTCTAACACTACATCCATAGTTTTTTTCTTGTTGCCTGCTAAACCTTCTGTAAGAGCGGCTTTAGTTTCGCCCCATTTTGATTCAAATATATCTGACATTTGTAATCTTCCTTTAGTTTAGTTGTTATATACCCGCTAACTTACGGATATTTGTTAAGTCAGCATCTTCCCTTTGTGCTCTGTCGCCGCCGCTCTCAGAAAGAACTTTCGCTTTTCCTGGAACCACTTTGTCAGCCATCACGTGTGGTAGATACTTGTTAAATGAAGCCTCAAGTTTCGCTGTTTGAACTGATTCCAACAGTTGACTCATTACTTCACTCTTTTCTTTGCCCAATGGTTTGAGCATCTCAGCCATCTTTTCCTTACGTTCCATCAAGTCTGCCTGTCTTTTGGACTCAGCGTTCTTCGACTCAATCACCGCTTTCTTTTCTTCGATGACTTTCTCAGCATCTGCTAGTTTTAGAGCAGTTTCATCAACCACTTTCATCAACTTGCTAGTCTCAGATTTCTCATTTAAGTAAGAATTCTGGTACTCGCTCGCAAACGCTTCGAATATTTTCTTGCCGAAGTTGACAGTTCTCGCCGCTGTGATGTCTTCCTTAAGAGATTTTAACTCTTCAGCAAGTTTTGTGTTTACAGCAGACTCTACAACTTTAGCAGATCTTGTTATGAAAGCCTCTTTCATCTTGGCCATTTGTTTTTTGGCCTCGGCTACTAGTTTGACTTTCGTTTCCACAACGCCTTTTTTGTCTTCATGGAACTCTTTAATTTCTTTAGCAAGAGCACCAACTACGAATTCTTCCATCTTCTTGAAGTTTTCGTGGACACCTTTTCGGTCGCCGTGTAGTTCTTTTAACTCTTCTGACAATTTAGAAAGCATAAATGATTCTAATTTAGCAGAATGTTTGCCTACGTTTTCTTTGTAGGCGATTTTTTCTTGTGCAAGTGCTTTTCTGTCTTCAACGAACTTAGTGATCTCTTCAGACAACTTCTCATTCATCATAGAGTCGATCGCTTCGATCATGTTTGACTTGTCATGCTCGTATCTTTGTGCGAATTCTTCTCTTAACTCAGCGCCTACAACTTCTTTGTTTTCTTTAATCTTCGAATCCCAAGCCTCTTGAATGCCTTTTTGAACATCTTCCGAGATTGCTCCAGACTCTACTAATTTTGATATTGCGTCTATCATGTTATTTCAGGTCCTTTATTATGTTTGTTAGTGCCTCTTTCAGGAACTTTTGTGCTTTTGGGTCATTTCTAACTTCAGCCGCCAAACCCTTTGCCATGTTACCACCCTTTGTATTCATCAGGTGTTCGTAAATTGGCGTGGGATAAGCACCCGGTGCCGAAGGTTGGGCTACAACATCAACTGTGATGATCTCGAAGTCTGAAACTTCACCGCTTCCGTATTCGTTCATGTTTCCAGAACCTCTACTTGAAACGCCTAATTTCACACCTGACTCCAACATAGTCTTGACAAGTGAGCCCATTGGGGTTGGTAGGATTTTCATCTTACCATATCCATTTGGTCCGTCCATCCACATTTCTGTGATCATGTGAGACACACGGTCCAAATTAATCTTTAAATCATCGGGGTGATCCACTTCACCTAACACAGAGTACCCTGAACTAATCTGATCGTTCAGTGTTTTAGTCGCTTTCGCGATCTCTTGCACTGGATAAACCCTCTGATTAGCGTTCTTGATCCCACCTTGAATGCAGATGCCCTTCATGTACAAATCCTTACCGTCTTTTCCCTCGTGTAAGACCTGCACTCTGGCCTGATCAAATGTTAGATTCTCTCTTAGGTATAATGAACTCATCCGTCGATCTCCTTTAAATCAAAAATTACTTGCTAGAAGTAATAGGTGATTTTGCAGATTTGTCTGAATGATCCGCGGTATCAGCCTTGCCTTGCTTCTTGTAGGAAGTAGACTTGTCTTTACCTGGACTATTCTCAAAATCACTCATCTTCTGTGCCGTTGGTGCTGGTCTTCCGTTGTCGTCTGCACCGCCTTGTGCTATTCCTTTAGCACTTGCTGTATTCATCGGCTTGTTAGATGTTTCGATTGGTGATTTTGCTGACTTCTCTGAATGGTCGGCGTTGTCCGCTGACTTCTGGATCTTGTATTCTTTTACAGTTTCCTTTTTGTCGTGCTTGCCTTCCATTTCAACTTCTGGAGTTAACTCTGGTGCAACTTCTGGTGCTAAAGATTCGTCTTCTTTTTCTTCTTCACCGTCTTTTTTGCCCATCATTGCTTCGAATTCTGCTTTTAATTCATCTAAAGCGTCTTCCAAGTCAACTACTCTGTCTTCAACATCGCCTTCAGCGTCTTTTTCTGCATCCATGTCCATGTCCATCTCTGGTTTGTCCATTGCATCCATTTCGCCTTCTTCTTCGCTAGAGATGTCTTTAACCAATTCGTCAGTAGCGTCGCCGCCAACTTCTTCGATTGATTCTTCTTCGGTAGTTTCTGATTCTGTTGCTTCGTCTTCGATTTCAACAACTTCGTCAACTTGTTCGTCTTTAGACTCTTCGGAAGTTTCTTTAACCTCTTCGTCTTTAGATTCTTCTGTAGTTTCTTCTACTTTCTCTTCTTCAGATGCTTCAGTTTCTTTAACTTCTTCGCCTTCGTCTGCTAGATTCTCGTAGATATCTCTTGATTTTTCTACTACGATCTCATGGAATAAAGCCTCGGCTTTATCGTTTTCTTCGTTTATTAGCAATTCTAATAAACTCTCAAATTTATTGTTTGACATGTTTACACGTGCTCCTTTGTATAGTCGATTTGTACTTATAAGTGTTTGTATTTACTGCAGACTGGCCAAAACGGTGCTGTAACTGGCGTGAAAAGGTGTATTTTGTCTAGATTTTGATCTGTAGGTCAAATTTTGACAGGAATTCTTCTGTGGACGGATGTTGGATGTTGTCTGCGCCAACAATGTCCTTGGGTTTGAACCATCCCTCGGGTATCACGCGGTGGAATGTTATATCTTTGTAGTCCTGTAGGCAACGTTTGGTCTGGTTCATCCAGTTGCCATAGAACGTGGCCTGGTCACTGGGCTTTTTGTAGTTCCTCGTCCCGCCAAAGATATTGTTCAGTTTGAATATGTTGTTCTTGCTGTCCTCTTTCAGCCCTTGGTAGTCAAACCCCAGTATGTATATTTCTTTGAATCCGTGATCACATGCTAGTTTCAATGCTGTGGGACCACTGCTCCAACCTAGACTGGGTTTAGACCAAGTCACATGATCGAGTAATTTTTGTACTTTATTATATTGGGCATTGAAGTTGGAGTACACTTTATTGTTGACAGCATAATCTGTCTCGGCGATCTCCAGCATCATCTTTGGGTCTACTGCCACCAGCCAGTGTGGTTGGTGTGTCCTGTACACCGCATTGCAGGCGTACACGGTACCTTTCTCCATGAGATCGTTGATTTCGATGCCCTTACGTGACTGACCGTTACCTAGTACGAATGCTGTGGATGACATTATAACTCTAAGTTATCGTCTTGGGCAGGTTGTCCGTACATCTTTTGGACGAAAACTGCTTCTTCCTTCTGTTGAGCATCGTGAGCCTCTGATGCCAACCTCATAGAGTTGATTTGTTTGAGTGTTAATCTTGTTTTCCTGGTGTCTTCTGCATCTAATATCGAAATATCGTGTTCAGGTTCGTAGGTTTTGTCCTGTTCGAAACCATCTGCGCCATATGTGAAGAATTCATTCAATTTCATAATCGTATTTAATCCTTATACCTGTCCGCCGCCACCTGTACCACCCGGTGTCTGTCCGCCCGGTGTTGTTCCCGGCTGTCCTGGCTGTACTCCACCCGGTTCAGGTGAGTCTGGTTCTGCTGTTGGCTCTTCGAATTGATCTAGATCGCTTGATATGCCTGATTGTGTAACCCCGCCGCCTCTCAATTCATTTGATTTGGTCTGTTTCTTCTGTGGCACGTTGTTTTCTTCCGCCCATAGTTCGGCATTTCTTGCCATTTCTTCTTCGCTCAATCCTAAATATCTTTTCAGTGCAAATCTTTTACTCATGTAAGGCAGTTCTGCCACCTGTGAGAACGTGTTAACTCTGCTTTGGTCCATCTCTGTCTGTCTGTACTGTGCAAAGTTCTGTGGTGGATTTAGTTTAAGTGAGAACATGCTGTTATCCAGGTTGTAACCCTTGGTCTTAATGTAAAGTTTGAACTCACTGTCAAAAGTTTCTGCCAGCATTGATTGTAATCTCGCACAATACTTGTTGAATCTCAATTCTTGGATGTATGCTGTACCAACCCTGCCGTCGTTGTACTGTTGTCCACCATCTTCCGCACCTGTTGGTAGATAAGAACTTGGAATTCTTAGTCCTCTGAACAGTTTGTTGGTGAAGAATCTCAAGTCATCTATCTCACCTAGGTTTGTACCACCCGGTAGTGTGTCCACTTTAGATCCTCTACCCTCTGCGGTCTGTGGGAAGAAGTAATCTTCGTTTATACTCATTGGGTTGTAAGTTGCATCAATGAAGTTTGCTCCACCTGATGCACTTGGAATTCTTCTCTGGTTGATCTCGTTCTTGACTCTTTCAACGAACTGCATCGCCAAGTGTGTGGGCATGTTACCCACGTCTATGTAGAAAACTCTTCTTTCAGGTGCTCTTTGTACCCTGTAAATGATAATTGCGTCTTCCAATAATTCTTTTTGTTTGTAAACTTTGAATACTTGTTCTAGTACCGACTGTCCAAATGGGAATAGGTTGTCCAATCCGTCTGACATTGACATGTGGATCACATGTTCTGCGTTTATGTTGTACGCATTCATTGTTTTGTAGAATCTTCCGCCTGCGTTTCCGCCAGCGAAGCCTGACATGTTGTTTGTGGCACCTGCGTTGGCGTAACTTGAACCGTATGCCGCTGTGCCTCCGCCAGTTGTTCCACCACCACCATATGTTTGATTGGGTGTGATCTGTGTTGCACTCAATCTTTGTAGGTTGGGGTTGATGTCCCTGATTACATACTGTTCAGGTTTCTTGCCTTCTGATTCGTTTACGACGATCCTGTCAACTTTTGCGTTGTCTATGTACAACCATTTGTTTGTTTCTGGATCTCTTACGAAGAAACAGTCTCCGTATTTCAGTGCGTTCCTGAATATCCTGAATATCCTTTTCTTGAATTGGTTGGCCTTGGTCCACTGCTGTAAGGCCTTCTTTAATAATTTAACTTCGTGCTCTGTTGACTCGTCATTGAACACTATGTCGAACGGAGTCTCGTTCTCTGTGTTCTGTTGTGTTGAAAATTCTGCCAGGATGTCCAGTGCCGCGTTTATCTCTGAGTCTGAATCCATTTGATCATACTGGAAGTATCTCTGTATCCTGTTGGGGTGTCCTGTGTACACATCCGGCAAGTAAGAACTGTAGTTCCTCTTGGCGAAGTTGGGCACTTTCTCACCTGATATGGGAGAGAGGTTAGCGTCTTTAAAATATTTTTTCCAAGCCATGCTTTATATTACACTTTTTTATTCATTTGAGCAACCTAAACCATACCAATTTGGTTAACGTCCTTACGAGCTGTTTTCTCAACTGCTTTCAAGGCCCTGGATTCCACTGCTACAAGCGTATTTACGCCATTTACCATATTCGCTAGTGCCTTGTTGGCGTTGCCAAGTTCCATGTTCATGGTGGCCATCTTGGACTCGAGGGCTGAAGTGTCAAAAGTTCTCATGAGATCATTGTTGGTTGTCACTGTAGACTTGGTTCCCGCCGTGACCAATTCAGGTCCACGTTCACCTGTGAGGTACGTCTTGCCTTCATCCATGCCACCACCCAATGCTTTTGGGCCACCGAACAGTCCACCTATGGCTCCTCCGGCCATGCCGCCCAATGATGCTCCCAACATCGCTCCTGCTGGTCCACCGACCAATCCTAGTAATCCACCTAAGGCAGTTCCTGCTATAGTACCATACCCGGATGCGTCGTTTGTTTTGTCATCATCTGACAGGCTTGAGTATGCACCCAAGGCATTCATTCCTAGTCCAACAGCACCAACTCCTCGGCCAACTCCGGTCCTTGCAAATGCTCCAAATCTTCCACCCTTGCCGGGCATGTTAGGTCCAATGGCACCTTTGGACATGCCGCCAAACATTCCTCCGCCTCCGGACATTTTGATACCCATGGCGACACCTTTGGCCGTTGTCAATATCTGCATGGCCGGTCCGAATAAAACTTTACCTATCAATGCTCCACCTATCAAAGTGGCTGTCAGTCCAGGAGCACCCGCTAATGCTTTGGCTACACCACCGCCGGCGCCAAACGCACCTTGAATGCCTCCCACCAGTCCGCCCAGTGCTGGACCGAATGATTGTAGTAGTGCAGTCTCAATGCCCTGGAATTGGCTGGATAATACTTTGGTTGCTTGTTCAAAAGTTGTCAGGTTGCTGACCAAACTGGTTGCTGATTTGTTCTGCTCGTCGATCACTGCTCCTGAGTCATTGACCCTCCGAGCCAACTCAAGTAAAGGACCCTGTAGTCTAGTGAATCCCACCGTGCCCGTTATAGTGGCTTGGTCAAATCTACCGATGCTGGCCGACGATATGTCTCTGATCCTTGTTAGTGCTTGTTCACTAGTGATAACACCGGATATTAGGTCTTGAATGACTCCCCTTGCCTGCGGAATATTCTGCACCAATTCAATCGCCGACTCTGTTACCGGCGCACCCGCGGTAGCGATCAAGTCCTGGAAGCCTTCCGCCAGTGCAGGAGATATTGTTTCTATTGATCCTGCGAATCCCACTAATCTTCTTCTTGTTTCTTCGGTTTGTCCTTGCAGTGCCACTTGGAATCTTTCATTGGCCTTCTGTGATTCGATGGCCGATCTCAATTCCTGCCTCTGGGCGCCTGTGAGTTTTGCTAACCTGTCCAGTTCTTCCGCAAACTCGATAGCACTGTCTCTCCTTTGAGCATTGGTCAATTGGTCCAGTACACCTGTCCTTCTCTGGCCTTCTAAGTTTAGTAACAGTGTTTCGTTGATCTCGTCAACTGTAAGTCCCAGAGGGGCCAATCTGTCAATACCGACTTCCCTTACCTGTCTGCCCAATGAAGCAATCTCTTTTGCACCTTGTGTTGTGCTACCAAACAGTGCCGCAAGATTTTTTGAATTATTTGAAACCAATGAGGCAAAGTCGTCCAGTGGTAATGCCGCATCCGCCGCCGCTATCCTAAGGTCCACAATTGACTTGCCAAAGTTCGCACCCGTCTGTGACAGTTGCCTGAATGTTTCTATGTTGACATCTAATCTGTTACCAATCGTCTTTAAACCGACGATGTTGTCAGTGAATGCACTGATCGAACCCTGTCCCTCGAATGCCGCCTTGCCCAGTCCTATAAATGACTTGCTTAATTTACCTACTATCTCAGTTTGTCTATCTTCGGCTTTTATAAGATTTTCAGTAGTATCAATTTGCTTCTCAACAATCTGTATTCTTTTTTTACGAAGTGTAGCGTCTTTTGTATAAAGTGGTATCGATACCCTTAATTCTCGTATCTCTTTTAATTTTAGCTCTAACCTTTCTTTATCATTTTTGGCAAATTTGAGTGCTTCTTTGTATGAGGCCTCTCGCTGTTGCCGTACCTTTGGATCGTCGATCAGCTCTTTAATTAAATTCTTTAGTTCTTGGTCCATACGACTTTTAATTTTACCTTTTTATACGCATATAAATATAGACATCTACATGCTTTTAGTGTATATTTATAGAATTAAAAAATGACAGAAAATACTAACCCATTAAACAAGTACTTCAGACAGCCGGCCATATACGTGTCGTTGCCGTCTGGAACTAACTATCCACCACATGTGGTCACACCAGCACAGACCGGTGAGTTGGGTGTGATGCCCATGACTGCCAAGGATGAGATCAGGTTCAAAACACCAGACGCACTCATGAACGGACAGGGTGTGGTGGAAGTCATACAGAGCTGTGTGCCAGACATCAAGGACGCCTGGGAAATCAAGAGTTACGACCTCGACACTATACTTGTTGCCATAAGGATCGCCACGTATGGTGAGACCATGGAGATAAATTTTAATGTTCCCGGTGCCAATGAGAATGTTTCACATACAGTAAACTTGCCTTCAATTCTGGATCAGTTGCGATCTGTAAAGGTAGATAATGCTATAGTTTTGAAAGACGGGTTAAAAATCACAGTCAGACCGTTGACCTACAAAGACATGACGCATACATCCTTACAGACTTTCCAACAGCAGAAGATGTACAGTGCGGTCCAAGATTCACAACTGTCAGACGAGGACAAGGCAACGAGATTCAACGAAGCATTCAAAACACTTACAGAGTTGAATGCCAGCATACTTTTAAAGAACATGGAAATGATCACAATGCAAGATGGGACGGAGATAACAGATACTGCACACATCAAGGAATTTGTAGATAACGCAAACACGACATTGATCAAAGAGATCGAAACCAAACTCACAGATCTGAGGAGTCAGGGTGCAGTCAAACCACTGAAGCTCAAGGCCACCGAAGAACAGATTAAAAAAGGAGCACCGGTAACCTACGAGGTTCCTGTGACATTCGATACCGCAAATTTTTTCGTATAACCTTGCTTTCACAAACGGAATCTGACATTATCAAAACCCTTAAAGACATGGAGAGCTCACAGAAGGAACTCAAGCACGAACTGGTCAAGATCAGTTGGTACATGAGGGGAGGACTTTCGTACTCAGAGGCCATGGCGCTCAGCCCCACCGAACGTGAGATCATAGCACACCTGGTAAAAGACAACCTGGAAACTACCAAGAAAAGCGGTCAACCTTTCTTCTAGAATATAGTATACTATAATGGTATCCAAAAATGCACATAATTAACACTTACATATGTCCGACAAAGATCTAGTCAAGGAACTCAAAGCCGAACTCACAGAAATCACAAAAGACCGTGATGACACTCTGGCCAAAATAAAATCAAAAGAGAGCCGGATCAAGCAGGTGTTGATAAAATTGGAACACAGAGAACAGGATGTCCACAGTTGTGGACAGAAGATAGGCGAGCAGAACAAGGAGATCACAGAGCTCAAGGCCAAACTGGATACCAAGGGCCGACTGCTGGACGAGGCACTGCAGAAGATCAAGGACATAAATGATGACTCAACCCAAAAAACAGACACCAACCGAGACGATCCGGACCTGGATTAAGGATTTCGTCACACGGCCAAATCCCGTGTTCGGCGACCTACCCCCGTGTCCATTCGCACAGAAGGCCATCGTGGATGGCAAGGTGCAGTTCCTGGCACTGGACGGCGTCGGAGAGTTCGGCACACTATTAACACACATATGGGACTTTGACTTTGACGAGAAGGACGTGTTGGTGATCATAGCGGAACCGGACCAGTACACAGCCAAGGAGACCGTGGAGATAGCTCACCGACTGAATCGGGCATTCATGCCACGTGATGTGGTGATCCTGGAGGACCATCCCCGGATCCCAGAGCGAGTCAAGACTGTCAAACTCAACAACGGCCATTACATATTGTTCCTGGCACAGCGACTGAGCAAACTGAACAGGTTCTCGAGCATGTTGGAGAAAGGCCCTTACTACCGAAATTGGTCTAAATCTTATCTGAAAGAAGTGAAAGGTTTCCGAGATCCCGCAAAGACTCGATCCTAGAGTCACGCTTACACAATCTGCGATACTGGCGCTTGTTGGTGCTCCATTCAGTGCCCGTCCACCACTCGAACCCGCGATAGTTGGCCTTGTACTCCGAACTCAGCTCGTAGCCGGATCCCATGTAGAAGTGACTGATGTAGTTGTTGGCGGCCCACTCGATCTCCATGTCCAGCGTGATGTCACTGATTGGCACGGTGTTGGCGTGTATCACGCTCTCCAGTCCCGCCAGGTCCTTGCTGTCGTAGGTGTCGATGGTGCTGTAGTGTTCGTCCTCGTACCTGTAACGCTTCTGCTTGGTGAATCCCAAGATGTTGTCCGCCGTTCCGGTGTAGAACAGCATGAACTGATCACGACTATGGTAGTGTGCAAAAGGGTCGTAGTCCACGCCAAATTTTTTCCTCTCCATGTACAGTTTGTAGATGTGCGGCAGTCCCAACAACTTCACCATCTCGCTGGCGTCGATTATTTTCAGGCCGATCTCTTGGCCCTTGTGGGTGTGTGATTTGTACCTAGGCCTGTACAGGTCCAGGTTTATGCGTGTGCTACGTGATTGGTAGAACACCTCACGGTTCATGACCGGGTGGTCCAGCGCCAACCAACCTCGCTCCAGTGCCTCGTGTTCCTCGTCCATGTCCACTATGGCCATGGGTCGGCATATCACCAGATCCTGATGTTCCTGTTTGCCGAGGGTGTGATCAAAGAGTAGTTCCATTGCGTGATATTTAAGGTGTTGTCAGAGACGGCTTACGCCATCTGAAACTTCGCTTACGCTCGTTTCGTTTTATAGATTTACGCTTACGCAAAGTAAAAATTAACGGTGTACGCATATTGCGTGCCCTGTGGTAGATGAGCAGTCACAATTCGGCTATTTCTAGCCGAACCGACTTGAACCCTGTGGTGAGTTCGCAGTCACTATACATCGCTACCGGAGTTG